>Ga0247842_10001553_pt1 | contig 37877 bp, 35 predicted proteins | sample LaCruzMarch2015__3_FD_192411 | JGI IMG/M metagenome (GOLD analysis project Ga0247842, IMG submission 192411) | Freshwater microbial communities from meromictic Lake La Cruz, Castile-La Mancha, Spain - LaCruzMarch2015_19m | ecosystem: Environmental > Aquatic > Freshwater > Lake | place: Spain...
TAACTGCTTCAGCTCGTTCAAGATCAACAATCGCAGTTGGACCTTCAAAACGAATGACTCGACCAGAAACTAAACTACCAATTCTTTTGGCATATTCTAGTAAAACTGAAGATTTTTCCGCTTCTCTTATTTTTTGAATTAAAACTTGTTTAGCGACTTGAGCGGCAATCCGACCAAAACCAGGAGGGGTAATTTCTTTTTTACCATTATCCATGGAAAAAATTTTAGTTTCACCGGTTTCTTGATCAATTTGAGCTTCATATTTGGCTTCTTCGTCCATGCCAAAATCACGACGATAAGCAGCCAGCAAGGCTTCTTTTATTGATTGAATAACAACCTCTAATTCAATATTGTGCTCAGCACAAATTTGATTTAGGGCTGAGGCAAATTCGGTTCTAGCTTTAATTACTGACATATTTTTTGTTTTTTTAATGGCTAATTATTTTAAAAGGTGGGTCACCCCACCTCTTTTTCTACACACATAAACTAAAAATAGTTTAGCAGAAAGAGGTCTTGAAGTCAATCAATTGTGGATAACCTGATTAAGCGTTTATAATAATAAAATAATTTTTCAACTCTGAAGATATTTTATAGAGTTTCTTAAATAAAACAATTGATGTTTATTCTTTTCTAACTCTTACTGAATCCTCCATGCCATCCACATATAATTGGGTACCGTTTAGACCATTAACCACAACCGCATTTGGCATATGAGCATAATGATATTTATGTTTACTTTCTATTTGTATCCATATCCGACCATTTTGAAACTTAAACCTTTCGCCTGAATTATAGCCTTTAAAATCAGAAATTATTCTTCCTTCGGTTATTAAACTTATTAGCTTTACTTCAACAGATTGGCTCATTCCCTCAACACTCATTAAATGTTGACCATTAATCTCATTAATACATACACGGGGACGATAAGCATAATAGTAATTATATTTATATTTGCTTTGTTGCCAAACTTGACCATTAGTAAGTCTAAAAATCGCGTCTTCGTGATATCCAGTAAACTCACCATCAATTTGAGTTGTGTATTGATTTTGCATCTTATATTTCTTGTTAATTTTCTCTATCCCTTGGTGGGATTGGATCGTTACTATTTATTGTATCTTTACTTCTAATCTCTCCATCTCTGCCTTTGGTAATTAATTCTCCACCCACACCATTGCGCAATATCCTACGAACACAATCTTCAGCCTTTTTTTGAGTATCAAAAATACCGACTGCTCTATTAGAACCTTCTCGTTTCGCTTTCCATCCATTATTTGCTAATGAAACCCAATAATTATTTTTTGTCATTTTTTTATTAACCTCCATTCTGAAAAATAAATAACTTTATTGTATAAATTAAAACATAAAAATTGATTTTTGTCAAGTTTAAAGTTAATTTGACAAGTACTTGACAAAACATCTCAATTTATGTAATGATCTAATTATGCATCCGCTTCAAAAACGAGTTCTTGATCTTACGCTAACTAAAAATTTAGCTAACCTCACTTTAAGGGAAATTGGAGAAAAAATCGGTGAATCACACCCCCAAAAGGTAAAACACCACTTAAGCCAACTTTTTAAAAAGGGGTTTCTTAAAGAAAACAAAAGTAAAAATTTAATAAGTCGTGTTGATCGAAATCAAAAAGAAAATTTATTCTACTCAATCCCCGTTCTAGGTGCCGCTAATTGTGGACAAGCGCTTTCTTTTGCAGAAGAAAACTATGAAGGTTATTTACAAGTGTCAAAATCGTTAATCCCAAATTTTAATAAAAATGTTAATTTTGCAATAAAAGCTATTGGTAACTCAATGAATAAAGCCAATATAGATGGAAATAATTTAGAGGAAGGAGATTACGTAATAATCGACAAATCTCAAAACAATTTAAACTTTTATGAAAATAAATATGTTTTATCCATTATAAATGGTATGGCAAACATCAAAAAATTAATAAAAGACGAAAAAAATAAAAGATTAATACTTTTATCAGAATCAACTCAAGATTACCCGCCAATTATTATCCAAAATGAAGATTCCAAAGATTATTTAATTAATGGGATTGTGGTTAAAGTAGTGAAAAAACCTTAAAAAAAATAACTTCTTAAGAAAAATTATTTCCTACCTCAATTTATCTAATTTTTTAGAATTCTTCTAAGATTTCTTTTTGTTTTCTGGTTAATTTTTCGGGGATTTTAACTAAAAGTCTTACATATTGGTCACCACGGCCATAACCATGAAGTTTTTTAATACCTCTGGCGGCTAAACGAACCATTGTTCCTGATTGAGTCCCTGGACGAATTCTTAACTTTAAATCTCCATCAATGGTTGGTACTTCGATAACTCCACCTAAGATAGCCATCTTAAGGGAAATTTCTTGATTAATTAAAATATCATTACCGTCTCGTTGAAAAACTTTATTAGCCTTAACATCAATAGTGACGTAAAAATCACTAAATTCAATTCTTGAACCCTCATCAACCCCAGCTGGGATTTTAATCTTTTTTCTCTTACCTTCAATTAAAACTTCTTTTTCTACCCCTTTAACGGCTTCCATAAAAGTTAAAGACAAACCATAACGGGGTTTTCTTTGTGCTTGTCGGAAAGGTGAGCCACCACCAAAAAACTGTTCAAAAATATCAAAAGGATCAGAAAAATCAAAGCCTTCAAAAGGAGAACCTTGCCCACCACCCTGAGAAGTGTAAGTATAAGTAAAAGGACCTTGTCCACCACCAAAAGGTCCGCCACCTGGACCGCCACCCTGATCAAAAGCGACATGACCATACTGATCATAAGTTTGTTTTTTCTGAGGATTGCCTAAAACTTCATAAGCTTCGTTAATTTCTTTGAATTTTTCTGAAGCTTCAGTAGATTTATTACGATCCGGATGCCATTGTAAAGCTTGCTTACGATAGGCTTTTTTTAATTCGTCAGCTGAAGAACTTTTGGAGACACCCAAAATATCATAATAATCACGTTTGGTAGCCATAAAATTATTCTACCACTTCGCCTTCTTCGGCTTTGCCCTTATCTTCTGAAGCTTTTTCTTCCTCTTTAGGGGCTTCGCCTTCAGCTGGCTGACCTTCTTGAGGTGGTTGCTGAGACTGATACATGGCTGCACCAACTTTTTGAATTTCTTCAGAAAGTTTATTGGCTGCAGTTTCAATCTCTTCTTTGCTTGAGGCTTCTTTAGCCAAAACGTCTTTGACGTTTTTAATTTCCGCCTCAACTTTTTCTTTATCTTCCGGCTTGACCTTATCACCGGCATCTTTCAAAGTCTTTTCTGCGGTAAAGACCAGATTTTCCGCCTGGTTTTTGGCTTCAACCATTTCTTTTTTATTGCGGTCTTCCTCAGCAAACTGTTCGGCTTCGGCCTGAGCTTTTTTAACTTCTTCTTCAGACAAACCAACTGCTCCTTTAATAGTAATCACCTGCTCTTTATTGGTGGCTTTATCTTTAGCTTTGACACTTAAGATACCATTGGCATCAATGTCAAAAGTCACCTCAATTTGTGGAACTCCTCGAGGCGCTGGCGGAATACCGTCTAAAACAAATCTCCCTAAAGATTTGTTATCAGCCGCCATAGCCCGCTCACCTTGTAAAACATTAATTTCCACTTGAGTCTGATTATCAGCTGCAGTAGAAAAAACCTGAGACTTGGAGCTCGGTACGGTTGTATTTCTTTCAATTAATGGCGTTCTGACGCTACCTAAGGTTTCAATACCTAAGGTTAGAGGCGTGACATCCAAAAGTAGGACATCTTTAACTTCTCCACCCAGAACTCCACCTTGGATAGCCGCACCAACTGCGACCACTTCATCCGGATTAACAGAACGGTTCGGATCTTTACCGAAGAATTTCTTAACGGTTTCCGTTACTTTCGGCATACGAGTCATACCACCAACCATAATGATTTCCTGAATGTCAGAAGCCTTAAGTTTGGCATCCTTCAAACATTGTTCAACTGGTTTTAAGGTTTTTTCAATCAAGTCACCCACTAGCTGTTCCATTTTGGCACGGGTCAACTTCATGGTTAGATGAAGCGGCTGGCCGCCTTTACCCTGAGTAATATAGGGCTGATTAATTTCGGTTTCCTGGGCTGAAGATAACTCAATTTTAGCTTTTTCAGCGGCATCTCTGATACGCTGGAGAGCTTGTTTATCTTCTCTTAAGTCAACACCCTGATCTTTTTTGAATTCTTCAGCAATCCAATCAACTAATTTCTCGTCAAAATCATCACCACCTAAATGGGTATCCCCATTGGTAGCTTTGACTTCGAAAACCCCATCGCCAATCTCTAAAACGGAGATATCAAAAGTACCACCGCCTAAATCATAAACAGCAATCATTTCTCCGGATTTTTTATCCAAACCATAAGCTAAAGAAGCCGCGGTTGGTTCATTGATAATTCTTTCCACTTTTAAACCGGCAATTTCACCGGCCTGTTTGGTGGCTTGACGTTGAGAATCATCAAAATAAGCTGGAACGGTAATCACCGCTCGGTCAACTTTTTCACCTAAAAAAGCTTCAGCATCGGCTTTGCATTTAGCCAAAACTTTAGCGGAAATTTCCTGAGGGGTAAATTGTTTACCGCCAACTTCAACCACGGCCATACCGTCTTTACCTTCTTTAATTTTGTAAGAAACCATTTTCTGGGTTTTTTTGACTTCGGCATCAGCAAAGCGACGGCCCATTAATCGTTTCACCGAAGAAATAGTGTTTTCAGGATTCAAAACCATTTGGCGTTTGGCGACTTCGCCAACCAGATTTTTAAGAGGTTCAACCACAGAAGGAATCGTGTTGCGGCCTTCAGCTGAAGGGATAACTTTTGGTTTCCCAGCTTCCATAACCGCCACACAAGAGTTGGTTGTTCCTAAATCAATACCGATTATTTTTGACATATTTTTTTATCTCCTTTTTTTATTATTTTATAACTTTATTTTATTCTTTTTCTTGTCCGTTGCCAACTTTGACCTTGGCTGGACGTAAAACTTTTTCACCTAACAAATAACCTTTATTTAAAACTTCCATCACTTTGTTTTTCGGGCCCTCAACCATTTCCATGGCTTCCATTAATTCCGGATTAAAATCTTTGTCTTGCACTTCAATTTCCAAAACGCCTTCACTTTTTAAAACTTCTTTTAATTTATTTAAAGTTAGACTTAAGCCTTGATCATTTAAATGTCTTTCACCAAGCTCTAAATCATCAATAATTGGTAATAGTTTTCCCCAAAGCTGAGCGTTACTAAATCTAACAAAACTTTCTTTTTCTTTAACAATTCTTTTTTCTAAATTATGATAATCCGCTAAAGCTCTTTTCCATTTATCTTCTAATTCAGCGATCTTCTTTTCCGAAACTGATTTTTTTTTATTCCCTGTCATTTTTTAAAAAACTAAAAATAGCAATAAAACTTTTTGAAAAAAATTATAACTTAAAGACTACTGGACAATTCTTCAACTAATTTACCAAAATAGCGAACCGTGGGAATAACAAAAGGATAATTAAGACGATTAGAGCTAATAATCCCTAGAGAACCTGCTCTTTTCCCTCCAACATTAAAATTGATAAAGACTAAACCACAAGGTTCTAAGAAGTCATAACCAAGTTCATTGCCAAAAAGCAGATGAACTGGGTTATCAGTCGTATCAAAAGTTTTTTCAAAAAGACGGTTCATTTGTTTGACTTCTTCTAACATAGTCAAAACTGTACGAGTGACATCGATATCAAAAAACTCTGGCATATCTAAAATATTGGCATAACCAGCATGGTAAATTTCTCCATCTTTGGTGACAGCTAAAGCTAAAGAACGGGTTTGATCAGCTAGGGCCTTGACCACATGATGCATTAAATGCTCAAAATTAAAACGAGAGTCCCAAACTTTCTCTCTAGCAGCCACTTCATCAACCACAGAAAGACGTTTTTCTTCCATTAAACGATCAACATAAAAACGAAAAGCTTCTTTAGTTGGCAAACGTCCGGCTGAAGTGTGAGGTTGTTTAAGAAAACCTGACTCGATTAGTTTCGCCATTTCATTACGAACCGTGGCTGGAGAAACTCCAAGTTCATATTTTTTTTCCAAAACTTCAGAACCAACTGGTTCGCCGTTTTCAATATATTCTTCGATAACCGCTTTTAAAATTTTAATCTGTCTTTCGCTTAATTCCATAAAATTTAATTAGCTACGATATTAGCAGTAATATAGCATGACTGCTAAAAGATGTCAATACCCCAAATTAAATAAAAGTGAGAATATCCCCATCCTGAAGAGTTTGGGACAAACTAACCTTTTGACTAGGAAAACGAGCTGAAGGTCCCCATAACAAAACTTGGGTAATTTTTTTATCTTCAGGGAAAGTCTTTTTAATAACCATTTCCACTGTATTTTTTTCTTTCATAATTAAAGGATTATTTAGATCAGGTTCTCCGCCTTTGGGTTTCAGATAAATTCTTATTAAGCCTAATTTCCGCCAAATTTCTTGCTTTAATTCTTCTAAGCCAATTTCTTTTTCAGCACTAATGACAATTTCTTCAGCTGGGGTATTGGTTTTATCAATTAAATCGACTTTATTAATGACTACTAATATTGGCAAAGTTACTCCGGCTTGTTTTAACTCTTTAAGTAAACTTTTAATCTGGCTTTTAGTTTTAAAATCAAACATTAAAATTAATAATTCAGCGGAACGAGTGGCTGATAAAACCTCCAGTCCCCGACCAATTCCTTTAGCAGCCCCAACTAAAATTCCCGGTAAATCAAAGATTTGAATTTTAGCTCCCTGATAATCCATCATTCCTGGCATAACTTTTAAAGTAGTAAAAGGCCAGGATTCAACTCGGGAATGAGCTTGGGTTAATTTATTTAAAAGAGTTGATTTCCCCACCGAAGGCGGGCCAATTAAAACTACTGTCGCATCTCCTGATTTTTTAGGAATAAAACCAAAACGTCCACCTGATTTTTTGATCGCTTGTTCTTCTTGATTTTTTAACTTAGCAATTTTGGCCCTCAACTTACCAATATGATGCTCAGTTCCTTTATGATAAGGGGTGGTTCTTATTTCTTCTTCGATCTGGGCAATTCTAGTTTCAAAATTAATTTTGGGGTTAATGTCTTTCATTCAGCTGGAGGAGGAACAATATTTTCAACTAAAATCCTCGGTTTTTTTATTTTGGCAATTAATTTTTTGAAAAAGTTAATTTCATCCACTCGCAAAACCCAGCAGAAAAATAAATAAACCAAAAAGCCGATTAAAGCCACCATAATTGTTAATAACAAGAGATTAAAAGTATAACGGGTATCCAAAACAAAATGCTGAAAACTCGTTGGCAATTTTAAACCCAAAAAGCGCAAAAAGGAAAGTTTTTTATCCCAGGCAGAGCGGTCCAAAACTTTTAAAAGAAAAAACATTAAAACACCAGAAGCTAAAGAAGCTGTCATAATTTTTAAGAAGGTGGTTAAAAACAATTTTATTTTTAGCTCAACAACCCGACGTTTTAAGAAAAAAAGCAAGAAAATAACTTGAGTTAAAGAAGCTAAAGAAAAAGCTAAAGCCAAAGTCCAAATCGGCAGTTTAAAAACAATAATCAGCAAACCGCCAAAAATTATTTCCATAGTAATCATCCCGATGGAAATTTTTACCGGCGTTTTAGTATCATGAAGTGCCCAAAAAGCTCTGGTTAAAGGATAAAGCAACGCCTGGGTTAAAATACCTAAAGAAAACGCGGAAAGAGTCAAGCCGGTTTGCACGGTTGAATCCCAACCAAAACGGTCAGCACCAAAAACTAAACGGACAACCGGAATCCTAAGAACCGTCAGGAAAACCGCTGATGGTAAAACAAAAAAGACAATTTGGTTTAACAAGGAAAGCAAAGTCGTTTGAAACTCTTCATATTGTTTTTGAGCTACTTGATAAGAAAGCGTTGGTAAAGCTGCTTTACCAATACTAGTACCAAAAAGACCAATGGGTAATAAAGCCAATGAATTGGCAAAAGTAAAATAGGTATAGGCTCCAGCAGAAACTAAAGAAGCCAAAAAGAGTTCCGCCATTTTCCCCAATTGCAAAGAAGAAAGCTCTGCAACACGTGGTAAGGCCAAACGACCAATTTCTCTAACTCCTGGATGTTGTAAATCAATTTTAAACTTCGGTCGAAAACCTAAAACAAAAGCCAATGGCAGTTGCAATAAAAAGTGAAACATCGCTCCAAAAACAGCTCCCAATACCGGACCGTAAAGACCACACTTTGAAGAAAGGAAAATTGTCCCTAAGATAATTCCCAGATTATAAAATAACGGGGCCAAAGCCGGCACCAAAAAACGCTGCATTGATTCCAAAACACTGGTTAAAAAATAGCTTAAAACAAAAAAGGCTTGGGCTACTAAAAGTACCCTGGAAAGATTGGCAATCTGAATTACCTGAGAGTCAGAAAATCCAGGGGCAATAAGATGATAAAGAGGATTGGCAAAAATAAAGATTAAAATCCCGAAAAATAAAAAAACTAAGAAAGCAAAGTTTAAACATACTGCAGCCACATACCAAGCTTCTTCTTTTTTCTTTTGAGAAATATAAGAAGTAAAAATCGGAATAAAAGCCGAGGAAAAAGTGCCAAAAACTAAGATTTCAAAAATGGTTTCAGGGATACGAAAAGAAGCAAAATAAACAGAAAGATCATTAACAGAAAAAAATTGAGCCAAAGCCCGATTACGAACTAAACCTAAAACCCGCGAAGCCGCAATCATTACCATAATAATTAGAGCTGCGGAAAAAATTGTTTTTTGTTTTTGCGTAAAAATTTGTGAACTACGAAGAAATATTTTTTTCACCATTGCTTGATAAATTTAACTTTGCTATAATTTAGAATTGAGCTAATTTTAAATTGTAAACTCGTAATTGTAAACAAGAAAATTAAATTTTAAAAAAATATGCCAATTCTCAAATCATCTAAAAAAGCTTTAAGACGTGATCGTCGCCGAGCTGTGACTAATAAAAAAATTAGGAATAATCTCAAAGATATTCTTAAGAAGGCTCGGAAAAATCCCAGTCTTAAAAATTTGTCATTAGTTAGTAGCTTTCTTGATCGAGCCGCCAAAAAGAAAGTTATCCACACCAATAAAGCTGACCGTTTAAAATCGCGGTTAAGCAAACTTCTTAGTAAAACCAAAAAGAAGTAATCCTCTTTACAATTGTCTTGTAAATCTTTTATACTCAATTAGCTGATTAATTTTTTATTTGGCTAAAAAATAAAAATCAAGCAACAAGACTTATTTTATGGCTGCCCCCACTAAAGCAATTAAAACAACCATCGAATTTATTCCTCAAGAACCTTGGGAAAAAACAAACTTCGGTAAATTTCTAAAATGGCTTTTAAATATTGGTCGCTGGATAGTTATTATTACAGAGTTAATCGTTATTATCGCTTTTCTTTCCCGCTTTAAACTTGACCGTGATCTTACCAATCTTAATGAAAAAATCAAACAAAAACAGGCAATTATTAATTCCTCAACTGCTTTTGAAAAAGATTTTCGTTTTTTACAAAAAAAACTTTCAACTATCGAAGGTTTAAATAAATCCCAAATTGAATCCAATAAAATTTTAGCTATTTTTAGCCAAATTACCCCTGCAGGAATTCAACTCTCAAATTTTATTATTGATAACCAAAGAAAAATCGGCTTAACTGCCAGCGCTGATTCTGAAACTACTTTTGCTTTTTTCCTTAAAAATCTTAAAGCTGAACCCCAATTAAAAAATTTAGCTCTTGATAAAATTTCGATCAATCAAGAACAGTTTGGGAAAATTGTTTTTAACATTAAAGTGGAATTAAAAGAATAAAATGCCAAATTTAAATTTACAAGGTCAGTCACATCGCTATAATCGCTATTTTGTTGATTTAGGAAAAATTTACCAAACTAAAAAAGGTCGGGCTTACACTGGTATTGTTTTCTCTCTTGCAACTGTTATTTTCTTTATTATTTTTGCTATCCGACCAACTTTGGTCACTATTGCTCAACTAGTTAAACAAACCAAAGACCAAAAATTAGTTGTTACTGAACTTGAAAAGAAAATCAATAATCTGGCTGATGCTCAAAAAAATTATCTAGCTGTTAGCGATGATTTAAATTTAGTTGAAGAAGCTCTACCTGGAAAAGCTAACCTTCCCCTTTTAACAAGAGAGATTGAAACTTTAGCCAGACAAGCTGGAATTTCTGTTGTTAATTTACGTTTTACCAATATCAATCTTCTACAAATAAACGCACCTAAAGGAGAAAGGGCTGAGGTTCTTTTCAGTTTTAATGGTTTAGGTGATTATCAGAATTTAAAAACTTTTTTGAATTCTTTGACTACCTTAAAAAGGCTTCTTTTAATTGAAGCTTTTTCTTTTCAATCTGGAAAAGATAACTCTAATATTTTATCTTTAAATATTAATGGTAAAGCTTGGTTTATGGAGAAACCATGATAAAAAAATTTCAACTAGGCAAAGATATTCTCTCTTTAATTATTTTTACCCTAATTACTGTTTTAACTTGGGTTAGTTTTGAGGTTTGGGTCTCTGCCACTAAAAGCACAATTCCAAAAGCCACCAAAGAACAAATGACAGCTCTTAACCCAAACATTTCTAGGGAAGTTTTAGAATCTTTAAAAAAGAAAATTTCTTTATCAGAAGAAGAGTTAAATAAATCTGATATTAATAGTTCAACAGCCTCTGTTGGTGCTGAAATCAAAGCGACTGAAAGTGGCTCAAAAACAACTGAAAATAATCAAGAAAATAATGCGACTGGAAGTAGCCAAAAAGCTACTGAAAGTGGTATTCTAGAATAAATAATGAAAAAAATAAAACATCTGCCCACCATCCTGGGTCTTTTGTTAGTTTTGGGCGCAATTGCCAGCGGGGTTGTTTTAATTAAAAAAGGGCCAACTCTTTTTTTAAAAGCTTCCCCAAGCTTAACGCCAACTCAAATAAAAGTCACTAATATTACTGATAGTAGTCTTACCGTCTCTTGGTTAACTGATGAAAAAACTAGCGGTTTTATTAAATATGGACCTGATAATACTCTGGCTTTTACAAGTCAAGATGACCGCGATCAACTTTCTGGGAAAACTGGTAGTTTTCAAACTCATCATATTACCGCTAAAGATTTAAAGCCTTCGACTGTTTATTTTTTTAAGATCGGTTCTGGCAATAAAGTTTTTGACAACAATAATCAGCCTTATCAGATTACCACCGCCAAAACTACCCAATCCCCACCACCAAATGATGTTGCTTATGGTACTGTCATTGACCAAAATAATAATCCAGTTGAAGGAGCTATTATTTATCTTTCTTTAGCTAATGCTAGTCCAGCCTCAACCCTAACCAAATCTTCTGGTAGTTGGGTTATCCCTCTGAATCTTATCCGTTCGGCTGATTTAAACAATTGGGCCACTTATGATAAAGAAGCTTCGATTGAAGAAATTTTTGTTCAAGCTTCTCCTTTAGGTAACGCGACAGTTATTGCTACCACTAAGAATGATAGCCCAATGCCTAAAATCACTTTAGGTCAAAATTTTGATTTCCGAAAAATTGCTGAAGTCAAAACCGAAGAAGAAAAAATTCAAATGGAGAATCAAGCAACGGCCTCTTCTAAATTTAGCTTACCAGAAGCAACTGAAAGCTCACCTTCACCAAAACCTATTTCTGCTACAATTTCCGGAGAATTAAAAATTATTAATCCTGACCAAGGAGAAAATGTTAATACTCAAAAGCCACAAATTATTGGTACTGGACCAACTGGAGCCATCTTAGATATTGAAGTTCATTCAGAAGCTACTTATTCAGCTCAAGTAAAAGTTGACAGTAGAGGTAATTGGAATTGGTCACCACCAGCAAATTTAGAACCAGGCGAACATACTATCACTGCTAGTTATAAAGATGCTAAAGGCATTTTACAAAAAATTACTCAAAAATTTACTGTTTTAGCTGCTGGTGATAGTGCCCTACCGGCGATGACGGCTTCTCCCTCAGCAACAGCCACTCCGTCTGTAACACCAACTAAATCTTTAACACCAACGCCAACTCCCACTAAAATAGCTACTTCTTCAGCAACAGCCACTCCTTCTGCTACACCGACAATTGCTAGTAGTAGTGCCAGAAAATCAATGCCTTCAACAGAAAGTGGTGTTCCCACCACTGGAAACTTGACACCGACTTTCTTAGTCTTCATAATGGGACTTAGTTTGATCTTTTTAGGTCTATTTTTTAAATTTAAGAAAGCTTATTAATGGATAATCTGCCGAAAGATAATCAAAAAAACGACTCCAATGTTATTGCAAATAACCCAGGGAATAATTTAAACCCCATAAAAGAACCAACACCCGTAGTGGAAACTCCAGAGGTCCCAAAGACTCCACCAGAAAAACAGCCAGAAAATATTCCTGAAAAACAAGAAGAAGTAAAACAAGAAATTATTCCAGAAAATCCTGAGGCCTCTAAAGAAGAAACCATTGAAATTGGCTCTTTAGATAAACCCTCTATTTCAACTCTCAATCAAGAAATAAGTAATCAAGCAGATAATCAAATAACTCCTGCTAAAAAAAATAAAAAGAATAAGGCTATAACTTCCTTTGTTGCCATTCTTTTGATTATTGCCGCTCTACCAATCAGTCTAATACTAGTAAAACAAAGACAAGATATTAGAAAAGAGGCAGCCATTAGTAGCGGTACCTTAAACATCTGCGGGGTTGCTGTTAGTCAACCAACAGAAAACAGAAGTAGCGAAACTTATTCGATTACTGTCCCTATTAAAAACAATCGGGCTGACACAGCTAGGGTAGAAATTCATACATATGCTTGTGCTTGTTCTAATGGCAATCTTAGCCAATGTGGAACTTCAAGTGGAGCTTGTGACAGTACTAATGAAGTTATTTCCTTAAGTCCAGGGGAATCAAGAAATTATCGTACAGCTGAAGCTCGTCAATCAAATAATGAAATTTGCGGAACTTTTCAAGCTGATTTTTTTATCGTGTCTGTTAACGGTGATAGCAACTGTCGAAATAATTAATGAATAAATTTAGATTAAAAAAACAAACTATTTTTACCTTATTGGGAATTTTAGTTATTCTTGGCTCAATTCCTTTAGCTATTATTTTAGTCAAACAAAATCAGGATATAAGAAAAGAGGCAGCTGATCCTTATGGAACTGCTGACGATTCGGCTTGTTCGGCTGTTGGAGGTATTTGTAAGAGCACTTCTTTGGGATGTGGAGAATCTAATGACGGGGTTTTCAAAACAGGATTATGTTCTGGTCCAGCTGACAGACAATGTTGTACTCCTCCAGTTGCTGGGGATGATTCAAGGTGTGCAGCTGCCGGAGGTGTTTGTAAGAATACCTCTGAAGCTTGTGGAGAATTTGGTACCGGAGTTTACAAAACAGGATTATGTTCTGGTCCAGCTAATAGACAATGTTGTACTCCTCCAGTTGCTGGTGATGATTCAAAATGTTCGGCTGTTGGAGGTATTTGTAAGAGCACTTCTTTGGGATGTGGAGAATCTAATGACGGGGTTTTCAAAACAGGATTATGTTCTGGTCCAGCTGACAGACAATGTTGTACTCCTCCAGTTGCTGGGGATGATTCAAGGTGTGCAGCTGCCGGAGGTGTTTGTAAGAATACCTCTGAAGCTTGTGGAGAATTTGGTACCGGAGTTTACAAAACAGGATTATGTTCTGGTCCAGCTAATAGACAATGTTGTACTCCTCCGACATCCTCAACAGGTATAACGAATGATTTGGGTTGTACAAATCAAGGAGGAACCTGTAAGAATACTTCCGAAACATGTTCTGGAGCATTTAAACCTGGCTATTGTACAGGTCCAACTAATAGACAATGTTGTCTTCCTTCAACCTCAACAGGAACAGTTGGTGGAAATAATCAAGGAGCCCCTAATAATCCAATCTGGGGTTTATATGCCACTGGGAAAAGCTGTAGTGCTGCCCAAGTTACACCAACAAATCCAGCTGGTCCAACGCCTACTACCCCAAAACAACCAACACCGACAACTCCTGTTGGTTGCAATATAAGTTGTAGTAGTAACAGTAATTGTAGCAACGGCTTAATTTGTTCCTCTGGTTATTGCCGAAATCAAAGTTGCACGGCTGAAACTAATTGTAATTGTCCTGGACCAACATCTACTCCAACACCAACCCCAACTGTTACACCAACACCTACACCTACGGTAACACCTACATTGACACCTACTCCAACACCAACCCCAACTGTTACACCAACACCTACACCTACGGTAACACCTACATTGACACCTACTCCAACAACTCCTGTTGGTTGTAATATAAGTTGTAGTAGTAACAGTAATTGTAGCAACGGCTTAATTTGTTCCTCTGGTTATTGCCGAAATCAAAGTTGCACGGCTGAAACTAATTGTAATTGTCCTGGACCAACCGCTACTCCAACTCCAACATCTTATTTAACATCTACACCAACCCCAACCCCAACCGTAACTTATATCGCAGGCCAAGCAACACCAACGCCTGTAGTTCAATTGCCTGCTGCTGGCTTTACTCTACCAACCTTTGGAGCTATCTTTGGTGGAACTTTATTTGTCATTTTAGCCTCAATTCTTTTCCTCTTATAAAGAACTTTTCGTATCTGCTAGAATAAAGCATGCATATTGCAATTATTGGCGCTGGACCAACCGGTTTAACTATTGCCTTAAAACTGGCTTTAAAAAAGCATCAAGTTGTTATTTTCGAAAAAGAAAAATATGCCGGTGGTTTAATAACTGGCTTCAAAAAAAAAGATTGGGAATGGTATCTTGAATCTTTTTACCATCATTTATTTACTTCTGATAAAAAGGCCATAAAATTAATCCGTCAGCTTGGTTTAAAAAAATATCTTTATTTTCAAAAGCCAAAGACTTCTATTTTTAAAAATGGTCAGATTAACCAATTCGACTCTGCTTTATCTTTACTACAATTTCCTTATCTTCCTTTAATAACTAAAATTCATACTGGAATAATGACTTTGTTTCTTAAAATTAATAATAATTGGCTAGATTTAGAGAAATTCAAAGCAACCGAAGGATTAAAAGAAATTTATGGCCTACAAACTTATAAAGTTTTATGGCAACCATTGTTAAAATCAAAGTTTGGCTCAAATTATAAAAATATTTCTCTTGCTTGGTTTTGGTCACGTCTTAAAAAAAGAAGTCAAAAGCTGGGTTATTTAAAAGGAGGTTTTCAAATTTTAATTAATAAAATGATCGAAGAAATCAAAAAAAATAAAGGACGAGTTTTATTCAATCACGAGATTAAAAGCTTTAAGAAAATTGAAAAATTTGACCGGATTATTTTTACCACTCCTAATTCAATTTTTCTTAAAATTATGAATAGTAAATTATCTCAAGAATATCAGCAGAAACTAAAAAAAACAGAAATGATGGGAGCTATTAATCTAGTTTTATCTTTAAAAGAATCATTTTTAATTGATGGAACTTATTGGCTTAATATTAATGAAGAAAAATTCCCTTTTGTTGCTGTTGTTGAGCAAACTAATTTTGTGAAAGATAAACATTATAATCAAGAAAAGGTTCTATATGTCGGCGGTTATTATTCTCAAAATCATCGTTATTTTAAAATGAAAAAGGAAGCAATCTTAAAAGAATGGTTGCCTTATTTGCAAAAAATTAATAAAGAATTTAAAAAGTCATCAATTATTGATATTCAATTATCTGTCAATCTTTTTGCCCAACCAATCATCCCAATTAATTATTCAAAAAATATTTTTAATCACAAAACACCAATTAAAAATGTATATCTAACCAATATGCAACAAATTTACCCTTGGGATCGAGGGCTTAATTATGCTGTTGAAGAAGGGCAAAAAATCGTTGATGAAATTCTGGAAGAATAAAAAAATAATTTGGCTTTTTTTAATAATCATTGTTGGTGGTTTTTTGCGTTTTTATAATTTAAATTGGGATGAAGGTAGTTTTTTTCATCCTGATGAACGCAATATCGCCAATGCCGTTGTTCGTATTAGTTTTTTTAATCAGTTAAATCCTCATTTTTTTGCTTATGGTAGTTTCCCGTTTTATCTATATCGATTAACTGGCGACCTCTTAGTTTGGATAACAAAAAATAATAGTTGGACAACAGCTTGGCCAGAAATTAATCTTATTGGGCGTTGGTTCTCCGCTCTTTTTTCAACCGCTTCTATTTTTTTAATTTATCTAACTGTTAAAAAATTCTGGCAAAATTATCTATTAGCCATAATAAGCGCTTTTTTCTTAGCCTTTTCACCAACTTTTATCCAAATGGCCCATTTTGCGATCACGGAAAGCTTGTTAGTTTTTTGGCTTTTAATCTTACTTCTTTTATCTTTAGAGTTAGAAAAAAATCCTACCTGGAAAAATTATTTAAAAATTGGCATCATCGGTGGTTTAGCCCTAGCTACAAAAATTTCTGCTGTTTCTTTTTTGATTATTCCTTTTACAGCTCACTTTTTTTGGTATTTTAAAAAATTGAAAATTTATGGACGTTACTTTTTTTCTTTACTTATCAGCTTTTTAACTTTTTCTTTTTTTTCCCCTTATGTTTTTTTGGATAAAGAAAAATTTTGGGAATCAATGAATTATGAGAATGGGGTTGTTTTAGGAAAAATCGCCGTTCCTTATACCCTACAATTTGAAAAAACGATTCCTTATCTTTTCCAGATTAAAAACTTTTTTTGGCAAATCGGACCAGTAGCAATTTTAGGTATTTTAGGAATTATTTTTCTTTTAATTTTAGGCTTTAAAAAAAGAAATAAAAAAATTATAGTTTTTTTAATTTTTCCAATTATTTATTTTATTTATGTTGGTACTTGGCACACTAAATTTATCCGCTATATGCTGCCAATTTTACCTTTTATAGTCATCGCTGGCGCTTGGCTATTATTGGAATTTAGAAAAAAACAAAAAGTTTTTGGCAATCTTTTTTTAATAATTTTTTTAGGCATTAACTTTTTTTGGTCTTTGGCTTTTTTCAAAATTTATCTTTCTGAATCAACCAGGATTATTGCTTCAAGATGGATTTATAAAAATTTGCCTCAACAAAGTAAAATTTTAACCGAACACTGGGATGATGGATTACCTATTTCTCTAACACCAAATTTTCCCCAAAAATATAGAATAGAATCGCTAACTATTTATGAACCGGATAATTTAACGAAACTTAATTATTATGCTGAAAAATTAGCTACAGCTGATTATTTAATCATTAACAGTCGTCGTCTTTATGGAACTTTAATGTTTTTACCAGAAAAATATCCATTAACTTCCCGTTATTATCAACTCCTTTTTAGAGGTAATTTAGGCTATCAAAAAATAGCTGAATTTACTTCTTACCCTAAGTTATTATTTTGGGAAATTAATGATGATTCCTCTGAAGAAACTTTTCAGGTTTATGACCATCCTAAAGTTATTATTTTTCAAAATAGATTACAATATTCTAAAGAACAGTTAAAAGCGATCTTAAATTATGATTAACGATTTTATTTACATTTTTTCCTGGTGGCTTCTTTTTTTTAGTATAGGATTAATTTCTCTTCCTTTAACTTTTATTTTTTTTGAAAAGTTTTTTGATCATGGCTATGCTTTAGCTAAAATTATTGGGATTTTAATTATTTCTTATTTATCTTGGCTTCTAGTTATTTTAAAAATCTTACCTTTTGCTAATTGGAGCCTTTGGCTAATTGTTAGTTTATTTTTTTGTTTAAATTTATTTTTGATTAAAAAAACAACTTTTATAAAAAAGAGCTTCAAACAAATAATTAAAAATAACTGGAGAGTTTTTCTTCTGGAAGAAATCATCTTCTTTTTTTGCTTAACTATTTGGTCATTTGTTCGCGGTTTTCAACCAGAGATACATGGTTTGGAAAAATTTATGGATTATGGTTTTGTTAATTCCATTTTACGTAGTTTTTCTTTCCCGCCAATAGATATGTGGCTTTCTGGAAACAATATTAATTATTATTATTTTGGTCATTTAGTAACTGCTGTTTTGATAAAAATTTCGTCAATTCCCTCTAGCATCGCTTATAATCTTATGATCGCTTCTTTATTCGCCTTATCTTTCAGCGCCTCTTTCTCTCTTGGAGCTAATTTAATTAGAGCCAATAAAAAAATTAAAAATAAAAGGGTCTTTATCTTGGGTGGTTTTCTTACTGCTTTTTTATTAACTTTAGGCGGTAATCTTCATCCTCTTTGGTATTGGTTAACTCATAAATTAAGCTTTTTAGGCTATTGGTATCCAGACGCCACTCGTTTTATCGTTGAATTATTTGGGGCGGCTGATAATACTATTCATGAGTTTCCTCTTTATAGTTTTGTGGTTGCTGATCTGCACGGTCATCTTCTAAACTTACCTTTTGTACTATTATTTCTTAGTCTTGTTTTCTCTTTTCTTATTAAGAAAAAATTAAGCGCTATCAACATTGTTCTGCCTTCTTTGCTTTTGGGTATTTTTTACCTTACTAATGCCTGGGATTTACCTATTTATTTTTTATTGCTAGGACTTACAGTTTTTTGGATTAATTATCTAAACCACGGCTATGACTGGCAAACAATCAAAAAAACTTTTTTCTTTATGGTTGGCGTTTTAGCTTTAGCAATTATTTTTACTTTACCTTTTCATTTTAATTTTAAATCTATGGCTAGTGGTTTATCTTTAGTTGATTTTCATTCACCCGGCTGGATGCTTTTAGTTTTATGGGGATTTCCTTTAATTATCACTCTCAGCTGGTTTTTGTTTTTAAGAAAATTTAAAAAAGAAAAATTATTAAATTCTGATTATTTTATTTTGATAATGCTATTAGTTAGCTGGTTATTAATTATTATTCCTGAAGTTTTTTACTTAAAAGATATTTATATTCATTCCTACCAAAGAGCCAACACCATGTTTAAATTTACTTATCAATCTTTTGCGATGTTTAGTCTGGCTGAGGGATACATTATCATAAATATTCTAGCTAATTATAAAAAAACAATTTTAAAATTTCTTTCTCTTATTATTATTCTTTTCCTAATAATTTTTGTTTTTCTTTATCCTTATTTTGCGATCCGCTCTTTCTATGGTTTTCAAAAATATCAAGGATTAGATGGTTTAACTTATTTAGAAAAACTTTATCCTGACGATTATCAAGGAATTCTTTGGTTAAGAAAACAGATTCCTGGTCAACCAGTAATTTTAGAGGCTGTTGGCGAAAGCTACACTGATTTTACCCGAGTTTCAGCTAACACCGGTTTACCAACTGTTTTAGGCTGGCGAGTTCATGAATGGCTTTGGCGAGGATCATTCGATGAGGCCAGTAAAAGGACTGAGGAAGTTAAAGAGATTTACGAGGGGAAAGATATTAATAATATAAAAAATCTTTTAAGAAAATATCAGATTAAATTTATTTTTGTTGGCAATATGGAAAGACAAGCTTATCCTCAATTAGAAGAAGAACAATTGCTAAAATTAGGAAAAATTGTTTTTTCTTCTAACCAAACTAGAATTTATCAATTAGATTTTTAACGTGATCGTGAATTGACTCCCAGTCACCACTTGCTGGAATTAAAACCCATTGATTGTCATACTTTACTTTTGAAGTTGGTGGATTAATTAGATAACCATCGTTTAAAACTGTTGTTTGAAATTTATTTTTTCTTAATTTTAAACCGACTTTAGCCAAATCAAGATATCTTTCTTGAGAAATATCCATTTTAATATTATTAAAAACTAGCTTGACTAACTGTTGAATTTTATTAGGATTTAAAATAAATTCTGGTTTAAATATTTTCTTTTGTAAGGCCATTATCAATCGCTGTTGTCTTTGGGATCTGGCAAAATCTGTTCCTTCTTCTCCCTCAGCGTTACGAGACCTGGCATATTTTAAAGCCTGTTCACCATTCATTATTTGTTTACCCGCATCAAGATGAAGATATTCATAACGACACTGATAAGTTTTATCCCCATTACACAAATCATTTTCTTTACCTGGAATAGGATACTTATAATCATCAAGAGCTCGTTCCACTTCAACCTCAACACCTCCCAAAAAATCAACGACTTTTTTGAAAATTTCGAAATCGATCACAATTCCATAATCAACTTTTTGACCTAAAATTTCCTCAACGGTTTTTTTAGTTTCCTCTAAACCGCAATAATGATAAACCGTATTTAATTTAGTTCTTAAAGGAGCAATCCAAATATCACGAGGCAGAGAAAGAATTAAAGTTTTTCCTGTTTGATTTTCGGTGGAAACAAAAATCATAGAGTCGGTTAAATCAGGACCACTATGATCACCACCAGAAATCCCCAGAATAAGAAAGTTAGTTCTACCAACTTTAGGTTGAAGCCAGAAACTTAAACCTAAAATAATTAAGCCTAATAGAAGAAAGCTGAAACCAAGCCAAAAAATTGATTTTCTTAAACGTGGACTCATGTTAGAATTTAAAGATGGCCTCCAATAACAGTCCTATTTTATCTCACCTTAACCAACGCCAACAAGAAGCAGTTGCTTTTGGTGAAGGACCTTTATTAATTCTGGCTGGACCAGGTTCAGGTAAAACCCGAACTTTAGTTTATCGCACCGGCTGGTTAATGGCGGAAAAAAAAGTTTCCCCAGACAATATTCTTCTTTTGACTTTTACCAACAAAGCCGCCGCGGAAATGAAAGAAAGATTAAAAAAACTCTTAACAGAAAATAATCATTCCTCAGTAAGGGCACCTTATGCCGGAACTTTCCATAGTTTTTGCGCTCGAGTTTTAAGAAAAGACGGTCATCTTTTAAATATTCCGCCGAATTACCTGATTTATGATGAGGGTGATCAGGTGGAAACAATCAAAAAAATTCTTGAAGAACTTGATCTATCCCCAAAAATTTATAAACCACGTAGTGTTTTAGCTTTAATCTCTCAAGCTAAAAATGAGCTAATATCAGCTCTAGAATACCCTCAATATGCCCGAGGTAGTTTTCAAGAAGCAACCGCCAGGATTTATCTTAAATATGCTCAATTTTTAAAACAGTTTCAGGCTTTGGATTTTGATGATTTATTAATGGAAACTGTCCGTCTTTTTCAAAAAGAAAAAACAGTTTTGGAAAGATATCAAAATCAATATTCTTGGCTTTTAATTGATGAGTACCAAGACACTAATAAAGCTCAGTATCTTTTAACTAAAATGTTGGCAAAAAAATGGAAAAATCTCAATGTAGTTGGTGATGCTTCCCAAGCCATTTATGGTTGGCGCGGAGCTGATTATAAAAATCTAGTTAACTTACAGGATGATTTTCCCAACTTGAAAGTTATTAATCTGGAACAAAACTATCGCTCAACCCAACTAATTTTAGAAGCGGCTAATAAAGTCATTAAAGGCAACACCAGCCATCCAATTCTCAATCTTTGGACGGAGAAACAAGGCGGTGAAAAAATTACTCTCTATCAAGCCAAAGATGAGCAAGACGAAGCTAATTTTATTATCGAAAACATAAAGAACTATCTTTTAACTCAACCTGGGTTCTCTTTGAAAAAAATTGCTATTCTTTATAGAACTAATGCCCAATCAAGAATTATCGAAGAAGCTCTTCTCCATGCTGGATTAAATTATCTTTTGGTTGGTGGTGTCCGCTTTTACGAACGTAAAGAAATTAAAGATTGTCTGGCTTATCTAAGATTTATCGCTAATTCTCAAGATCAAATAGCTCTTAAACGAATCGAAAAAATTGGCAAAGGAAAAATGAAAAAATACCTCACTCTGATTGAAGACAAAATGCCTATCTTAACTACCGTTGAATGGTTAGATAAAATTTTAGAGAAAACTGGTTATCTAGAAGGTTATGACGTAAACGATCCCCAAGACTTAGCCCGTATTGAAAACGTCAAAGAACTACATTCTGTGGCCATTGAATTTCCTGACATAAACCAATTTTTAGAAAATGTAGCTTTAATTCAGGAAGAATATTTACCTGAAGGCAAATCAATCCCCAAAGAAGAACGGGAAGTTGTCACTTTAATGACCGTCCATTCTGCTAAAGGAACTGAGTTTCCAATTGTTTTTATTGTTGGTTTAGAAGAAGGTCTTTTCCCTCATGCCCGTAGCTTAAAAGAAAAAAGTGAGATTGAAGAAGAAAGAAGACTTTGTTATGTGGCTATGACTAGAGCTAAAGAAAAACTTTATCTTTTATATAGTAAAAGACGCTTTTATTTTGGTGAAAATGCCCAAAATCAAATCTCCCGTTTTGTGGTAGAAATCCCCGAGGAACTGGTAGATATGATACAATTTTCTTAATGATTGTTCGGGAAGTTTTTGAAGAAGAAAAAACCCAATTTGATCTTATGGCGGTTCATCCACTGCAATCTTGGGAATGGGGAGAATTTCGCAAAAAAACTGGTTTAAAAGTTATTCGCTTAGGAGTTTTTGACAATAAAAAACTTTTAAGTAGCTTTCAGCTAACCGTTCACCCAATTCCTAAAACCAACTTCAGTGTTTTATATTTTCCTCGTGGACCCAAGCCTGATAAATTAATGATGTCGGCTTTAAGAAAAATCGGTGAACAAGAAAAGGCGATTTTTATTAAAATGGAGCCCAATGTTAAAAAAGATGCCAAGATAAGCCAATTTCTTTTAGAAAACGACTGTAAAGAAGGTAAGCCCTTATTCACTAAATATAGTTTTCAACTTAATTTAGAAAAAACTGAGGAAGAACTTTTAGTTAAAATGAAACCTAAAACTCGATACAATATTCGTATTGCTCAAAAACACAATGTTAAAGTCTTTGAAGACAATTCTCCTGAAACCTTTGAAAAATATTTACAATTAACAGAGGAAACAACTAAAAGACAAAAATTTTATGCCCATAGCGCTAATTACCATCGTCAAATGTGGTCAGTCATGCAACCTGCAGGTATCGCCCATCTTTTCCAAGCTCAATACCAAAATAAAACTTTAGTCACTGATATGTTCTTTATTTTTAATAGAACTCTTTACTATCCTTATGGGGCTTCTACCAGAGAATCTAAAGAAGTTATGGCTCCATATGCTTTATTTTGGGAAGTAATTAAATTTGGTCAAAAAACGGGCTGTCACCTTTTTGACATGTGGGGTAGTCCTGGGCCAAACCCCGATATCAAAGACCCTTATTATGGCTTCCATCGCTTTAAAGAAGGCTTTGGAGGTGAACTAGTGGAGTTTATTGGTACTTATGACTTAGTTCTTAATCCACCTTTGTATTCTCTTTATAATTTTGCCAATAAAATCCGCTGGAAGTTTTTGCGTTTAAAACCTAAGGCAGCTTTTTAACTCCAAGCTTTACAGATAAGTTTATAATCACAAAAATCACAAAGCATTCCCGGCTGAGGTTCGAATAAACTCATCTGAATTTCTTGGGCTTTTTGAATTATTTCTTTTTTTGCTTTAACTAACTCTTCACTTGTTCTAGTAGTGGATTTCTTTTCACCTGAATCCAGAAAATAAAAAGTTAAGATTAAATTTTCAGCTTTCTGGTTATAAATCCCTTTATCTGTTGCTGCCAAAGCATAAATCGTCATTTGTAGAGATTTATCGATTTCTTTTTGATCCATAGTTTTCCCAGTTTTATAGTCAATAATTTCCATTTTATTACCTTTTAGATCAACCCTATCAATTTTCCCACCAATTTTTAAATCAGGACTAACTTTGATCATAAAAGCCTGCTCTAAATTTTTTAAAACTATTTTTTTATCAAACTTAACAAAAAATTCTTCAAGCATGCTCACTGCTCTTTTTTTCATTTTTTCTTCGTGGGCTTTACTGGCGTAACCTACCGAAGACCAATTATCACTAAGGATCTTTAAGAGATCTTTTACAGTTAAATCTTGGCCATCTTTTATCCCTTGGCAAAATTCTTTTAAGGTTCTATGGATAGTATCGCCAAAACTTTGCGCAGATGAAGGAAGTGTAGGAATCCTTTGCAAGTAACGATAACGGTATTGTAAGGGACAAGTTTTAAAAGTCTCAATTTGAGAATAAGATAAATAATTGATTGGTTGTGGCTCAGGATTAACCTGCGAAGTTATTTCTTCATCAGGTTGAAAATCAAAAATAGAAAGTTGATTATTTTGACTGATGGTTGATGATCTTTCTAGCTCTTGCTGAGTTTTACCTAAAACTTCCAAAACAAAAGGAGAAATTTTCTTTTCTCTTTTACCTTCTCCATAATAATCAGCAGCAGTTAAAAAAAGACTATCTCTGGCCCGAGTCATACCAACATAGAATAATCTTCTTTCTTCCTGTTGATGATAATTACCGCTAGGTAAAATCTCTTTGATTAAAGAATCGGGAATCGGAATTTGTTCTTTTCTTTCCTGAGTAGGAAAACGAGCCGCCACTAAATTAACCAGAAAAACTACCGGAAATTCTAAACCTTTTGATGAATGAACTGTTAAAATATTAACCCGGTCTTCCTCCAACCAGTCAAAATTATTAGCCAAAGGTGATTCACCTAAATCCATGGAAAGATTTAACCAATCAACTACTGCTCTAACCGAAGCGTCTTCATGATCAATTTCATAAGTTCTTAAGCGGTCAAAAAACTTAGAGATATTTTGAGCGGCTTTTTCCTCAATTAAAGTTTTATATTCTGTAATTTTTTTTAACCAACCGCTATCCTGTAAAAAATAATAAAGAATCTGACCGGCAGTTTCTTTTGGCAAAAGGCCCAAATGACGATGAACCATTTGCACAAAAGTTTTTATTTTTTCTTTACTTCCCTCAGCTATAAAGATTTTTTCAATTGCTTCACAAGCTTCAAAAATAGAAAGATTTTGACGACGAGCAAAATTATTAATGGCGGCTAAATCTCGGGGATTAAGTTCTAAAGAACTCATGGATAAAACTCGATATAAAGCAACATTGTCTTCAAAGTTATATAAAACTTTAAGATAAGCGATTAAATCCTTAACTTCGTTCTGTTTAAAAAGTTGACCTGGACCTAAAAATTGGCAAGGAACTCCAACTCTAGCTAAGGCTCGGACAAAAGGCTCGGCATGATTATTGGCTCGAACTAAAATAGCTACATCACCAAAAGAATAATCTTTAAGAGTTAATTCTTTAATTTTTTGAGCCACAATTTCGGCTTCATTTTCTACCCGATCTGCATAAAGAAATTCCGCTGGCTTTTGTTCTGTTTTTCTAACAGCTTTTAAGCGCTTATTAATTTTTTCCTTAACTTCTAAACGATCAGGATTATTATTCTGAATAAGTTGATAAGATTGATCTAAAATTATCTGACTAGAACGATAATTTTGAACTAAAACCACGATTTTGGTTTTAGGAAAAGATTTTTTAAATTGAATAACATTAGAAATCGCTGCTCCCCGCCAACGATAGATTGACTGATCATCATCAGCGCAAACGGTAATATTTTGTTTTTTACCAGCCAGTAAAATCGCTAACTGATTTTGAGCATAATTAGTATCTTGAAATTCATCTACTAAAAAATATTTAAACTGACTTTGATATTGAGCCAAGATATTGGGCCGAGTACGAAAAAGCTTAAGAGTATTAGTGATTAGATCGCCAAAATCCATCACTCCTTCTTTTATTTTAATTTCTTCATAGACTTGATATGCCTGGGCTAACTCCAAAGTTTTCTCTTTTTCTTCTTTAGTAATTTTTGTGTTTTTCATTTCTCCCTTGGCAAATTTTAGATATTCAGTTGTGGAAATATCTTCGTCTTTTAAACGACCAAAATGCTGTAAAAGACCATTAACAAATTTTGTTGGATTACCTAAAGGTCGAAAATAATTTAAATCAAATTTAAACAAATTATTAATCAATAATTGAATCGTCTCCGCACTGGTCATTAGTTTATAATTAGGACTAAGACCAATATGAATAGCTTCTTGACGTAAAACCCGATCGCAAAAAGAATGAAAAGTGGCCACCCACATTTCTAAATAACCATAAGGCAAAGCTAAATCAACTCTTTCTTCCATTTCCCGAGAAGCTTTATCAGTAAAAGTTAAAGCTAGAATTTCTGATGGCTTGGCTTTACCAGAAGTAATTAAATATTTAATTCTCTCTGTTATCACTGTTGTTTTTCCAGTCCCAGCTCCGGCAATAATTAAAAGAGGCCCATCACCATGTTTAATGGCTTGCAACTGTTGGGCATTAAGTTTTTTTTCTGAAGCTTCTTTCACAATTTTTATTCTTCTATTTTAATTTTTTTAAACTCTTTATTTTCTCTTTCAACATCTAAACCTAGCCTTTGGGTGGAAGTAATTTTTTGTCCAAGATGGCCAAATCCAGAAGTAACATTTCCCATTTGATTATAGGCATTTTGTAAATGACGACCTAGAACAGAAAGATTTTCTTCAACTTTCTCATAATCTTTTTGCATGGCTTTCATAGAGGCTAAAATCTGCTGAGCTCTTTGTTCAATCTTCTGGCCTTCAAAACTCATCAAAATTGCTTTTAAATAAGCATAAAAAGTAGTGGGAGAAACCGGTAAAACTCTTTTTTTACCGCCATATTCGAAAAGATCAGCGTTATTAACTACTTCGTAGTAAACATTTTCCGAAGGCAAATACATTAATGCATAATCAATCGTTCCTTCCTCGGTTAAAATATATTTATTAGCCACATCATCGATGTGTTTTTTAACATCTCTTACAAATTCTTTTCCCGCAGTTTTTTTTTCTTCTTCAGTAGGAGATTCCATCATACGCCGGAAATTCTCCATGGGAAATTTGGAATCAACCGGGATAATCCCACCTGATGTTTGAATAGCCGCATCAACCTTGACACCTGATTTAAAAGAATATTGTAGAGAAAAAGAATTTTTAGGTAACATTTGTGTTAACAATTCTTTTAAAACTTGTTCACCAATATTACCTCGTAATTTCGGTGAGCGCAGAAAATCCTGTAAATCTTTCATACCTCGACCAATTTCTGACATTTCACCGATATTTCTTTGAACTTGGCCAATAACCCGAGCTGTATTATCTAAACGCTGACTGATTTCCTGAGACATTAACTGGCTTCTTTGATCAGAGCTTTTAACCCAATCTTTAAGGGTCTGATCAGGGCTAGCAATTTCTTTAATCTCAGCTAATTTACGTAAAATTAAAAAAACCGCCACAAATAAAGCGATAATTAAAAGAATAAAAAGGAAGAATAGTTCTCGTGTCATCTGCTTTTTTATTTTAACATCAATTAGTTTACAATGAAAATATAAACGAATTATTTTTTTAAACTAAGCTCTATTTAAGAAATGAAAAAAGCCAATCTTATAAGAATAAAAACCAGAAGAAAAAACTTTTTACCGGCTTTAATATTGTCTTTGGCTTTTTGGGGCGGCTGGGTTTATTTAATCGGTTGGTTTCCGCCAAAAAATTATTTTTTTATTTTTAATTTCTATCTTCTTCTTTTTTTAGCTGTCTTTCTTTCCGCCTCTTTAGCTTGGGCCAATTCTAAAATGGGTTTTTTAACGGCTTTTTGGTTAATTTTGATTTTAATTTTCCGTTATTTTAAAATCGGTAATTTTCTTAATTTAGGCTTGTTAACACTTATTTTTTCTCTTCTAATTTTTTATTATTATCAAAGCAACCGACCTAAAAAAAGTCTTTGACAAAATAAAAAATAAATGCTTTAATGAATTAAAGTTTCTCTTCTGCCCAATTTAATCGGTTAAACTACAAGGTAATAAAATGCAGGTTTCCAAAAAGAAGATTCATCCGAATGCTAAAAAACAGATTTATGACCTTTTATATAAGGTTATTGCTGATTTAAAAAATACTCAAGAAGCTGAAGAATTTTTGAGTAGTTTTTTAGGTATAAACGAACAAGAAGCCATTACCAGAAGACTTGGCATCGCTTATCTTCTTAATAAAGGTAAAACTTACAGCTATATTAAAAAAACTCTAATGGTTTCTAGCACCACCATTGCTACGGTAGCCAGAGATGCCAAAAAAAGCCAAGGATTTAAAGTCGCTTTAAGTAAAATACAAGCTGATGAATGGGCTGATAAATGGGCGGAAAAAATTACTCAGATATTTACTAGGCGGAAATAACTTCTCCTAAGCTTCAAATAGTCTTTATTTTAAGATATAATCAGGACCATGAATAAAAAGTTTTATATTACTACGGCTATTGATTATGTTAATGACACTATTCATGTAGGCCATATTTTCCAAAAATTATTGGCTGATGTTTTAGCGCGCTATTATCGTCAAACAATTGGTAAAGAAAATGTTTTTTTTCTGACCGGAACAGATGAATATGGACAAAAGGCAGAAAAAGCTGCCCAGCAAGCTAAAATCTCAATTAAAGAATTTGTTGATAAGATTTCAAAATCAGACCAAGAGCAACAAGATTCTCTAAAAATCTCTTACGACAGATTTATTCGAACCACTGATCCTGACCATAAAAAGGTTGTTCAGGAAATTTGGCAACGAGTCAAAAAAAATGGAGATATTTATTTAGGCGAATATTCAGGTTTATATTGCGAAGGATGTGAAGCTTATTATACAGAAAAAGATTTAATTGATAATCATTGTTCATTACATCCAAAGCAAGAAATAAAGAAAATTAGTGAAAAAAATTATTTTTTCCGCTGGTCAAAATATAAAGAATTTTTGACTGATTATCTTAAAGACAATCCTCTTGCTGTTATTCCTGAAACACGAAAAAATGAACTTTTAGAATTTGTCAAAGATATTAAAGATATCCCTATCTCTCGTACTAATTTTAATTGGGGAATTCCTATCCCTGATGATCCATCGCAGGTAATTTATGTTTGGTTTGATGCTCTTATTAATTATTTAACCGGCGTTGGCTTTTCTGAAAACAAAATTTTGTTTAAAAAATTCTGGCCAGCTGATATCCATATTTTAGGCAAAGATAATGCCCGTTGGCATGCTCTACTTTGGCCAGCAATGTTAAAATCTGCCGGAATAAAAGAATTCCCTAAAACAGTCCTTATAAACGGCTTTTTGACTTTAAATAACCAAAAAATCAGTAAATCAGCTGGGAATATTGTAAAACCAACTGATTGGGTAGAAAAATATGGCGTCGATGCAGTCAGATATTACCTTTTAAGGTATACCATCGCTACTGAAGATAGTGATATCTCAGAAGACAAGCTCCGACAAGCTTACAATGCCGATCTAGCCAATGGGCTGGGAAATTTAGTTTCCAGAGTTGCCAAACTTTGTGAAAATAATAATTTTGATTTTTCTCTTATTGATTCATCTATTTTTAGAAGTGTCAAAACTAACCGTATTTTGGAAAAAGTAGACACTTTATTAAAAAGCTATCGATTTAATCAGGCTCTTAGCTATATTTGGGAATCAATAAAAGGTCTTGATGAATACTTAAATAAAGAAAAGCCTTGGCAACTAGCTCCTAGTGAAGCAAACAAAAAGCTTGGAGAAATAATTAAAGGATCAGAAGCTATTATCTCTTTAAGAGAAATTGCTGAAGCTCTTATATTTTTCCTTCCTGATACTGCTGAAAAAATTCTAGATCAATTCCAAGACCCTAAAATTAAATCTCGCGAGCCACTTTTCCCACGTCTTATTTAAAATATGCTTATTGATACTCATGCTCATTTGAATTTTTCTGATTATGAGAAAGATCTTAATGAAGTTATTAAAAAATCCTTAAATCAAGAAGTTTCTAAAATTATTTGCGCCAGCAGTAATCTTGATGATTGTGTAAAGGCAATTGCTATCGCTAAAAAATATCCAGATGTTGTTTATGCTGCCGTCGGCATCCACCCTCAACAAACTGACCCAGAAAATAATGACTCTTTAGTAAAACAAATCGAAAAATTAAATAAATTAGCCGTTAATAAAGAGGTTGTGGCTATCGGCGAATGTGGCTTAGATTCTTCTGAAGCTCCACCATTAGAAAAAAACCGTTCTTTAAAAGACCAATTTTTTCTTTTTGAGAAACAAATTGAGCTGGCTTTAAGATTAGAAAAACCAATAATTATTCACTCTCGTAAAACCTTTAATGAAACTTTTAATCTTCTTCAAAAATATTTTCTTTCATCAAAAGGAAAACTAAAAGGTGTTTTTCACTGTTATTCAGCCGGTAAATCTGAAGTTAAAAAGGTTGAGGCTATTAACTTTTATTTTGGCTTAAACGGTAATCTGACTTATGATTTAGGTTTACAAAATATTGTTAAAATAATGCCTTTAGAAAAAATTATTTTAGAGACTGATTGCCCTTTTTTAACACCAGTTCCTTATCGTGGATTGAGAAATGAACCTCAAAATGTTAAAATCATCGCTAAGTTTCTTGCTCGGGCTAAAGAAGTCACTTTAAAAGAAGTCGCTCAAGTTACTACCCAAAACGCCCAAAACTTATTCAAAATTTAAGCTTTTTTTATGATAAGCTTAAATAAATAGTCAACAAAAAATGAAAAATTTTACGGAAAAATATGACCGCCAGATGCAAAGATTTCTGGAAATCTTACCCGGAAGTCTAACTTGGCTAATAATTCTTCTCCCTTTATGGGGCGCTTTTTTTATGCCTCGGGTAGTTGCTTATTTTACTATCGCTTTTTTAGTTTTTTGGTTTTATCGTTCTTTTCAAAGCGGCATTCTAGGAATTAAAGGCTATTTAAAAATTAGGCAAAGTGAAAAAAATAATTGGCAAGAAAAATATTTTAAAGACAAGAAAACGGATTCTTTAAAATGGAAAGAAATTAAAAACGTCATTATTATCCCTAACTATAATGAATCAACTACAATTATTGGCACCACCTTAGAAACTTTAACCGAACAAAAGGACATCGATAAAAAACAGATTGTGGTTGTTTTAGCTATGGAAGAAAGAGCCGCTGGCTCCCATGAAAGAGCTAAAGAATTATTAGAAAAATTTAAAAATAGTTTTGGATTATTAACAGCCACTTTTCATCCAGATGGGATTGTTGGTGAAATTAAAGGTAAAGCCTCAAATGAAGCTTGGGCCGCGAAAGAAATTAAAAAGCTATTAGTGGATAAACAAAAATATGATATCGGCAAAATTACTATTACTAGCTGTGATGCCGATGCCCATTTTCATCCTCAATATTTTTCTAATTTGACCTATTCTTTTGCTCTTAACCAAAACCGCTATTTGCGTTTTTGGCAATCACCCATCTGTTGGCATAATAATTTCTGGAAAATTCCGGCTTTAATAAGAATTACCGGTACTCTAAGTAATTCCAGCTATTTAGCGAGTATTCAAGAACCTGACGGTTTATTTTTTAATTATTCCAGTTATTCCACTTCACTTTATCTGTTGGATAAAGTCGGCTATTGGGATACAGATATTATTCCTGAAGACTGGCATATCTTTCTACAATCTTTTTTCCACGAAAAAGGCAAAGTTGAAGTGGATGCCATTTTTCTACCAACCAGTATTGATGCCCCTGAAGGCAAAACTTACTTTGGCGCTTTAAAAAATCGTTATGAACAATGTAAGCGACATGCTTGGGGAGCAACTGATATTCCTTATGCAATTAAAGAATCTTTCAAACATCCAGAAATCCCCGTTATTGTCCGCTTCTTCCGAGTTTATAAGGTTTTAGAAAGTCATCTTCTTTGGTCAACTAACTGGTTTATTTTAACCCTTTGGGCTTGGTTACCAGCTTGGATTAATCCTTTTTTTAAACAAACAGCCTTAAGTTATAATCTCCCAAAAATCTCTCAATGGATTTTAACTATTTGTTTAATTTCTTTACTGATTATGATTATTATTGATCGAGCTCTAAGACCAAAAATCGCTAAAGAAAAATTTAGTCGTTGGTTTGGTTTTTGGGAAATTATTCAATGGGTTTTAATGCCAATTGCCACCTTATTTATGGCAGTTTTACCAGCAGTGGAGTCACAAACTAGATTAATGCTAGGCAAACGCTTAGAATATAAAGTAACAGAAAAAATTTAATTAAAAATGATTTCTTTTTCTGCCCAAAAATTGAAAAGATTTTTTACTTCTTATTGGCTTTTAATTCTGCTTTTTTTGACTTTCCTTTTGCGCTTACCTTTACTTTTTGAACCTTTCACTTACGGCGATGAAGGTATTTATCTGACTTTAGGCCAAGGAGTTAGGAAGGGCTTAACTCTTTACCGTGATATTCATGACAATAAGCCACCAATGCTTTATTTAATGGCTGCTGCCAGCCAAAACTTTACTCTTTATCGCTTTGGTTACTTTTGTTGGAGTTTTATCACTCTTTTAGTTTTTTACCAACTTGCCAAGCTTCTATTAGGTAAAACCAATAAAAGAGGAATTTTCCTAAGTACTGCTTTTTTTGCCATACTGACCAGTTTACCGATGTTTGAAGGCAACATCGGTAATGCAGAAAATTTTATGATTTTGCCGGTGATGGCTGGTTTTTATTTAATCATTGAACATTTAGAACCTTTTAAACAAAAAGGTCGAATAATTTTTTTCTGGTGGTTTTTAAGTGGAATCTTATTCTCCTTGGCTGGACTTTTCAAAATTCCAGCGATCTTTGATTTTGCGGCAGCTTTTTGTCTAGCTTTAATTTTTATCGAAAGAAAAAATGCTCGTCGTCTAATTATGTTTTTAGCTACCAGCTTTATAGGTTTTTTGTTGCCGTTGGCTATTAGTTTTGTTTATTTTTATCTCAAAGGTTCTTTCTGGCAATATTTTGTGGCTGCTTTTGCTCAAAACTTACCTTATTTATCCTCTTGGTCAGGTGCCGCTACCACCAAAACTACCGGCCTACCTCTTGCTCTTCTTACTAGAGCTGGAAGCGTTTTTATAATTTTTATTTTGATTTTCTTTTTTAGGAAAAAACTTAGTTTGACTTTTAAAACACTGGTCCTTTGGTTTTCTTTTTCTATTTTTGCTGCTCTTTTATCTGCCAGGCCTTATCCTCATTATTTTATTCAAGCTTTACCACCTTTCTGCCTTGCGCTAGGGTTAATTTTCCAAAAAAAGGTCAAGTTTAGGCTAGAAAAATGGCTTCCAGTAATCTTTTTTATAACCATTGTCATCTCTTTTGTTTCTTTTCGTTTTTGGTATTATCCTAACTGGGTTTATTACAAAAACTTTTATCAATACGCTTTAAAAATAAAAGATAAAGATGAATATTATCGCTATTTTAGCTCTCAAACACAGGCTATTTATCAAACTGCCGATTTTATTAAAAATCGAACAACTAGCCAGGAAAAAATTTTTATCTGGGGGACTCAGCCTTCAATTTATGCTCTTGCTAATCGCTTGCCAGTTGGTCGTTATACCGTTTCTTATCACATTATTGATTTCAATGCCTATGAAGAAACAATAAGAGCTTTACTAAAAAATCCACCTCAATGGCTTATTGTCACTCAAGACGAAAAAAAGCCTTTTCCAGAATTAGATAATTTTATTAAAACTAAATATATTCTTTTCCAAACCTTTGGCCAATTTCAAATCTTTTACCAACTCCCGAAAATAGCCCAGGTGTGGTAAAATCTAGCCATAAACTATGAAAATCATTCCTCTTGAAGAAGATTCTGGAATTAGAAATATTATTAAATTAGCTTTAGTTTTTTGGGCAGCAGAAATTATCCTGATTGGTGGAGCTTGGTCTTTCTTACCTTATCAAGTTCCTCTTTTTTACTCTCAACCCTGGGGTCAAGAACAATTAGCCTCTCCTATAAATCTTTTTCTTTTACCTCTTTTGGGATTACTTATCTTTTTTTTAAACTCTTTGATTTTTTCTTTTATCCCTAAAGATGAGAAACTCATTAAAAAAATTTTAATGACAACTTTTTTGGTTTTTAATTTTTTATCATTAGTAACTTTAATCCAAATTATTCGCTTAATGATTTAAAATGATTTTTAAACTTATTATCTGGCCATTACTTATCGCTTTTTTAATCGCTTTTGCCAGTACTCCTTTAGCCATTAAAATTGCCTGGAAATTAGGTTTAATTGATGACCCAGATAAAAGAAAACATCCAGCCAAACTTCATAAAAAACCAACGCCACGTTCAGGGGTAATTCCTATTTGGCTAGCAGTAGTTATTACTAGTTTATTTTTCTTACCACCAGATAAATATCTTCTGGGTATTCTTGGAGGAGCCACCATTCTTTTTATTTTGGGAATTTTAGATGATAAATATGATATTAATCCTTACTTGAGATTAGGTGGTTGTTTTGCCGCTGCTGGTTTGGTGGTTAGTGTTGGTATCAGAATTTTTTTTATTACTAACCCTTTTGGCCAAGGCTTAATTCATTTTAATCAAATCTTGGCAATTATCTTAGCTCTCTTGTGGATTGCTTTCTTATCTAATATTACTAACTGGTCTAGTGGTTTTGACGGCCAACTACCAGGGATTGTTGTTGTTGCGGCTCTAACCATTGCTTTCTTAAGCTTTAGATATTCAGCTGATTTAGCTCAATGGCCAGTGACAATTCTAGCTGCCATTACCGCCGGAGCCTATTTAGGCTTTTTGCCTTTTAACTTTTTTCCTCAAAAAATTATGACTGGTTATGGCGGGGGAATTTTAGCTGGTTTTCTTCTCGCTGTTTTAGCCATTCTTTCAACCGCTAAAATTGGGACAACTCTGGTTGTTTTGGGTATTCCTTTTATTGATGCTCTTTATTCGATTATTCGCCGCATGATTGCTGGCCGTTCACCAGTTTGGGGCGATCGGGGCCATCTCCATCATAAGCTTTTAGATGAGCTCCACTGGAGTAAAAAGAAAGCTGCAGTCTTTTATTGGCTTTTAACTGCTATTTTAGGATTTTTAGCTTTGAACTTGCACAGTATCCAGAAATTCTATACAATTGTCATGTTAGTTGCTCTTATTGGTAGCTTACTTTTATGGCTCAACTTATTGCCAACTTATTTCAATCGATCCGGCCGCGACAAACACTTAAAAACTTAAGTATTTTTGCTCCGTTAATTTTCTCTGGAAGATTATTTATCGATGTCGCTTTTCAAACAACTTTTTGGGCTTTAGTTGTTTTTACCATCGCTACTTCTTCTTTATATTTATTTAATGATATTATTGATGCTCCTCGCGATCGACTTCACCCAACCAAGAAGAAAAGGCCGATTGCTTCAGGCCAGTTACCAATACCTATCGCTTTATTTTTTGCCATTGTTGGTTTTTTTGCCGCTTTATACCTTTCTTTTAATTTTGGTTTTTTCTTTTTCTTAACTCTTTTATCCTATTTAATAATTCAAATTGCCTATTCTTTCTGGTTAAAAAATATTATTATCATGGATGTTCTAATTATTGCCAGTGGCTTTATCCTTAGAGTTTATGCTGGTGCTTTTGCTCTTAATGTTCATATGAACGTCTGGTTTTTACTTTGTGTTATTTCCTTGGCTTTATTTTTAGCTGTTGGTAAAAGAAGAGCTGAATTGGGATTTTTACAAGAGCTAGCCCCCCAACATCGCAAGACCTTAAGTTTTTACAGTAATGATTTACTAGATAGTTATTTAGCCATGTTTGCTAATTCTACCTGGCTAGTCTATGCTTTATTTACTTTTTTTGCTCCACCACCAATTATCGGTACAGCTCCACTTTTTGCTCAGTTACCTTTAGCTTTAGCTGGTATTAATAAATGGTTAATGATTACCATTCCTTTTGTTATTTACGGAGTCATGCGCTATATGAGTATTATTTACCAAGGAGCTAATAAAGCTGAATCTCCAGAAAAAGTTATTTTATCAGATAAATCACTTCTTACAGCAGTTGCTCTTTGGGGACTTTTTGTTGTCTTCATTCTTTACGGAGTAAAAGATTAAATAATGGATAAGATTTATTTTCTTCAGGATGAAAAAAAATTAGGAAAAACTTGCTTAAAGTTTTTTGCTGATTTTTATCCTAAAAACTCAGCTGTTTTAATCAAAATTCATTTTGGCGAACCAGGTAACAAAACAGCTCTTTCCCCTAAAGATGTGGCTCCAATTATCAAAGCCTTAAAAATTTTAGGGATAAAACCAACTTTTATCGACACTCCGGTTGTTTATGGATCACCTAGAAATAATGTTCAAGGATATAATAAAGTTGTTAAAGACAGAGGTTTCGATCAGTTAGCCCCTTTTATCATTTCCGACAATTTTATTGAGGTTAAAACTAAAGATTTTACAGCTAAAGTTTGTAAGGAGTTAACCGAAGCAGAAAATGTTTTAGTTATTTCCCATGTTAAAGGTCATCCTTGTGCTGGCTTCGGTGGGGCTATTAAAAATTTTGGTATGGGTGGAGTCATGAAAGAGACTAAAGATTTAGAGCATACTCTATCTAAACCAGCGCTCACTGGCCAATGCCAATCTTGTGGTCTTTGTGCTCAACTTTGCCCTTTCAAGACAATTGAAATGGTAAACAATAAACCACGGATTAACCTTAGTGGTTGTTTTGGTTGTTCTATCTGTGAGATTAACTGTCCGAGACAGTGCTTGACCCCAAAGATAGCTTTATTTGATGATCTTTTGGCTCAAGGAGCAACTGCGGTTATTAAAAATCTACCGCCAAAAACTTATTATCTAAATATTATTAAAAATGTTACTAAGCTTTGCGACTGTTTTAGTGATGCTGAAAAAATCGTGGCCAAAGATATCGGTTTTCTTTTTAGTGATAATCCTGTGGTTATTGATCAAGCCAGTTTAGATCTAATCAACCAAGAAAATAACAATAAAAATCTTTTCAAGGAGATTCATCATAAGAATCCTTACTTGCAAGTAAAATTTGCTAGCGAATATCTAGGTAAAAAAACTAATTACCAGCTTCAAAAGATTTAAATCTTAAACGTGATCTTCTTCATCCGCCATAGCTTCAGCTTTAGTTTTATGAATTTTACCGTCTGGATGATTAGGCGGTGAGTACAAAGTGTAAAGTTTCAATTCTTTTTCTGCAGAAAGGTTAATCAAATTGTGGTTTGTACCAGCTGGGACAATAATGGCATCGCCTTCTTTGAACATTTGTTCCTCACCGTTCATAATTACTTTACCTTCTCCAGATTCAACTCGAAAAAATTGATCAACAGTTGCATGAACTTCCATACCAATTTCTTCACTAGGCAAAAGGGACATAACTACCAACTGGGTATATTTACCGGTAAAAATCACTTCGCGGAAAAAAGAGTTAGCTAGGGTTTTTTCTTCAATATTACCAACATATCCAATCATATTTTTACCTCCTTTCTTATGAGAATGATTTTATTATACATGATTAAACAGCAGCTTAATAAGCTCAGCTTTCTGTAGATAAAAACAAAGGAAAGAAGATTATTTAATCAAGTCAACATAAACTCCGGAAACCCAACCACTCTTATTTGCACTATATTCAATTTTTAACCAACCACTTTTTTCTTCTAAATAAGGGTACATTTCTCCTGGTTTGATTTGAGCAGCTTCAGTCGCACTGGTTGATGGCTCACTTCTTACTCGTAAAAAACCTGTAGGGGTGTCTTTAACTGTAATATAAGGCTTAGCTGGCGGCGTGGCTTGGGCGCTAGGTGTTACTTTAGGAGTCGGCGTAACTTTTCCAGTTGGTGTTGGGGTTAATTTAGAACTAGGAGTTGGTGTTAAACTATCTGTTGTCTCACCGCTAGCTGTTGCTTCTTGAATCCCTTCCATTTGTTGAGCTAACTTAACATTAACAATTAACTTATAGCCACCAATAGTATGAGCAGAAACACTTTTTTCTTCATAACCACTACTACTGATAGTAATTTGATAATCAGCTGGATCTAAATCCTCAATAGTTAAAGGAGCAAAACCTTTAGGCTCACCATTAACTTTAACTACGGCTTGATCTGGCATAGAAATAACCGCTAAAGTTGATTTATCTTTACGACCGATTTTTTCTAGGGTTAATATTTCTCCAGAAGATTGGCTATCATTAGCCCCAAAATTACGGTTAATTACCGTTAATATCCCAGGGA
>Ga0247842_10001554_pt1 | contig 37867 bp, 42 predicted proteins | sample LaCruzMarch2015__3_FD_192411 | JGI IMG/M metagenome (GOLD analysis project Ga0247842, IMG submission 192411) | Freshwater microbial communities from meromictic Lake La Cruz, Castile-La Mancha, Spain - LaCruzMarch2015_19m | ecosystem: Environmental > Aquatic > Freshwater > Lake | place: Spain...
CTTTAAACTTTAAATGGCTGATCCCGGTGATCGTTGTGGGGGTACCTGCCACCGCTGCCACCATACAGAGCGTCTGGACGGTGTCGGGTGCAGCAGACATGTCAAAGTGGATACCGGAAAGCGGCACAGTCCGCTCGACCGTTACGGAGGTTCGTCCATATTTTACCGAACATCCCATCTGCCTGAGTGCATCTAAAAATACCCGATCCCCCTGTACCGATTCCGGCTCAAGATTTGTGACTGTTACCCTGCCTCCACAGATAGCAGCGATGGCAAAAAAGTACGAAGCTGACGAGTAATCCCCTTCAATTTTGCAGGTTCTGCCTGAATAGCGGTTCCGGTTACTCACGACAAAACGGCAATAACCCTCCTGCATGACCTTTGCGCCAAATACCCGCATCACGTCAACAGTAATATCAAGGTAAGACCGTGATGCAGGACTGCCGGAGATTACCAGTTCCATCTCCTTATCTGCGTAGGGAGCAACAAGCAAAAGAGATGAGATGTACTGGCTGCTCATCGATCCATCGATGGTCACCCGCCCGCCTTTTGTGTGCCCGCTGACACGGATCGGAGGGAAACCGTGTTTTCCCGTAAACGTGACCAGCCCCCCGATCTGTCCGAGTGCATCCGCGAGGGGACCGATCGGGCGCTCCTGCATCCGTGCGCTGCCGGAAAGGACAACCGGATGTCTGCCAAGCAGGGCAAGGGAAGTGACGAGGCGCAGGGTTGTTCCGGAATTATCCAGATCGAGCGTGGTTTCTTTCTCTACCGGAAATCTGCCGTTGCAGCCTGTGAGGGTAATCCGGTCTTCTTCCCATTGAACCGGAACTCCCAGTGCCGCAAGAGCTTGTGCGGTAAGCCGGGTATCTTCCGCGTCCAGCGGCTCATACAGAACGGTTGTGCCAGAGCCAATCGAACCGGTGATAAGCGCCCGGTGCGTGTAACTTTTTGAGGGTGGCGCAGTAACAGAAAGATCCACATCGCGATAGCAGGGAAGCGTGTATTTCACAGAGGCACCTCAATCCGGGCATAACATCCCATCTCTTTTATGTTTGTGATCTCTTTTAAGTCACGGAGTGCGTCGCGGGTTCCTTCTGAAACCTCAAAATCAAGGAAGAATACATACTTGCCGATACCCCGCTTTGAGGGGCGCGATTCGATACGGGTGAGGTTGATATTGCGCCGGGCAAAGACGCCCAGAAGATCATACAGGAGCCCGGCACGGTCGGTGTCCGGGTCGATTAAGATACTGCATTTTTCTTCGTTTTCGCGTGCCTTGGGATTTTTGGAGATCCTGACAAACCGGGTTACATTGTGAGCATTGTTCTCGATATATTCTGCAACGACTGGCATATGATAGAGCGATGCCGCTGTCGCGGACAGGATCGCACCGGCATTGGGAGTTTTTTTTGCCTCCATCGCGCTGAAGGCATTACTGCTTGTGTGTATGACGGGAACGCCCCACTTCTCAAGATGTCCGCTGCACTGTTCGTGCGTCTGCGGGTGGGCATAGATCACCCGGATTTTTTTAAGTGGCACAAGGGATGCAAGGTGGTGGTGGATAGGCATATACATCTCTCCGGTGATGTAAACGGAAAAGACTGAAAGGCAATCCAGTGTCTCGCCGACACCCCCGGCTTCGGAATTCTCAATCGGGACGATCCCATCCCCTTCGCCTTTTGCCACCGCGGCGATAATTGCGTGGATGGTCGGGGCGAGCAGCAGGGGCTCATATGAGAGTTTTTGTGCAAGTTCGTGAGAGAATGTCCCTTCAGGACCGAGAGTGATAATGGTCATTTTTTCACCATGCACTCGATAAGGGCATCGGTCATCTCCTGACCTGCGTCGCAATACGGTCCGAAGTGCCGGGTATTCTCCTGGAAAAATGCGCGGAACCGGGCAGGATCACCCGCAGTGACAATCGAAGAAAGTGCACCGGCAGAAGCACGACACGCAGCGAGAACTTCAGGGACGTAGGGATTTTCCTGGAGAATATCTGCATACAGGTCGGGATCCTGGGAGAGGAGCCTGCCTACAAGGGAGAGTTCGATCTGGTAGACCGGGCTGGTGAACTCCTGTGTTTTTGTTATGTCGACACCTAACCGGCGAATGGATTCCGCCACCATAAGCGTGACAAAGTGTGTCAGTCCCTGCACGACCGCCATCATCCGGTCATGTGCATCCGGCGTCGTTATCGTACACGTGGCTCCTTCTTTTCTGAATAGGGAAAGGAGAGATTCGAGTATATCGGATTCAACCCGGGCAGGACAGACAATAATCGTCTGGTGACGCAGTGACCGGACCGTTGGACCGAACATCGGGTGGAGTCCGATCACCTGCGCTTTTGATTCCAGCATGGCAGCAACCGGGGCAGATTTCAGGGATGTGAGATCACAGAGGATCTGGTCCTTTGAGAGTACCGGGGCAATCTCTTTTATCACCCTGACGGTATCGCGGATTGGCACTGAAACGATGACGATGTCACACTGTTCTGCAAGTGCGGTTGCTGCCAGTTCCGTTCTGCGTCCTGCCACGAGCACATCATATCCTGCCCGTTCAAAGACCCCGGAAAAGAGCCTGCCCATCTTTCCCGTGCCACCGATGATACCGACTTTCATCCCATCACTTCTCGATGATAGTCTCTTTGACCGCGATGCCAAAATGCCTGCCTCCCTCAAGAACACAGCCCATCACCCGGTCGCCTTCCTGTAAGTGGACGACCGAGACGGCGCCCCCGTCTTCCGTTACGAGGCGGATCGTCTCCGCGTTCTGGAGGATCAGGCTCGTCTTTACTCCCCCCGCCTCCGCTTCCACAAAGAGGAGCGGGCGGCGCTCGATCTTGGTGCGACCGATGATCGCCGTCTGGACTTTGCCTTTTGCATCGGATACGAGCACGCTGCCGCCGATCGCAAGGTCTGACAGGTAGGCGGTTTTGCCATCAGGCAGCATGATGTACGCATGGACTGCCCCGGCGTTCACCCGGAACGGGCGGGGGGAGACATAGGGGTTCTCCAGCGTCTCGGCATGGACAAGGAGCATGGAGGACGAGGTGTTGCCCATCAGCATACCCTGCCCGTTCTCTAAGATCGAGCAGGTGTCCACGCAGACCCGGTCGCCCATGCCAACCGGGGTAATCTTTACAACGGTGAACGGGACGAGACCGACCTGCCCGGTCGCGGCCTTGATCTTCCGGGCGACGGCTTTTACCGTTGCCGGGTCTTTTGTTGCAAGGAGGATGCCGGCAACGCCCCGCTCCAGCACGGTGAGAGCAAGTTCCGCTTCTTTTACGTCTTTTACCTTCGCGATGATCCGGTCGGACTGGGCGACGAGGTTCTCAAGCGGGATGACCGTCCAGTCGCTCGTGGTCACGATTACATATTGTTTGTCGTTTATTGTGGCTGCGGTATTCTCGCTCTTCTTGTCCGTGATCGTAACCTCTGCCACATCGGTGCCGATCGCGAGATCCCCGTCCGGTGCGATGGTTGTGATCCGTCCGAGCCTCTTAACGTCATCAGCCTTATCGACCACGAGCGCGTCCGCCCCGCTCTCGATCGCGGTCGTCGCGATCTCCTTCTTCCACGGGCGGACGTCAACCCAGAACTGCTTCATCTCTTCTTCCCCAACGCTTTCTCCGGGTCGGTGTCGTCGTGGACGACCGCACAGAGAGCTTTTACAAATCCTTTCGTGTCCTCCCGCTGGAAGGCATTCCTCCCGACGCAGACACCGGCACCGCCGACATTGACCGAGTCCCGGATGATCCGTAACGAGTCGAGGTCGCCACATTTCTCGCCGCCTGCGATGAAGACAGGGACGGAGCACGCCTTCACAATCTTCCGGAAGGCTTCAGGATCGCCCGGGTAGTTGGTTTTGATCAGGTCAGCGCCCAGCTCCTCTGCGACGCGGACGGCGTGCCCGACTGACTGCGGAGAGAAGGAGTCTATCCCCTTGCCCCTTGGATAGATCATAGTCAGGAGCGGCATGCCCCAGCGGGTGCAGTCCTTTGCGACATTCGCCCCAATTTCGAGCATCTTGGACTCGTTGGGCGAGCCGAGGTTGATGTGGATGGAGACCGCATCCGCGCCGAGCGCGATCGCTTCTTCCACCGTGCAGACCTGCACCTTGTCGTTCGGGTCAGGGTTGAGCGAGGTTGATCCCGAGAGGTGGATGATAAGCCCGATGTCCCGCCCCTTTCTCCGGTGACCTCGTTTTACCAGTCCCTTATGGAGCACAATGGCATTTGCTCCACCCTCGCTCACGTCCGAGATGACTTTCGTCATATCGAGAAGTCCTTCAATCTGTCCCATTGAGAACCCGTGGTCCATCGGCACGATGACTGCCCGACCGGTGTTCCGGTTCATGATCCGTTCGATCCTGATCTCTTTTCCGATCATATTTCACACCATTAAGATTTGCAATGCCTCATCCACGCTCTTGCCGTGGTGCACGATACATGCCGCAGCTTTTACGAACTTGTCAGGGGTCCGGTGCTGGAATGCATTCCTGCCAATGGAGATCCCGGCAGCTCCGCCCGCCATCGCCCCTTCAATCAGTTCAAGTGTTGTGCGGTCATCCGTCTTTGAACCTCCGGCTACGACGACCGGCACCGGGCATCCCCTCGTTACCTCGCGGAAGGTTTCGGGATCGCCCGTATATACCGTCTTTACAATATCTGCGCCGAGTTCTGCTGCCACCCGTGCGGCAAGTTTTACCTGGTCAACATCGTTCTCTTTTTTGATATTCTTCCCCCGGGGGTACATCATCGCGAGAAGAGGCATCCCCCAGTCCATGCACTCAACCGCCACCTTCCCGAGATCAGCGAGCATGCGGGCTTCCGAATCCGCGCCGATGTTGACGTGCATCGAGACTGCATCTGCGCCCATCTTCAGTGCATTTATCACCGTGTTCACGAGCACCTTCTCGTTTGGATCCGGGGAGATCGATGTGCTTGCCGACAGGTGCAGGATAAGTCCCACATCCCGCCCTCTCTGCCGGTGACCGTACAGGGCAAGACCCATGTGCCCGATAACTGCATTGGCGCCCCCTTCAGCGACAAGGTTCACGGCTTGTGATATGTCAATGAGGCCCGGAATGGGACCATTTGTCACTCCGTGATCCATCGGCACGATGATGGTTCTTTTCGTATTGCGGTTCATGATACGTTCCAGACGAATTTCTTTTCCTCTCATAACAACAACAACCTCCCCTCTGCATTCACACACGAATGATTGTGCAAACCAAGGGGTTTACTCAATACCAGTAATAAAACCGGTAATAAAAGCTAAAAAAGCCAAAAACACGGGACCATGCGGTCTTCGCGTTCAAAGACTGTTCAGAAACGATTTCACTGATGCAGCGGGCGGGTGAGCTAGTGGAGATAAAGGCCTTCACGGGCGAAAAAACCCTCATGAATGCTGTAGCACTCGTCCTGCATACCTAGTTGTATTGAAGTAATGCTATTTATTGATGTGTGCTAATGCTTAGCACGGTCGGGGGGGGATGAGGTGGGGGATGGATGTAATGGGAGCGGGCTAATGTAAAAACCAACCGGTCGATTCCATCGACATATCTTGAAAACGTGTCGAAAAAAACAAAAAAAATCTACATATCACTGAGGACTCCGGAACAGATCCTCCGGCACCACTCTTCCTTTATGGGTCCGGTCAAAATCTTTATCAAAACTCACGATGGAGAACCCGTACTGTTCCGCCACCGCATACTGGTAAGCATCGTCAAAATCCAGATGAAATCGCCCGGCAGCATCGGTAATCTTTGAAAAGTCGTCCGGCACAAGAGACAAAACGTGGATGCCGCTTGCAATAATATCCTCAGAAACAAACGTCAGGAATTCTCTAAACTTGTGCTCCCGTAAGTAAATCACGCCGAGTGTGTAATGAAAAATCACTCACATGCAACTGGGAAAGATCAGCGCGGGAGAAAAAATCCTTAACTTCCTGCACACGTGAGCGACGGAGAATATATTCAAGAAAAATGTTGGTATCAATAAGAAACATCAGGCTCCCCGCCACTCCAGAGCCTTATGCTGGAGATCTACGGACGAGTGCCTGGTGCCAAGATCTGCAAGTGTCCCTTCAGCAGCACACCGGAACGTTTTAGACGATCTCTTTTTCGAACGCTTCACAAGTTCATCGATATAGTGCATCGCATCCGCACGTAAATCCGGCGGCAGTGTCTGAATTTTTTCTTCGACTGAACTGGATGATGATGACATTGTACTCATTGTTCTATGGATTTCCGGAAAATACAATTCTTTCGCATGAACCATCTTTGTGCAAGCACCTCATGCACAATCGCTTCAGCCCGGTATGCCTCTTTCGCAAAAAGTGTCATGCTGGATTGTGGGGACAGTGTACCCACATTTATTGGCATACCCTTTTTGCGTGAAATCTGGTTTTTGTAATTGTGCACTCAGTGCGTGCAAAATCTGCCAGGTGTACATCCGTGTCTGAATTGTCCACTCACTGAAGTAGACAATTGATGCGACACTGTCGCAACAATGTTCCCAACAGTATCAAAATTATGTCCGGTCAAGGATCTTCCCCACATTCTTCCCGATCCGCTCCTCAAGCATCCGCTCCTCTGCGTTGAGCTTTTCCAGTTAATGAAATATTCTGATAGCGAGCGGAAAGGCAGATCCAAAATTCCCCCTCTATTGTTACCGCCAACCTGCAGTCCGATCCGGCAGCCGATCGCCTGCTGGAAAGAGCATACAAGGACATTTTGGAAGACCGTCGGTAGAATCCAAAAAATGAGCGGTTTTTTAAAAGGATTAAGACGTGGTTTTACCTGAATAAGACATGGATCGTGCTCCGGAAGAGGCAATCGGAGCCTGAAATGAGGGTATTTTTCCCGATGTCAAGTTCAGGGACTGCCCCTCACCCGATAAAAAGGGAGTGTGATTGGTATCGGGATGCCTGGATCCACCGGTCGCGGATATTGCCCAGGTATTCCGGCCATATACCGACTCCTGAGGTCTGGAAAGTTGAACAAAGCTGATCCCGAAAAGACTTCCGGATTACAACATGTGAAGAATAGAACCATCAGCGGCAACGTGCTTCTCTGGAAACTGCACGGAACCATACATATAGCAGATAACGACATATCTGAAATTATGACCGATATCGTTGTATTCGTTGATTCACGGGGTGGGAATACAAAGAAAGTGGCGGATGCCATCGCGGAGGAGCTGGGCATTGCGGTGGGGGACGTCAAGGCACCGGTGCCGGACGATGCAAAGATTCTGTTTTTGGGAAGCGGAACGTATGGCGGCAAACCGGGTGAGACCATGATGAAATTTATCGAGTCCGGCAACGTTACGGGACGCAAGGTCGCCCTTTTCGGCACTTCGTCGAGTCCCGCGGGGAGTGAAAACATGATCGCCGTTATGGCGGATGCTCTGATGAAGAAGGGTGCCACGATCCTTGGAAACTTTCATTGCAGGGGCAAATTCCTGTTAATGAACAGAGGCCATCCCAACAAGGAAGACCTGGATAACGCAAAAAAGTTCGCACGGGAAATGCTCATAATACGCTAAAACCGGCATTTCGTACAAAACACAGGCCCGACAGCCCGCGACGTGCTCCTCGCGGGTGGAGGGGCAACTTTCCGGCGCAAGGGTACCGGTAACGATGATTGAACTTTTTTTCATTCATCTATTTTTTTAATCCTGGGTCTCCTTATTTAGATCTTCCCCTCTGAACACCTTCCCCAACGCCGCCTGCGTCAACCGCTCGCACCGCCGGCTCGCCGCCACTTCATGATCGATTGCGACCGCACGCCAGATAGGAGCGGAATGGGGAGAACGACCGGGCTGTTTAGTAAGGGGCAAAAGGCGCCCGGATGGACGAAGCGATCATCAGGCAGATTACCGGTGAGGACGTGATTACGGTTTCGGAAAGTCCTACGAGAAAAGTGTATAGAAACAAAATTCCGGAAATCGTGAAAAATATGTCCATGGTGTCCGGGCCCAAGGTACGAGAGCGGATGGGGAGGTTGATAGGGTGATGAATAACCAGTATCCAGCCTCTTTATCTCAGATAAAAAATCCTGGGAAAATGAAAAATGGATAGGATTTGGTAACCTACCACTTTCCTTATGCCTCATGAAAACAAATCTATTGAGAACATCATAGGAAAGCCTATATAATTCCACGATAGGAATACGTGATTAGCGTTATTTCGCAGGTTTATAGTCAATGACCGAAGCTATTGAAAAAAATGAAGTGAATTTACCGAAACTCAAGCAGGTACTTCATTATATTATCCACAACTGCGGTTGTGCGCCGAATGTCGGAAAGACCGTCCTGTGGAAAATTCTCTACTTCTCTGATTTCGATTACTACGAGCTCTTTGAAGAATATCTGACTGGTGAGACGTATTACAAATTGCCTCACGGGCCGGCACCGGGCGATTTTGATACTGCCATTTCCGAACTCACCACAGAGGGAAAAATAGAATCTGTCGATTCCAGATACGGAAAATACGACCAGAAGCGATTCTTATCCTGTGACAAGCCGGATGTGAGCCTCCTGAGTGCAACGGAATTACAGCACATTGAGAATACCATCAGCAAATATTCCCACATGAATGCATCGCAGGTCAGCGCGATATCCCATGCTGACCTGCCCTATATTGCAACAAAGGATACTGCGCCCATACAATACGAACTCGTTTTTTATCGTGATCCGCAAGTTTCACACCGCACGGCATAGGTTTTATCATAAACGGTTTAAACACTTATACGGATACTTTTCACCAAGCGTCAAGAAAAACGGGCAATGGAAACTTATGCAGCAACGCAATACTATGGACACGAGATCTCGCGCACTTGAACATCTGATCCTATTACTGTTAGGTGCCAATGATCAGAAAATTTCCATCCTCCATCTGGAAAAAGAGGCATTTTTTTTATGGAATTTTCATCCGGACATTAAAAAATTCATGGGATTCATCTCGCATTATCGTGGGCCATATTCAGAAGAGATTGAGCAGATCATAAAAAATCCCTTCAACCTGATTAATTGCTGGACGTATATCCCGCCTACCCGGTACGATACGCTCAGTGGAGGATACGTGGAGCTGACTCCTCATGGAAGACGCGAATACCAGCGACTCCATGCGGCAAGTTCAGTAAATCCCCAGATGGTGCCGATCCTTGCAGCCATGAAGATGGTCAGAGAATTATACGATAAACTATCCCTGGAAGAGTTGCTCCTCCTTATTTATGACACGTATCCGGAATACCAGAAAAAATCAAACGTGTTTGACGATATCCAGAAATCGAAAAAGAGATTAGCAGGCAATCTCGTAAAAAAAGGATATATTGACGAAGACCGGTACGAAGACCTCATGGCGAGCAACTGAAATGAGAGATTCTGTCGTAGCGGATTCAACGTTTTACAGCTGCTGTGCGTGCGATATTAAACGAAAGGACATTCTTTTCCGGTTTCTTTCGACATATCCTTTCTATCTCGGAGATAAAATTTCCGGAGATTTGCAGCCGCACGCGAAAAAGTGCATTGACACGGCGGACGATCTCATGCTGTTCGTTAAAAAAAAGATACACAGAAGCAAGATCTTCACTTTCACCCTCCGCAGTTGATCCTTTTATAACAGCAATAAACCTCTTTTAATCAGGGATTTTGTATGCATCTGCTCATTGATACAAACTTGTCGGGGAACCGAATAAATTCAAGAACAGAGTTATTATATCCGGAGACTAATGAAAAAATATGACGATCCAACTGAGTGATGATACGATTGGATCGTTGCTCGATGAGCAAAAAGTACTACCAGATGATTTCCTGCTTCAATCGAAGTTAAAATCCAAGCATGGACACAAAGAGTTCGAACGAGAAATTACCGGGGAGAATGGATCATTATTCCGTCTTGTCTTCAGGCAGAGCGAATCAAACCAGATGGATTTCTCGATAATTCTCCTGTACATACCCAAAGGATCAAACCAGCAGTTCCGGCTGCGAAGGCATAATGGAAAAAGTCATGAACATACGAATCCGATAGAGAAAAATACCTTCTATGGATTCCATATCCATACCGCAACCGAACGCTACCAGCAGTCAGGTTACCGGGAAGATACGTATGCTGAGGAGACGAACCGGTATGCAGATTATCACGGTGCGATAGAGTGTATGTTGCGGGACTGTGGGTTTATGGTCTCCACAAAAAACCGTAGTCTTGCGCAATGGGGGATGAACTAAATGTCGGTCAAGGCAATCACACAGAATTTTCGGCAGAAAGTGTGCGACCAGGTACGTGTCGAAGCCGAAGGTGTAGACCGGTACCGGGTGTTCACCCCGTTTCTCTTTGAAGATGGGGATCATCTGGTTGTTGTCCTGAAAAGGGAGGAGGAACAATGGGTGCTCACTGATGAGGGTCATACCTTTATGCACCTCACCTACGATCTGGACGAGAAGGATCTTCGGAGCGGGGGGCGGCAGAAGATTATTTCAAATGCTCTTGCTGCATTCTCCGTTGTGGACCGGAACGGCGAACTGGTTCTCTCGATAAATAACGACCAGTACGGCGATGCGCTCTACAGTTATGTTCAAGCCTTGCTCAAAATTTCTGATGTGTCCTATCTGTCACGGGAACGCGTGCGGTCAACATTCATGGACGATGTCCATAAATTTGTTCAAGGGCATATTCCTGAAGGATCTGTCCATTCCGACTGGCATGATCCCACACACGATCCTGACAGCAGATATACGGCTGATTTTATGATCGAGAGTGAATCCGGACCGATTCTTGTGTACGCGTTATCGAACGATGACCGGGTGAGTAACGCAACGATCAATCTTCTCATGTTTGAAAAATGGGGGCTGAAATTCCAGTCTATCGGTATCTTTGAGGATCAGGAAGAGATCAACCGGAAAGCTCTCGCGAAGTTCACGGATGTCTGTGAGAAGCAGTTCTCCAACCTGCATAGCAACAAGGACCGGTTCCTGAAATATGTACAGGAATCCGGTGGAATGGTGACGGGATAGGTTTCTAAATACCCACAGAATCATAAATGCCCGGGAGTCCTACCGGAAAAGGAACGTTTTACATATTATGTAAAGGGGTCAGAAAGGGGTCTAAGGGGACATGATCTCCCATTACCGGATAAAGGATCTACCAGAATGCCTCATGATAAAAGAGCCACATAAGAGCCAAAAGGGTCATGCACCGCTATTTCCGATCAAGAAATCCATCGGACAAACGACTCATAAAGGTAACATATGACTCAGCACCGCACCAGAACTTCCGCACATCAAAGGGGTCGGATTGGAGTCTAAGGGGCCTGGAAGGAATCCGGACAAAGGAAAAAAGGATGGGACATAAATAAGACATATGAGACATGGGCTATTTTATTCCTCGATAAAAAGAGCCGCCTTAGATCCTGAAGGGTACCCCCCCGCTTACAACCGCTCGCACCGCCGACCCACCACAACCTCTCGCTCGATCACCTCCGCGCTCCAGATCTGTGAAGAGGAATTGAGCGGATGACCGGGCGGCTCCGTGACAGAGGGAGGAGCAGATGATCTTTTTCTGAGGAATACTCAAAATTACGGGAAAACCCGGTAGATCTCTTCCCGGCTCTTTACCCGGTAGAATATAATCTCACCGTCAGATGAAATCTTACAACCGATCCGGTACAGTCCGGTTCGGATGCGATAATAATTGTCATAACCTTTCATCTTCTGGATATCAAAATCGTGAAAAATGTTTTCTGATGCCGGGATCAGATCAAATGCCAGCCGTTCTATCCGGAAACGGTCACGTTTTGGTATCGCAGCGAGATCTTTGAGGAAAATTTTTTTATATCCGCACGCCGGCATTTCAATCCTTTTTTAATGACCGGTAGTGCTTCTTTGCTTCATGAACTGATAGGATCTCATCCTTTTCTGCTTCTTCCATGAATTTTGCAAGCCCGTTGTCTTCGATTATAGATTCCATCCGGTTGAAGGTTTCCAGATCGACAATCACCGCTTGTTTTTGGTTTTTGGCATCAGTGATATATTTTCGGGGTATCGCATTCATGCCTGTATCATTCCAGTATTTATTCGGGAGAGTATAAAGGAACTTGTGTGTACCGGAGATCAGATACACACGAAAGGGTCTCTCCCATTTGTGCGACCAGAAAACGTATGATCTTGTGCACCCCCCGCGTCAACCGCTCGCACCAACGGTTCGCCACCACCACGCTCATTCGCAGCCGCACGCCAGATAGGGACGGAATAAGGCGGACGATCTCTTGATGTTTGGGAAGGGCGGGAGGGGATTTCCGGAATGAAAAAAATATGGGGGAAATGCTATGGTAAATCATGAAATTGTTTTTGCACTCATTACTGCATACAATCATTTATCGGCTTGGGCAGTGAAATAAGGAAACAGATATGATATGAAAATCTATCTGGATGTATGCTGCTTATGCCGGCTTTTTGATAATCATAGCGACACAAGAGTCCGGCTTGAGGCAGAGGCAGTCCTTGCAATCCTCAAACGCTGTTCTCTTGATTGGGAACTGGTAACCAGCTCTGCTGTCCTGTATGAGATCGGACTTATCAGCGATCCCGGGAAAAGAACGCAGGCACTGCGATTGATTCAACGGGCTCGTGAGACGATCCGGGTTGATGATATTCTGCTGTCACGGGCAGAAGAATTTGAGAATCTCGGTGTCATGGGTATGGATGCAGTTCATATTGCCTGCACGGAAAAAGCCGGTGCTGTCCTGCTTACAACCGATGATGATCTGGTAAAGATTATGAAGAAGAATATACTACGTATATCTATTCGTGCAGACAATCCGCTGCACTGGTTGATGGAGATGAACCAGCATGGAGAGTAAAACGATCGCCCAGATCCAGAGTGAGGGATACGATGCCCTCATTAATGCGCTTGGACCGGAGGATGCGATACGGTTTATCCGGAGTTTTGATCCCGGCAGTGGCGATTACACCAAGGAGCGAAAGAAATATCTTAAGAATAAAACGGTTAAACAGATCGGAAACGAGATACTCGAATTACAGAGATCACTCTGAATATTTTTGCCAGTCCCTCTTTTATCTTGATCAAAATTTCCCGGCAAACGCCTTCCCCAACACCCCCTGCGTCAACCGCTCGCACCACCAGCCCGCCACCACCACGCTCATTCGCAACCGCACGCGAAAAAGTGCGTTGACACGGCGGACGATCTCGTGCTGACCAGAGTCAATAGGGCACACATCTAGCAATGATCAAAAGATTATCGATGCGCTTTGAAAGACTCTTTCGATATTTTTGGTCTTTTTCTTTTACAAATTCTTGCAGTCCTTCAATAGGCTTCGGTTGTTTTTTCGGGTAGAACAGTTTAATTTCCAGTGAAGGATTTGATGCTGACAAATTCATGCAAAACTGTAGCTTGTCAATTTCATATTGCTTTTTGTGTCCAGGGATATTTCGTCCCCATTCCTGAATCTCATCACAAATTATGAGTAATGCTGAATAAGGATCGTTTGTTATGCCAATTTTTTCTTTTTGAGCTTGGTAACAATTATGAAGGCTAATCGCTCCTATTGCACGAATAGCATTGGGGGTCCAACAACCTGTGAACGTCTCATTTAATTTATTAAATAAGATTTGTCCACTATAAACGCCATGATAATCATGGCCTTCCGTGTATCCAATGTCATGATAAAATGCGGTTAAATACCAGACGAAATCAAATGTGCTTTGGTTGTGCCCAATCCCCTTAAAATATTTTTTAAATCCCTTACGATAGAGCCAATACCCCAAACACCAGACTCTGAACGAATGACAGACATGATCTCGGTATGTATCATTCGAGTTCGTTTCCTCAAATCTGCGTAAACCATCAATCAACATCTGAAAATCTTTTTTGTACAATTTTCCAAATTTTAACAAAAAATTAACGACGGTATTTTTTGTAAACTCCGAGCAATTTTCTGTTGAAATTCTTAAAAGATTTTTGCAATCTTCATCTGTCGGACCATCATGAGGGAAAATATCCCGTCGTCGTTCATCTCTCACTGAAATGATTGTTCTAAGAAGATTCTGTTCAGTTACTGTGAATTTTTTCCCTATGCATAGATCTCTATCATTCATTTTTATTCACCTTAATTCCCCTCTGAACGCCTTCCCCAACACCGCCTGCATCAACCGCTCACACCGCCGGCTCGCCGCAGCAACCTCTTGATCGAACGCATCCGCACGAGCAAATAGCAAACCGACACGGCGAACGATCTCATGCTGCTCGGCAAGGGGCGGAAGTGCCAACATTAGATTTCTTACTTTTTCACCATTCAAAGCGGGTTGCTCTCCCCCTCTGCCAACCGCGCGTGTTTTCTCGTATTGACTTAAAGTCCATAGCCAAACAAATTCGTTGAAAATTTTATCAGTATCAAATACCAAACCGGCGACGTTTTGGTTTGTCGCTGCTTCGATATCGAGTATTGCAGACTGTCCTCGGGTTTTACCCTCCCCAATCATCGCAATCAGAACGGTACCTTTTGGATAGAGTTTTGCGTTGCTATTTTTTAAACCCAAAACTGTAATTTTCTCTCTTGTTGTTCGAATACGATTATTCGCAACTTCTCCTGAACTAATCCAAGAAATTTCTCCACCCCAGTAAGTGGATTCTTTTCGAGAGGGTGTACCTCCAAGTTGAACTTGAGTGATATCTTGAATTTGGCACCATGCCCATGAGTCGGGAATATCAATTGATTCTTCTTGAATAGCCTCAAATTCTGCATTTTGAAAATTCTTTAACTTTTTAGTTACATTCGGATTTTTTTGTTCCTGTCGAATTTTTTTGATTTGTTGAATGAGTTCACATGCTGGTAATTTATTCGGATTCTCCTCCCTCCACCCCTCAGTCAACCTCCCAGAACATGCAGCCGCTAGCACCGCTTGCCGGAACTTCTTCATGATTAACGGCACCCGGCTCAGCCGATCACGGGTGGCGTTGACGTGCGTTAACAAGGCTTCGACACGGGCAACAATGCGCTGCTGTTCGGCGAGCGGGGGGAGGATGATTGGAATATTTTGAGCACGACCACCCGTAAGATGAACACCAAAAACAAATTTTTGAACTACTTTTACCCCAATATTGCTTCTTAACCAGAGATAAGGCCATTTTTTATGAATGATTTCTGGATTTCCAGTAATTCCAAGAAGTTCACCTGCAAAATAAACCCCGCCTTGAATATTTGGTAAGTGGTCAACATATGCACATTTTTTCCCTATTTGATCTCCAGAATGAGCTGAAGCCGTTAAAAGCACATCTCCGACTCGGAGTTTTTTTAATTCTCTAACAATTTTCGGATCATCAGGAACATACGCGGCTTTTGATATTGAATAATTTACACCATTATACGAAATATCTCGAAATTTTACTATTCGATGAATTCCATCATTTCGATAATCTGATTTCTTTGGTGTTTTTCCTAACCGAACTTCTCCAATATCTTTTAAAAGAGCGATTTTCCATCCTTCCGGTAGCTCTTCTAAATCAACCGATTCGATTGTAAAAGGTACGATATCAGTTTGATTCATCAAAGTCACTTTATTGTTGTCGTGGAGGCATCCCCGTTCCCATTCTCCAGCAACACCACAATCTTCTGCAGCTCATCCACCGCCAGCCGCAGTTCCTCAATCGCCTCGACTGCAAGCTCTTCCGGTTCAGGTAAAGAATCCGCATCGTCGAGCGAATCATCCTTGAGCCACTTCAGCGAATCGATCTTGTAGTTCCGCTCCTTCACTTCGCTGATGTGGAACGAGTGCCAGCGATCTTCTTTCGAGTCCGCAGAATTGCGCTTCGAACCGCCATTCGGATCAGCGCCGTAAACTTTCTCGAACTCCGCGAAATACTCCGGTGTCAGGGGGCGGTCCTTCTTTGTGATACCCGGCACGTTCGTCCGGTCATCGTATACCCACATCGTCTCGGTGGGGAAACCCTTCGTGAAGAAAAGCACGTTCGTCTTCGTGCCCGGGGAATAGGGCGTGAAGGTGCCGTTCGGGAGCCGGAGGATCGTGTGCAGGTTGCAGTCCTCGGTCAGCACCTTGAACACTTCCCCGGCTTGATCCGCGAAGAGCACGTTGTCCGGGACGACAACCGCCGCCCGTCCGCCGGGTTTTAAGATCGTCATCACGTGCTGCACGAAGTTGAGCTGCTTGTTGGAGGTCGAGATCGTAAAGTCCTCGCGGTCCGGTGCCTGGTTCGCCCCTTTCGTCCCGAACGGCGGGTTCGTCAGCACCATATCGAAGCGCCGGCTGTCCGGGTTCTCATAGATCGAGTCGCCGAATTTGATCACCGGCTCGACATTGTGCAGGAACAGGTTCATCAGCGCAAGCCGGCGCGGGCGTGCGACTAATTCCTGCCCGAAGTACGTGCCCTCCTTCACGCGGGGCGCTACATCACGGTCAAACGCCCCGCCATGCGTCTTCCCCAAAAGCCACTCGTACGAACAGACAAGGAACCCGCCGGTACCGCACGCAGGATCACAGATCGTAAATTCAGCATGCACCCGGGGATCGGGCTTCATGCACCGTACGATCGACTGGATCAGGATACGCGGTGTGAAGTACTGCCCGGCACCCTTCTTCCCCTCGCTTGCCGCCTTTTCCAGAAGTCCCTCGAACGCTTCCCCCTTCACATCAATGTTGAGCTCCGTCCACTCCGTCTCATCAATCAGACTGATAAGACGCTTTAAGTTCACCGGGTTCGTGAACCGTGAAAGGGCACCGGCAAAAATATCCCCAAGAAGTCCCGGCTGTTTCCCGAGCGTGCGGAGCAGATCGACATAATGATCGGTAAGATCCGTCCCGGACTTTAAAACAAGCGTCTTCCAGTCGCAGCCGGGGGGAAGCGCAACGCTGCGCTCATCTGCCATCTTGATGAACAAAAGATACGTGATCTGTTCGATATAATCCCCGTAATCGATCCCGTCGTGCCGGAGGGTATGGCAGAACCCCCACAACTTCTGGACAATATCGCTCATGTGTATTACATGATTCTACCAGCACCTCCATTAACCTGTTCCCCGGCTGCCATGCATACACCAGTAGCCTGATATGGTACACCATACTACAATTGTGAATGGAAAGTATTCCCATCAGGATCCGGAAAGAAACCAAAGAGTCGTTAACAAAATTCCGGACTCACCCACGGGAGACCTATGACGAAGTTATTTCCCGGCTCATGTCCTCCCAGACCGACCGGGAACCCGTCAGCGAAGACACCCTCAAAGCAATTGAGGAAGGACTTGCCGACATCCGGAATAAAAAAACCCGCGAGCTCAACGAATTCTGCGATGCTCATGGGGTATAAGTGTACGCAATCCATCTGTCCCGCAGGGCGCAGAAAGATATCCTTGATCTGCCGGTAAAAGAAGCCCGCCGCATCCGTGACGCCTTAAATGAGCTGGGAGCGGAACCCGAACCCCAGACGCTGGTAAAAAAACTCAAAGGTCATGAACAGGTGCCGCTCTATTCCTACCGGGTCGGCAGGTACCGTGCCATCCTTACGATCGATCACGGCGTGCTCGTCATCTTTGTCATCACGATCGATCACCGGCGTTCGGTGTACCGGAACATATAACAACCGACTTTAGGCAGCAATCGCCTCATTCCACTGCTGGAGCAAAGCCGGAAGTTCCCCGGAAAAGACCCGGTTCGCTCTCTTCCAGCCCCCGTCATTGGAAAAGATCGGGATGGAATCAAAATCACTCTTACTGATTGAGAGGTTCTCGATTAAATGCGCCCGGATACGCTCCATCCATTGCTGCTGCTCCAGGCTGAAGGAATGGTCAAGAAAGATTTTTTTAACCGATCGATCGACCCGTTCCTCTGCGGTAAGAAGAGGTTCCTCAGCCCGTGCAGCGTGTTTCACCATCGAGATGATATCCACAAGTGCCCGTTTGTACGCGATCTCGTGGGCTTTTCTGAGATTCTCTACGGTGAAATGCTCTTTTGACGAGGAAAGTTTTGTCTTGAGCTCGATCAAGGCATCGGTACTCCAGTCCCGGGGACGATCGAGTAAAATCCCGATCGCCTCAATATGTTCCGGGTTCTCCCGCACGAACCGGGTAAAGAGCGTCAGGTAATCCTCGGGTTTCAATTCTCGCCCTTCACTGTCACGTATGATCCACTGGGATGTAACCGAATCCGGCTTCTGCGTAACAATCATCGACCGCAAGGGGCGCGGATAATTGACCAGAAGATCCCTGAACTTCTCATTTTTAAGAATCGCCATCGTCCCGGAGAAATCCTCTTTTAAGATCCGGGGAATGCTCATCGCAAAGGAACGGACATCTCCTTCCTTGATAAAAGCGCGGAACATGCCCCGGGCTTCTCCGGACATCTCCTTATCGATCCGCTGGAGACGCTTCACGAGAACACGGGTGTTATAGTCCCGGTCCCGGTTCTCATAAATATCGTCAATGACGGTTACGATGCTCCGCGTCTCGCGCTGCGGAGGTTCAACCGTCATATCCGTGGACTGCCGGAAATATTCGAGAAGCGATCCGCCGAAACAGTCGAATACGACAAAATGGGATTTTGTAGGATAATTCACACTCTTCCGGGTACCACGACCAAGCATCTGCACGAACAGGATACGGGATTTCACCGGACGCAGGAACACGATATACTCCAGATCCGGAATATCCACACCGGTCGAGAGCAGATCGACAGTCATGACAATCGCTGGCTCTTTCCGGTTCCGGAATTTGCGGATACGCTGGAGCGGTCGATCTACCTTTCCGGTAATCTTATCGACAAAATCTTCCCCACGGTTGAAAATTTCACGAGCCATCTTCACCAGTTGATCCGCGTGGGAAATATGGGGAAGATCGTTTGCCGCAAAGATGAGGGTCTTCGGGAACCGCCCGTACTTCTTCTCATGCTCTTCTGCGTACTTCTTGATCTCAAGGATAATTTTCCGGTTGGAATCCGGTGATGTGACCTTCCGCTCGATCTCGGTCGTATCGAACTGCCGTTCATCTTCGAGTTCGTCATAAAATTTCGAACCTTTATCTGCATCGATGACCTCAACCCGTTCCCCTGCCTGCAAAAAGATCCCGTTCATCCGGACATCGGACTCGATCGAAACGGCATCATAATCCACCAGATACCCTTCACGGACTGCCCGTTCATACTCGTACCGGAACACCGGCTCACCGAAATAAGAGGTGGTGTGAGCGGCAGGTGTTGCCGTCAGTCCGATTTTTATCGCGTCAAAATGATTGAGCGTGTCCCGCCAAACAGATTGTTCCGCAGCCGTATATCCCCGGTGGCATTCATCAGCAACGACAACATCAAACGCATGGATGGGAATATCGATCCGATCCGCATCTTCGTCAATCGGTTCATCTGCGATCTCGTACGCTCTGCCGGCATTCTTCCCGAAGAGATAGGAAGTCATCCGCTGGATCGTGCAGACATAGACGAATGCCATGCCAACTTTTGGATCTTTCAGGTAAGTGGTTGGAAGAACTTTGGGATCAAACACCTCGTCTTCCTCAAAATCCTCCCGGAAGAACCGTTGGCTGTACACTTCATAGATCTTGTCAAATTTTAATCCCGGCTCCGGTTCAAAAGACGCAAATGTCTTCACTGCCTGCGCAGCAAGCGCGCGGCGATCGACAAGGAACAGGATACGGTTGCCGACATCGGTTTTCATCAGCCGGTAAATCTCGTTAACCATCAGCCGGGTCTTTCCGGTTCCGGTTGCCATCGCCACGAGCATCTTTCGCTTTTTCGATTCTATCCCTGCTTCGATGGCAGTATTGGCTTCAACCTGAAAAGGATAGAGTCCGGGTTGATCGTTCGGTTTGTGCCGTAACGTGTAGCAGTCACGTTCAAAATCCTGATTCAGTTTTTCCTGTAGTGCGTGGGGAGTATGGAACATCGCAATCTCCCGGGAGAGATTGAAATGATTCCGCACGTCATGGAAAAAGATCGCTGTACCGTTTGTTGAATACAGGAACGGAACATGCAAGCCTTCGAAGTTGTAAGAATTATGGGGTAATCCCTGTGCGTACCGTTCTGCCTGCGTGAGCACTCCGTTCGCGCTACGGGTAACTTTTTTTGCTTCAACGACCGCGAGAATTTTCCCGGCAACACAGAGAGCGTAATCAGCGGGACCATTGTCAGTTGGATATTCCTCAATAGCATATTTGTTGTATTGTGCCAGATTCATCCCGTCTTTATAGGCAATAATGATCCATCCGGCAGCTCGCAACAGAGGATCGATCCGCATCTTTCGTGTCTGGCGTTCATTCTCTTCAGTCATTGGTACCCGGGCTGCGGTTGATAATGTGTAACTTTATAAACGGTGTAATGTTATTTGTTGCGGTTCGTGAAGGTTGGAGATTTATTTTCATCATCCATCTTTTGTGATATGTAGCCGGTTCCCCGGAAAAACAGGGATTTTTCTGTATTCCACGACTGTTGCCCGATCCAACAATCGAAACCCTGTTGGAAAGCGTCCATTAGCGATCATTTCTGAGCCTGTTTCAGGTCTGTTCAGTCCAATCAGGCCCCGATATTCTCGTATTTCCGGAACCATGTGCCGGAATTCGCCCTTTTGTGCAACCTGATACCCCTCCTGACACCCGTTTTCTGGTGGGTGAACACGAGTCTCCGACGGAGACTTTATCCCGGAGGATCATACCGTACGTCTATTGCCACACCATCGATCCGATGATTGGGATCCCGGATAGTCCCAGCCGGACGTGAGATCCCAAAAAGACTCTTTCTACTGTCCGGGGATCAATATGCCGACCTCCCAGCCGAGTTTCCATCCAAAAGCATCCATTAGCGATCATTTTTGAGCCCGTTTTACCCTGCATTTGCACAATCTGAGTGCAATACAGGCAGATCTCCCTGCCAATGTACCGGAATTCGCCCTTTTGTGCAACCTGATACCCCTCCGGACACCTGTTTTCAGGGTGGGTGAACAAGAGTCTCCGACGGAGATGGGATCCCGGAAGTTCAGGGAGTACGGTGAAGCCTCCACCATCGATCCGGTGATTGGGATCCTGGATCATCCCAGCCGGACGTGAGATCCCAAAAAACCCTGTTTTTCCGTGTCCGTGGATCTATAGGTTAACCCCCCAACCGATCCTCTGTCCAAAAGCATCCATTAGCGATCATTTTTGAGCCCTTTTTACCCGGCATTTGCATAATCGGAGTGCAATAATGGCAGATTTCCCTGCCAATGTACCGGAATTCGCCTGTTTGTGCAACCTGTTACTCTTCCGGACCCCTGTTTTCAGGGTACGTGAACAGGAGTTTCCGACGGAGAGATCCTGCCGGGGACAGGTGCCCGCCTTCAGGGAGGATCGGGGACTTACATGGCAGGTCACCCATATACCCAAAGAGGTATCCCGGCATATTCATCCCTCCTCCGGTACCTGTTCCGGAACTGAATCCTTTTCAGACTCCGAAATTACCGGCGTTTACGCCACAGCGGAATCTTTTTCCGCCGGAAGCGCCGGTGCACCTTCCGGCTTTGGTAACTCCAGCGGATAATCTATGCCGGTCATGACCGAACCGTCAGCCTGAAGCCCGGATATTCTGTCCTTTCCGATCAGGAAAAAATGAAACGTCCCCCGGGGCGATCGGACCCAGAACTCGCGGGCGTCAATCGCATTCAGCGGAATGCGGGCGAGGTGCCGGATCTCGCGCTCGTAATTCTGCAGGATTTCCTTGGGATCGCTGATCTCCGTGAGCGTCCGCTTCACTTTGACGAACGTGATCCGGTACTCTGAAAAGAGGATGAAATGGAAATGATCGCACCGCCCTTCAGACACCGGCATGACCTGCCCGCGTTTCATCGCAATCAGGTACGCTTCCTTCAGCGCGACAAGCGGCGGTCGTCCCCGGGTCATGCCCGCTCACGCTCCTTTACAGATCGTTTTTTCCGCACCGTGTGCCGTGTCCTGACTCCACAGCCTATGATCTCGGTCTTGCGTTCAGCAAGGAACGGATCCGGTGGCACATGCCTCCGTGCCCATTCCAGTTCATTTTCCTGTCCGGCAATATCCGCACCGGACGCTGATGCATCCCGTTTGGATACCTCGCGGGAAGGTCCGGCAACGCCTTCGCTTCTCCGTTTAAAAATCCCAAAGGATTCCCCTGTTTTGTTTTCCTGTTCGTTTGTTTTCATGGATGATCACTCGATTTTTTTTCTGCTCACATTGCCTGCGGGAGAACTTACGCTCCTTCACATTTCGAAAAACCGGTTCATACGTGACCGGGTAGCACCGGGGCTCATCGCCAGTCAGAGCCATCGTCTATTGAGACGGCAGGTGACCTGTCAGTGAGTTGCCGTGAAAGATACCCGGGCACCGGTTGACCGGCGTTTAATTCCGTAAACCAAAATAGGTGAAGAGCGAGAAGATCGGGGCGTGACCGCTCGTTAACCTGTACTGCTTCCCCGCTTTCAATGCATTTTGCGATTCAGTTGGGACAATGAGCTTTCTGATTCCGGCACTGGCTGAGAGTGATGGCATACACGGGCAGATTGCAGTGCCGACCTTTGCAATGATGGTATCTGCAATCTCCTTTCGCCTCGTTCCCAGTCGTGCGATGATCTTTCTGAACATTGTATGAGTCAAGATTGTTTTGCGGTATATTAAGGGGATGGATGACTGCGAAAATTTTTGAAGTTATTTCAGGAAATTTCATGGAAACGGAGCGCGTAAAACCGTTTGTTTCCTTTGTGAAAAAACGGCGCGGCGCGGGCTTTAAAAAAATTCCTGCAAACTGGGCAGATTTTCTATAAAAACCGGATTGGGCGATGGAGGGTGCCGCATATTCTAAATGCATGGAGTTTAGGAACGGAGATGGGGGTTGCAGAGATGTGTAAGAAGGGGGTCATTGGTGAAATGAAAAGACGACGGGGGTGTTGAACCCGTCAATTTAACAATTGCTTACACGAGTTGTTTACTTACCCATGCGTAAACGCACTCAGCCACTGCGAGTGCTTCCCGGTACTCTTCTTCGGTTACCGGTTCGTAAAGACCGGGATATCGTGTATGGACTGCATATTCAGTGAGATCCGCCGACGATTTCATGTCGCCCGGCACAGGAATCCGGTTCTGTTCCAGTGTTTCCAGCAGGTGTGCGATGATATGAGTGTGCGGACTCTCCACATCGTGTGCAATAAGCAATGCTTTTAGAGATTTTTCCACAGCCTGCTGGCAATCGAAGCACAAATCTTCGTAGAGAATTGTATTACGGATCTTTCCTGCTCGTGCACGGTCGAGATTACTCTGTGCACGGAGGAGCCATTGTTTAACCAGCGCGCGGTTTTTCATAAATAATCTTTCCATCCCGTGCAATTTCACGGTAAATCAAGTGTGGGTTGTCCTTGTACTTTCTTAATGTGGCAGGAGTATCGACAATAAGTTCGACTGGAGCGCCAACGCCATACAGGGCACGATATAGTGTACGTGCGATTGTGCGCCGTCCGGATATTCCTTTTTTTAAGACGCAGATATCGAAATCAGAGTCCTCGCGTGCATCCCCTCGTGCCCGTGAGCCAAAGAGAATGATTGTATCCGGGTCCAATGTACGGACGATGACATCAATGATTCGCGAAAGTGCTATGTCCATGTTATATTCTCTTATTCATGATAGGTGGGGGGAATAATCAACTTTTGGCACTGTTTCAAAAAGAAGTATTGTTGATGTCCAGCCCGGCTATTTCCTCTATTTACAATATTCTTGCCGTCATCTTTGAGGGAATAGCAACATTTGGGATTTTGACATGTAATGTCAATTTTACTCGGCGGTCTGGTAGTGATGATTTCTTTCCCGAACAAGAATAAATAATTATGCGGTCTTATCCTCGACCGTGCCATTTTTTCATCCATCGGAAAGGAGGTATGTCAGAAATGCAGGAGACGGGATAGCCGCGGCCGGTGGATGTGACAGCGGATGAACATAAATCGATCAGGAAGATTTCAGGGCACGGGAAAAACCAAAAACCGGCGCAATAAAACGTAAATGGTAAAAGAAAATGTGGGGTTGGTGAGATTTGAACTCACGATCGACGGGTCTCTCCGACATGCATCAGTGCTCCAACGGGTCATCATCCACTTGAAGTCAGTAGACCCATTGTTCATCATCTGCAAGCACAAGAACGCAAAGACCGCTGGAGCCCGTCGCCATTCCGGGCTAGGCCACAACCCCGTCAGTGATGCGGGCATAGGTTCGCCTGCAACCGACTGTACAAAATCGCGCTGACGAAATTTAATAGTTTTCCTTAATCTGGGCTTTGCACTTAAAGTCCCCTTTTGCACCTAAAATCTGATGTTTGCACCTAAAGTGGTTCGTGAATAGTAATTTAGGTGTAAAACTATCCATTAAACCAATATTATTATAGAAAACTATTAGGTGATTGTCCTTCAATGTCTGAATTGAAATAATGGACATTCTAGATAAAAAGAAATTAAGTGAACGCGATGTCTGCTCCAAATTTATAACTCCGGCCATAATCGGTGCCGGGTGGGATCAGCCCTATCACATACGAGAAGAAGTTAATGTCACCGATGGCCGGGTGCTTGTTAATGGTAATTCCGTGAGCCGGGCCAAGCCGCGAAGAGCCGATTATATTCTCTATCATAAACAAAATCTCCCAATCGCCGTTATCGAGGCAAAAGACAATAATCACATCGTGGGGGCCTGAATGCAGCAGGCCCTTGCCTATGCTGAAATGATGGATATCCCCCTCAGTGACCAGTTCTATATGGAGTAATGGGATTATCTGTAGACTGGGGGATACTGATAGGATTGCTATTCTGAATCCTACACGATATTTCCCTATTTTTGATTTCCAATGCGATCAATCTTTTCAATTGTAACGTCAAGACCAATATCATTGCTGCGATCAAGATAACTGCCGAGAATGGTGGGGACTCTCCACAATTTAAGCCACTCCTAGCTGATCTTCTTAAAGACTTCAACGTTCAGGAAATATCAACCGATCGCGCTTATTCTTCACACGACAACATTGACGCTGTATGTAACGCAGGAGTTCATCCTTACATACCCTTCAAGAAGAACGTAACGGGGAAGTCAAGAGGATATGTGAATTGGTATAATGTGTACCATTATTCCCAGATTAATCGCGATAAATACATGAAGCACTACCACAAGCGCAGCAATGCCGAATCGACGAATTCGGCAATAAAGGCCAAATTGGGAGAACCTCTCAGATCCAAGAACCGAACCGCACAGGTGAATGAGTTGTTGGCAAAGATTATCGCCTACAATCTGACGGTATTAAATGGACCTGCGTTATCATGACAAAATCTCCGGGTTCTTTGTAATAAAATTACTACTGTTTACTATAACATCATCCCCTCCGAGCCTTCGTCTCCGGACAAACCTCCGCAAACCGGCAGCTCAAACACTCCTGCTGCGAAGGCCGGGATCATGAGTTGTAGAGTATTGCTTCCCGATGGAAGGATATACCAGACCGCATCAGGCCAGCTGCAGCTTTGCGTGCCTGCTGAACCAGCCCTCCCTTTGCACCAGTTCCTCGTAGGTCCCGGTCTCGATGACCCGGCCCTTGTCAAGGACGTAAATCCTGTCAGCATGCCTGACCGTCGACAGCCGGTGGGCGATGACGATCCGGGTAAGGTCCATCATCTGTAAACTCTTCATCACAGCGCTCTGGGTTGCATTGTCAAGGGCGCTTGTCGCCTCATCCATCAGGAGGATCCGTGGTCCGGAGGCAATGGATCGGGCAATCAGGATCCGCTGCTTCTGACCGCCGGAGATGTTTCCTGACCCCTCACGGATGATGGTGTGCATCCCCATGGGCATCTCCTGCCGTCCGCGGGTTCACATCCCTGGGACAAAGCAAGGCGATCACCGTGAGTGCCTTATGCAGGTATCATAAGGACAGTAAAATGAAAAGAGGAAGATTTTCTTGTCTTGTTATGAAACACAGTTGAAGGAACCGCAACCGGCAGTCATTTTGCCAAAAACTTCATGCGGGTTTTTGGAAATATCCCCCCCTGCTCCGCCGCAAGGCACTCAAACTGCGGGGAGACAAGCGATCCGTTCTGCACATAATTCTCTGCAACGCAGCCGGTCCGGCAGGATTTGGCATGGATGCAGTTCCCGCAGATCCCGGGGTAACCCTTCACATCACCGAGGTCACGCCGCAGATCCCTGATGATGGGGTTGTTGAGCCAGATCGAACGGATGCTGTCTTTTCCAAGTTTCCCGTACACAAGGGCAGGAATGGTCTGGCCAATCCCGCACATGGCGATCTCGCCGGTGCCGAGGATCCCAAGAATAGTCTCCACACCGCAGTTCCCGCACTGCCCCATGGTTCTGCGGAGTTCCCCAAGTGAAGTAAGGGCGGGGGGCAGGGACCGGATCACCTTGATCTTCGACTGGGGGCGCAGTTCGTTGTTGATGTACTCTGAAAGGGCGAGGAGTTCGGCAAAGGTAAGCGTCTCGCCGCGCTCGTACATAGTGATGCCGCGTCCGTTTCTCATCACCGGATTGAACTTGACCGAAGCTGCTCCGTGCTGTGTGGCAAGTCTGACAACATCTGCCATCTGGTGCCGGTTCTTCCGGTGCACCGCCATGATCACCTGGCAGTTGGTATACCCTGCCGCCACCAGGGCGTCGAGCCCGGCAAGTGTCCGCAAAAACGCCCCTTTCACACCTCTGAAGGAATCATGCCCGGCCGGGTCCGGTGCATCAAGGCTGACGGAGATGAAGGTGAACTTCCCCTCCTCTTTGAGGAATTTTGCAAGCTCCGGGGTGATAAGAGTCCCGTTGGTCTCCATGTTCAGGGAGATGTTTTCTGAGGCAAGGAAGGAGACCAGCTCCTTGAACTGCGGGTGGAGCATGGGCTCCCCACCGGTGAGCTTTGCCCCGCAGAGCCCCAGCGTCTTTGCCTCGGTCACTCCTTTTCTGAGTGCATCGAGATCGATATAAGTCCCCTCCCTGAGTTCTTCCCCTTCGTACACCGGGTCAACCCAGCAATGACGGCAGCGGAGGTTGCAGCAGGAGGTGAGGTACAGGTAGAAACAGCCAAGCGGTGGGACGCCCTCGGGGAGGTCCGGTTTTTGAACTTCAGGTGCGGGGGCAGGGACGTCACAGGAGTTCGTCATATCCCACCTCCTTTTTGAGGTACCGGTAGCAGCTGAGCGGGTCGATCCCAAGGAGCCTGCCCTTCTCTGCCATGACAATCGCAGGGCACCCCCCGGTGCAGAAGCCGGTGTACGTGCAGCCCGAGCAGGTGGGGATGGCGGTGATTGGGACTTCATACCGGTACCGCACAGAATTGATAGCGGGTGAGTGGAGCCAGGCTTCCTTAACAGAGTGCATGCCGGCGACTCCCATCACAAGGGTCGGGAGCAGGTTGCAGGGGACCATCGTGCCGTCGTGGAGGATCGCCATCTTGGAGAATACTCCCCCGCAGGAGCAAAGAGTGCCCCGCCCCGCCTGCCGGGTCTCACCGGCCGCACGCAGCCGGTCAAGCTCGGCGACCATCTCCGCCATGGCAAGGGGACCGGCATTGGCGCTGATCCGGTTCCCGTACCGTTCGCTGAGCTCCGCGAGAGTCTTCATCGCGCTTCTCCGCTGCTCATGGGTAAGGACGATATTCCCGCCATGACAGCGGGCGGTCCCCATCGGTTCTGCCTCGTTGGTCGAGAAGCCCGAAAGCCCGATATCGTCGATGAGGAGGCGGGCGATCCCTTCGAGGTCATCGATGTTATGACGGTTCAGGGTGACCCGGACCGTTGCCGGGAACTTTGCATCAACGAGGAGCCGGAGCCCGTGGACTGCCCGGTCAAAACTCTTCGGGGGGCGGGAGAGGTCGTGGATCTCCGCTTTTGACCCGTCAATCGAGACCTGGATGGAGTCAAGCCGGAGCCGGCGTTTCCCGGTATCGAACTTTTTGATCACCTTCTCTGTGAGCAGGGTGCCGTTGGTGAGGATGCTGTACCGCATTTTGTTCCCGATAACCGAATCGATGATGGCAAAGAGATCGTCTCTGAGAAAGACCTCGCCGCCAGAGAGACAGACTCGCTGGACGGCAAGATCGCCCAGCTCTGCAAGGATCGCCTGCCATGCCTGCAGGGGGATGTCGTGTTTCTCCTTCATGCTGTCGGCATAGAAGCAGTACCTGCAGGAGAGGTTGCATCTCCCCGTGATGCCGAGGTCAACATCGTTTGGGGCACCCGGGATACCGGGAGGCGGGACGGTGAAGTCCCGTAATGGAAGAGCTTCAGCTGCCATCGGTCGGTTCCCTGCAGAGATAGTCATCTCCCAGCCTCTTGATGAACGCCTGGATATCGGCAAGCAGGCTCTCCCGGTCCGGAGCCTCATCGTACTGGGCACTCAGGTGCGCACAGATCTCTTCCTCCGAACGTGGTGAACCGATGAACTGCCAGATGGCAATGCCGGTGCTGTTGAGGACGCAGGTGTTGTCCGTGTCCGGGTTGAAGAGGATCGCGTCCTCATCGCTCTCGATCCTGCACGAGACGACAGGATTTGTCTTATAGGTGGTCGGTTTTTCTGTGGTCATTGAATCATCCTTCAAGGTATTGCCCGTGATCCGGAGCCCGGTACCGTGCCGGGGAGCCGGTTCGATCTGCCGGTGGCAGGTCTCATGGCGTCGTCGTACGATGTGCCTGTCTTCCCTATCTCCCTGAATAAGGGGTTGTTTGGAAAAATGGATTATTATTTGTATCGCCCTCTCCATCGGGCATTAGTTCCTGGGATTCCCCTGCAACCGTAACGGTGCGATCCCCTCACTGTACAATTCCCGATCACCAGACATGGTGATGGGGGGTCAGTTGTTCTTCACTGGTGTTGAACCCGAAGAAACGGGGGTCGCTCAAGGCCGTTATGGTTTGGATTTTATTGATAAGGGGCTCGAAATCATCCAAACTTCTTGTCACTGACCAATAATTGCATTGTTACCATAATTGGAGCAGAACGTTGTGCCATCGCCACACTTACACCAATCAAGTTTGGGTCGCCTACCGTCCGATTCCCCACCCGTCACACCCGCAAGATCGTTATCCGCCATCTTGTCAGCAGTCGGCTTCTTGTACGTCTTCTTCTTTACCGGTTTCTCAGCCGGAGTCTTCTTCTTTGTTGCCATAGATGTGCATTGGTTGAAACGCGACAAATACTTTTCCGAGTTCTGCCCGATACGACTCAGGGGGGTGATCAGGAGAGATTGGGTGTAGAAGTGCGGTGTCCTGTGACGACAGAGACCGGGTTAAAATAAATAATTCCCCGCTACATCGGTCTCTGACGGTGGGTGGGGTGGGAACGCACCAAACATTGACGAAGCTCAGATAATTCTCGGGTCTGTGTCCCCCAGGGTTGTCTGCCCGATCGTTGCTCTCGTCACGAGAATTTGTCCGACCGGCGTCGACCGGGCAGTCGCTATGCGTGAGTGGTCGTGATCCGCGCGCGAGAATCATCTCACCGTGCCCTGGCCCGGGCGACACCGCGGCATAGGCGCGGGCTGGACACGACTGCCTTCGCCACACATCCCTTTTGCAAAGGATCCGCTGATGCACATCCTCTCCTGCGGACTACTGCTACCTCCAGTGACACCCGCGAGATCCTTATCCGCCATCTTGTCGGCAGTCGGCTTCCTGTATGTCTTCTTCTTTGCCGTCTTCTCAGCCGGGGTCTTGTCCTTCGCTGCCATACGAATGTGATATCGTGAAGTGCCTTTAATATCTGTCATGAAAATTTTGAAATCTTTCGACGATAGAGCAGACAAATGGAAATTGAGTTTGTAGAGCAAAATTTTCATTGCTCTGGTGCGAAACCCTTGGCTTCATGAGGGTTTTTTTGCTCACGCCAGCTGCAACCGTGCGTGACGGCTGAACCAGCCATCCTGCCGCAGGAGTTCCTCGTAGGTCCCGGTCTCGATGATCCGGCCCTTGTCAATGACATAGATCCTGTCAGCATACCTGACCGTCGACAGCCGGTGGGCGATGACGATCCGGGTAAGATCCATCTTCCGTAAACTCTCCATTACAGCGCTCTGGGTAGCATTGTCAAGGGCGCTTGTCGCCTCATCCATCAGGAGGATCCGTGGTCCGGAGGCAATGGATCGGGCAATCAGGATCCGCTGCTTCTGACCGCCGGAGATGTTTCCTGACCCCTCACTGATGATGGTGTGCAGCCCCATGGGCATCTCCTGTATGTCCGCATCAATCCCGGCCTGTTTTGCGGCTTTCCATACATCATCTTGAGATATCGTGCGGGCGCCGGCAATGTTCTTTTGAATGCTTCCTGCCATAAGCTGCCCGTTTTGCATGACTACTCCTATCTGCCTGCGGATCTTACGGACATTGAGCCGGGCAAGATCCTTTTGATCATACAGGACGGTTCCCGAGTCTGGCGTTTCAAAACCAAGGAGGATTCGCAGCATGGTGGACTTGCCGCTACCCGAGGGGCCAACGATTGCCACAAATTCTCCCGGGTTGATATTCATCGACACATCTTCAAGTATTAGCGGACCGTCCTTTGCGTACTGGAAACTGACGTGACGTACCTCCACAGATCCTGACAGTTTTCCCGGGCTATCAAATCCCGTCAGCGGTTCAGGCTCTGCAGTAAGGAGGGGGCTTAACCAGTCCCAGAGCGGCTTGATGTTCCACATCATGATGAACGACTCCCCAAGGCTGACGATAGCCGCAGAAAAGGCGCCGGCTGCTGCAAAAAAGGCAAGGAACCCGCCGATATTTCCTTCAGGAGACTCTGCAGCGAGAAGACTCCCCGCAAGCCCGAAGATGAGGATAGTTAAGAGCCCCGGCCAGAGGATCGTTAAAACCTGGCTGTAGGCACCATACATGTTGATCCTGAAATCCAATGCCGCTTTCTCCCGCAGCTCCATATCCCACTTGAGAAATGCCCGGTTCTGCGCTCCCGCTGCCGTGATCTTTGCCATCCCTGAGAGCAGCTGAACGGTGAGCCCGGAGAGCCTGCCCTCCTGGGCAATCAGTTTTTCCCGCACTTTGATACTGAGGTAGCCGATCACCAGAGTAATGAAGAAAACTCCTGCGATAAGGAGCACTGCCAGAAACGCGATGTGCGGGTATATGGCAAACATCAGTATGACATTGAAGAGGGAGAATATCGCCGAGAATATGACTGAGATAGTTATGCCGGACAACAACGACCGGATTGAATTTACAACCCCGGCCCGCGACATAAGGTTGCCGGTATTGTAGTTCCTGAAAAAGGAAGGGGGCAACCGGAGCAGACGGTTCCATACCGCTGCTTCAAAAACGCTGCCCATCCGCCCTTCCAGCCGCATGATGGCAATGGTACGGCCTATTGAAAAGATACAGGAGGAGATCACGCTCATGAACAGCACCAGCACTATTGCATACAGCACGGAATAGTTCTGGTACGGGATGGCATTATTGAAGATCAATCCCGTTGCAACCGGAACTGCGGTTGCCAGGATGCCGATAAAGAGTGCACAGATGACTAACCAAACGATATCCCGTTTCCAGACCGAATGCCAGAGGAAGAATGCGATATCGGTAAGGGTGAGCTGCTTGTCGGGAAATACCGGGTAGACAACATACCCGGTCTTATCGAGTTCGATATTTGAGATCCGGTGATGGTCTGCACGGATACCTGTGTCATGGTAAAGCGTATACTGCCCGGGCTTATCCGGGAGTGCTGCAAGAGGTGTCCCATCCCGTTCAAAAACAAGAATCGGGCCGCAGTCTTCCTTCCACCAGTCTTCTGCCAGCCGGACTCTCCTGACCCTTGCCCCGCAGTCTTCTGCCATGCCGGTAAGTTCACTAGTGATATCCCGTTCCTGGTGAGGATCTTTCAGGGACACCGAAGAGGGAAACGGATGATCCTCTATGCCAAGGTACGTAAGGATCCTGAAAAAAGCAGCTTCAAGTGCCCGGACATCCTCCATGGCTCCCCGCGTCTTTTTCACAATATGCGAGAGAATCTCCTCTTCCTGGTCTGTCCAGGTGCGTATCTGTTTTTCCTCGTCAGCAAGGACGTCGTCCCAGAGCGCAGTTACCCTGCGGGTCATCCATTCGCGGCAGGTTGCATGAAACAGGGAGTGCCGGATCGATCCCGTGATTTTTTGTGGGTCCTGCGTGATGATCCCGGTATCGGCTGTTGCGACAAGTACCGTATGAGGTGTTACCGGGAACCATCCCTGGTCCGGCCCAAATATCATATCGGACGAGGCATCCTTAAGCGTCCCTTGTGTGACCCTGCATAATCCAAATGGGTCTTTTCCGGTATCAAACCGGATGCAGCGGCCAAAAGCGATCGTTTGAGTGCCGTACCCGACAGACAGGCAGTCATCGTATGACAGGTTCCTTTTCAGGAACAGGTGCTTATCCTTCTGCGCCTGCAGGATCAGTGCAGCCCAAAGTCCGGGTAACTCATCAGCATTTATGCTGGCATCATCGATGGATATCTCCTCTATCTCCGTGTCTGTCTGGAACACGACAACAAGGCAGACCGATGAGGGAACGAACCCGAACAGTGTCTGACCGGAGGTGAAGGGTTGGCCCGGCAGGCGCCGCTGCGCTGTACCTGCGGCATATTGTGCAATGTACGCAATCAGGCTCCCCGAGACGACACGGTACAGGGTGTCCGGGTCAGACAGGATGAGGTTTTCACCGGAATGGTACCGGCTGATCCGGGGGGTATCAGGATTTATGATGCAACAACCTCCGGTTTCCCGCTCTCAGCGGTGATGAGATGGTAATAAAGCCCCTCATTGCGCATGAGGCTCTCATGGGTACCCTGTTCAACGATCGATCCTCTGTCAAGGACAATGATCTGGTCACAGTCGCGGACCGTGCTGAGCCGGTGGGCGATGACAAGGCAGGTACAACCCCGCTGACGAATATTCATCTCGATCCGCTTCTCAGTATCCGGGTCCAGTGCGCTTGTTGCCTCATCAAGGATGAGGAGGGTTGGATTCACGGCAAGGGCTCTGGCGATCTCCAGCCGCTGCCGCTCCCCTCCACTCAGGTTCCTGCCCCCTTCGGTGATGATATGGCTGTATCCCCCCGGGAGTGATTCGATCAGACTATCGATCCCGGCGTCCTGTGCAGCCTTCATAATCTCCTCTTTTGGGAGGGTTTTATCCCATAAGGAGATGTTTTCCCGGATCGTACCTTCGAAGGTGAAGAAATCCTGGCTGACGAAAGCAACCGACAGGTAGCGGCGCTGCCCGGGGATGTCTGTGAGCTTCTCCCCGTCTATGCGTATCTCTCCGGACCATGGCTGGTATAACCCTGCTGTGAGCCTGGCAATCGTAGTTTTTCCGCAACCCGAGGAACCGACAAGAGCCGTGCGGCTGCCCATGGGAAGGTTCAGGGAGAGCCCGTCAATAAGTGGAGGTTCAAGAGGATTGTAGCCAAAGGTGACAGTATCGAGATGCAGATGCCCTTTTAACTTCCTTGCCATACCGTCATCCTGCCCTGTGATTGCCGTGACGCCGGTTGCACTCTTTTTTGGGACATTCTTCTCAACATCAGAAAGCCTCTGGAGACTCCCTTCAAGCTGTAGTAACAGCTCGCCGATACCAAGAAGTCTCTGGAATGGCATGAGGAAGTTTATGAGTAATGCCTGGAATGCAAAGAACATGCCAATCGTGATTGAGCCGGACATGATCAGCAGGCTCCCGACAGCAAGTGTTGCAGTTGTCCCAATTCCGGTGATCAGGGTGGGAAAGATATTCATGAACAATGATGTCATCCGTTCCGTGCGCAGGCTGTTGGTATACTGTGCATGACTCCCGGCCCATCTCTCAAAAAATTCGGATTCCTGTGCGCCGGATTTTAAGGATTCGATCATCTGGATACCGGCGCAGGACACCCCGTTTAGTTTCCCCTGTTCAAGGATGACTTTCCTGCTTACGTCAACTTGTTTTTGTGCCATCCAGATGAGAAACAGGAAGTTTAAGAGGGCGATGGTGCAGGCAATCAGGGTGAGGGGGACACTTAAGGAAAAGAGCAGGATGAGGTAGACCAGCGCGATGATGATATCAAGGATGACTGTCGCGCCCTCTTCGCTGATAATATATGCTACATTGTCATTCAGCTCAACCCGTGCGGCAATCTCTCCTGCATACCTCTGGTCAAAGAAACGGAGTGGCAGAAACAACACTTTGTAAAAAAAGGACCGGGAGAGCCGGAATGCGAGATCGGTTCCCCACCGGGCGAGACAGAGATGACGCACCCAGCTGATCAGCACTTGCAGAATGACAAAAAAGGTCATGAATACGATGAGCGGGTAGAGCAGGGATTCGTGATTTGCAAGAACTACCTGGTCGATGAACACCTGGCTTGCCAGTGGCAGCGCGATCCCGGGAATGAGCATGGCGATCCCGGCAAGGAACAGGAATGAGAGCGGGATGATCTCAGGCCGGATCTTTGGGATGAGCATGCTCCCGATCGTTGTTCGCGAACCTGACGGTCGGAAGTCCTTGCCGGGGTGCAGAGACAGAACTATGCCGGTGAAGGCTTCACTGAGATCTTCTTTTGATATCGTAAGCCGCCCTTCTTCCGGATCATTGATAAATACCCTGTCGCCTACGATTCCTTCAAGGACAATGAAATGGTTATAATTCCAGTGGAGGATCACCGGCATGGGAAGATCTGCAAGCGTATCTGCCTCCTTACGATAGCCCTGTGCCTCCATACCGTACCCGCGTGCCGCTTTGATCATGCTGATCGCTTTGCTGCCGTCACGCGATACACCACAGTCTTCCCGGATCTTTTCAAGAGGCAGAAAGAGCCCGTAATAGCCAAGGACGATTGCAAGTGCAGTTGCTCCGCATTCTGCAGCCTCCATCTGGAGTATGACCGGAGTTTTTACTCTGCGGGGTGCGTGCATCATGCTATGCCATCAGTGCGAGGGGAAGAGTTGTTCGTAGACTTTCTGCCGGCTGATAAGAATAGAACCCTCGCAGGGAGTCCCATACCTGATGATGAATGGACGAGGTACCTGGGGCGATTGCAGGTACAAATCCGCGCTGCCCGGTGCCGGGTTTAGAGTAACACGGACCAGGAGGGGAGGGCCATTCGTGTGGCTGATATAATAATTTGCAAGCTCAGAATTGTTGTTCAGGGTTTTTGTCATCTCTTCGCGTGTCAGCGGCCATTGCGTGATATGAGCAACGGTCCCTTCCACGTATGCATATTCATCCTGTCCAATGCTCAGCGGTGAAATATGTGCATTCATTCCCGGTTGCACGTTCTGCCCTTCAATAAACGGGATGAATAAGAGCACCTCCCCGCCTGCCAGAGAGGATGGGGTACCCGGAGACTGGTTGCCGACAAAAATCCCTTCCCCTACAGCGGTGATATTGAGGGTAATGTTCAGGAACCCGAAGAACAGCGATACCAGGATGACGAGCAGTCCCACAAGCACGATCCAGTTTGGGAATCGGGGTTGCACGATCAGCTGGTCGGTATTATCTGGAGCGGATACTTTTTTTTGTGGTTCTTTACAGGAAAGGTCGTCTTGCATGACAGGGGCTCTTTTCAGGTTGTTTGTGGAAGGATTCCTGCACGTCTGTAAACGGAGAATGGATGGATCGGGAGACCTGCCGGGCACCCGGCAGCGTTTGGAGAGAACCCGTCTGCGGTAAGCTTTCCGCTGTTTCTCCTTTCACTTGTGGCACTGCTTACCTTTACTGCCATCAACGATGCTATGATGCTGAACTATTTAAGCTTGTATTTTTCTCACCTGAAGCGATACCCTTCTTTGGCTCGTGAGCGGGAAACATCCCCGATGTGTATCCAGGAGGAGAACGGTCTGACTCTTATCGTGCTATCAGGGTGGTTCGGGCTTTGCGGCGAAAGCATATATGATGTTACATCCATCAATGATTTATGAAGGTTCGCAGAGATCTGGTATTTGTTGGGATACTTGCCCTAGTTATTTTTTTTATTGTACCGGTCCAGGCTTCTCCCGCTGTAACTCCTGCCGGCGATGTATTTTTCCCGTCGATTATGGACTCGCGGGAATTTTCCAGAGTCCCAACGGCAGATACTGCGATGACAGACCTCATCAGCTGGCGTCTGCGTAATAACGCTTCAATACCTGCAACACGGGTTGCCGGTTATGTCTCTGCTGGAAGTGTCTACAACCATTTCTTTGAGATCGCATTTTCTGAGATGAATTACGAGCTTCTCCGACTGGAGGGAAAGAACAGGCCGGTCATTATCTCTTCGTTTGGGAGTTTTTCATCCGAAGATAAAACCGTGGTTGAGGATTTTATCAGGAATTTCAATCATGTATCCGGCAGCCTAAAAATCTCCCCGTATGTGAAGACGAATGAGCTGGGCGCTGATTTCTGGATTAACATGTTCCCGGAAAAAACCCTTCATCAGTTGTCTAATGACATTCATGGGCAAGGGCAGGTGGATTACACGGAGTATGAGGGAAGCGTTCTGTCCGATACCATCCTTTACCAGGCCCATACCCGTTATCAGGCACTCGATCCCGGCTTACAGGTATTTGTCAATAATGACCTTACCGGGGACAAACGCCGGCACTACATCCTCAGGGCAATGACGTACTGCCTTGGACTTACCGGTGAAGCAACCGATCCCTCCAGCTTTTTTTACCCGGGTAACACCGAGCAGGTGAATCTCTCTGAAACCGACTGGAGGGCGATCCGCCTAATGTACGGCCCTGTCATGGCCCGGAATCTCACGATTGGCGATGCAATGGGCCGGCTGTATTGATGAGCCGGTTGAGTTTCTTATAGGACTTCGTATTGTACCGGTCGCCCATTGAAGTGTATCTCTCAGGGCTCTCCCCTGCCAACCCCCAGCCCACTAGGAACTCCTGCCCCGGGCGCGGCGGTGGGCAGCCACCTACCCGTCCGGTGCGCTGATGAACCGCGCTGTATTTTCCCTTGTGCTCGTCCTTGCGGCAACGATTGTGGCGCTGTTATTCAGTCATTCGTTGTCATGTGGCTCTTTATACCCGAGTCCCCTCGCACGGGCATGGGCGACCTGGCAGAAATAGTCCACGCAGGCATCCATCCTCCCGCTCTCAAGATACGCGTGCGCCGGGCACCAGAGGCATAGGTTGATGAGCGGGCACTTCCGGCAGGTCGAAAGGAACTCCGGGTCCCTTGACCGGAGGTCACGGACGCGGGGAACGGTCGTTTCCCAGGCTTCCTTTAACGTCCCCGAACGGAGGTTATACAGGGTCTCCGGTGCCCACAGCGAGGAGCAGAGCCGGAACTTCCCATCATAACTGACACTGAAGCTCCCGTTCCCTGCCCCGCAGTGAAAGAGGTGATCGCAGGTGATCTGGCAGTACTTCTCATTGATGAGTTTGTCGCATCCCTCCTTGAGTGCACCGAACCGTTCACTGTCCGCCCGCTCGATGGCAACGATCTCATCCGGAGTCAGCCGCTCTGCAATAATTCCGGCATTGCGGGCTGCATCGCGATCGAACCTGAGGTGGAGGAGCGGGTCGAACCGGTAATAGTCCTTGGTCCGGGCCCGGCAGAACTCAGAGATGGCTGCCATCTCGTGGTAATTGGACCGGAGCGCCATTGCCTTGAACCGCACCTTCACCCCGCTCTTTTCAAGGAGCCGGAGCCCCCGCATGAACGCGTCAAAGGAGCCGGGCCGGCGGGTGACCTTCTCGTATGTCTCCTTTGTGGCCCCGTAGACGCTCACCTCTATGTCGCGGGGGGGATATTTTTTAAAAAGATCGACATGCTCCTGCCGGATCATGGTCGCATTCGTAAAGACCGAGATGAGCAGTCCCTTGCGCTTGAGGAGGAGGTAGATCTCTGCAAAGTCGGTGCGGAG
>Ga0247842_10001556_pt1 | contig 37773 bp, 30 predicted proteins | sample LaCruzMarch2015__3_FD_192411 | JGI IMG/M metagenome (GOLD analysis project Ga0247842, IMG submission 192411) | Freshwater microbial communities from meromictic Lake La Cruz, Castile-La Mancha, Spain - LaCruzMarch2015_19m | ecosystem: Environmental > Aquatic > Freshwater > Lake | place: Spain...
ACCTTCATGACCCAGGCATACATTGCGTTGAGCGACCCCTCGGTGCGGTTGCCAGTCTGCAATTCGTGCAAATCGCAAACGTCCGCCAGCATGGATGCGGTGATGGTCCAGAGCGCGCTAAACCCCAGAGCGATGAAGACGGGCGGGATGAGAAAAAGCAGCGGATGATCGGGAGAGTAACAAAACCACTTGATGAGGTTGCCGGCCAAGGCAAAGGACATGGCGATGATGAGCGTGTGGCGTTTGCCGATGCGCGTGGCCACGAGGCTGACCAGCGGAACAAAAAAGAGACTGCTCACCTGCCAGACGGTGCCGTTCCATCCCACGAGCAGGGCCGCCGCCGACTCGTCGCCGCGATAGATGTAGTAGATCGCAAGGTAGGTCGGCAGGCTGGAAATGCTGAAAACCCCCACGCACATGAAAAACACGATGCTGCCGAGGATGACAAAAGCGCGATTGGTCACGACCGACTTGATCTGCGTCAGCAGCGGCCCGGTCTTGTGCGTGGCTTGAGCCAAGGCCTGTTTCTCGCGGCAAAGGAAGACCGCGGCGAGCGCGAGGACGGTGAGCACCACGGCGAAACCGACGGCGACCCAGCGTGCGCCGACCACCGTGTCGGGAAATACCGGCAGCTTGATCAGCGCGTAAAGCCAGGAGAGCAGAATGGCCGCCACCGCGCTCATGAAGGCATAGGTCGCCATGAGACGCGTGCGCTCGTTGTAATCGGCGGTCAACGACAATCCGATCGCCCCCCAAGGCACAGCGAAAAGCGACATGAAAAGGTAGAAGACGATCGAGAAAAATAGGAAATACCAGAATTGCCCCATCTCGCTCCACGAGACCGGCAACCACCATAGGACAACGAAAAAAATCCCCGCCCCGAACGCCCCGACCACCATGAAGGGCTTGCGCCGCCCCCAGCGCGAACGGAAATTATCCGACCACGCACCGATGAGCGGATCGATCAGCGCATCGATAAATCGCGGGATGGCCATGAGCAGACCGACGAGAAGAGGGTTCATCCCGAGGGCTACGTTGAGAACCACATTGGCCATGTTCCCGATCCCGTTGCCCATCAGGGTGTAAGACATGCCACCCGCCGCGTAGCCAGCCTTCTCGCCGGGCGGCACGCGGTCTTCCGGCCGGGTCACGTGGGGTGTCGAGTGCGGATCCGCGGGTTGGTTCGGTTTCGATGACATGGAAAATCGGGCTTCAGCACTTCAGTCCAACGCTGAGTTGGCAGTATTGCCGTCGCGCGCACAAGGCGTCCTTCGCCCCAGTGCCAAAACTGTTGGCGACAATGCCGCTGTCCGTAGCGTCCACATCACCACGACCGTCAAGATGTGTGGCACGCGAATCGGGGCAACTGGCACGGAGTCAAAGGCAGAACACGCAACGCACGGCCATGGTAGGCACTTTACCAAGACAATTCCAACATGTCCGACACCAACATTGATTTCAGTTCGCTGGCCGGCTCGGAAGTCGAGATCGAAGCGCACGGCATCCCCGGCACTTGCGGCCGGCTGGCGGCGCCCTTGGCTTGTCCGCCGCACCTCGACATCGCGCCCGGCGCTTTCTGGATTGCCGATCCGCCGCACGACGAAAACGTCCATGCCGGATTCGTCGCGGACTTCACACTCGGACAAGAGGCAGACGTGCGCCTCCGCGTCGTTGGGCCTGCGGCCTATCGTCTGATGGTCGATGGCCGGGAACTCGCCACCGGCCCGCTGCGCTTCACGCCCTCCATGCCGGAATATCAGGAATGCCACGTGAAACTTTCCGCCGGCACGCACCGCGCGACGCTCCATGCCATCCATGAAGGACTCACCACGCGCCTCGCGGCAAAGATGCCGGCTTTCGTCTGGGTTGATCTGCGCGGGAACTTTGCCTCCCCACCGGTCTGGTTCGGGCGGCATTTGCACGAGTATCTTTCCACCGCTCTGCGCGTTAGCCCGCTGCAGGGCTGGATGGAATGGACGGCCGAGCCGCGGGCGGGCCAGTGGCGCCATGAGGACCCGGCGCGCGACAAAGGATGGAGCCAGGCGGTGCCCGTGCCTGGATTGGGAAAAATCCTCGGACCCGCCCGCGAGACACTGCTGACTTTGCCGGTCTGGCCGTCGGTTGTTCCGACCGCAACCGTGCAGGGAAAATTCCGCGATGTGTTCACCGGCTACCGCTTCGACGATGTGGCGCTCGCTTTCATCACGGCAGACCCGTCACCGGATCCCGCGGCGGGCATCGACGGGAGTTGGCAGCGGTTCGACCTCGGGCGCATCCGCCTCGGCTCGCTGGAGTTCGATGTGGAAGCGGATGCCGCAGGCGAGGCCACAGTGGCCTACGCGGAAAAATTGGGGGCCGACGGTCGGCCCCTGCCGGTCGTCGCGCTCTCTACGGGTCCCACGCGCTTCCTGCAAAAATTCGCCTTCGGCCCGGGGCGCACCGAGATCCGTCCGTTGCAGAGTCTCGGAGGCCGCTACTTGGAGGTGCGTCTGAGCGGCGATGGCCAGGCGAAACTTTCCAACGCACGCTTCCGGGAACGCGATTCATTGGGGGAACCGCAGGGCCGCTTCACCCTGCACGACCCGCAGCTTGATCGCATCTGGCAGGTCGGGATCGACACGATGCGTGCGTCCACCGAGGACTCGGCGGTCGATTCGGTGCGCGAACGGGGAGAATGGACCGGCGATGTGTCGCTGGCCGGCCTGGAGTTGCTTTCCGCCGGATGGGACAACCTCGCACCGATTCACCGTGCGCTGTATCACTCGGCGACGGCCGCCCGGGAGGACGGCATGGTCTCCGGCTGTGGGCCCGGGGAGTTGATCTATCTGGGAACGTATGCCGCCCAATGGGTCAACTCGTGCGTGCGCTGCGCCGAATTGGAGGGCAGCACGGCCCTGCTGGCCGACCTCGAAGGTCCGGCCCGCTGCAACATCGAAGCCATCCTGGCCTGCATCGACGCGGACGGAAAAAACCACCTCCCATGGGGATTCATCGACTGGGGATATATTCCGCTCAAGGGAGAAATCGAAATTCCGGTCCTCGCTCATGTGGTCTCCGCAGTCGATGCGTGGGTGCGTTGGCAAACATTGCTCGGCCGGAAAGATACCGTCCGGTGGCAGGAACGGGCGGACCACCTGCGCGATATCATCCGTCAAGCTGTCGCGGCAAACCCGCCGGGCTATCACGCGGCCGTGCTTGGCGAGCGCATCGGGGCGGTGGACCGCGACGTCGCCGTCGCAGCAACGCTGCGGCAGTTGCGATCTTCTTTCCCCTGCTCTCCAAGCGGCAAGCGCCTGCGCGATCCGACCAAGGCCTCACCCGAAGTCGCCACACCCTATTTCACCAATTACTCCATCGACCTTCTGCTGCGCGCAGGAAAAATCGACGAGGCGGTTGAAATCTGGCGTCAAGCCTGGGGCTGGATGCTCGACCGCGGCGCGACCACCTGGTGGGAGGTTTTCGACGAGCGCTGGAGCAACTGCCACTACTGGGCAGGCGCACCCACGTGGCAAATGACGCGGCGCATTCTCGGGATCGATCCGACATTGCACGAACGCCGCCCGGTGATTCGCCTCGCCGTCCACCCCGGAAAACTTCAGCGCGCGGAAGGACACGTCAGGATCCCCGGCGCGGGTTGGGCGGACGTTTCATGGAAACGAAACAAAGAAGGCATCGCCTGCCGCATCGAATGCGGCTCGCCCTGGAGCCTGCTCAAGCAGGGCCAAGCCGTTGCGTGCGCCGCCGGCACGACGGAGCTCTGCCTTGGTCCGGAGGGGCCCACCTTTGCACCCTGAGGTCAGGCGGATTCGTCGAGCGCCTCGGACAACTTCTTCCGGATAGATCCGGGCGCATCGCACACGGTCAAAGTCAACGACACAAACGACACGGTCGCCGAAGCGCAGAATGCCGACCGCATTAAACCGCAAACCAGTTCCTTTGCCGCGCACGACCAACGGCGCGGGACGAACAGTCGCTTGTCCCACCCCGTCAAACAGAAGACCAAAAACTGCAGGACATTGGTATCATTCGAGATATGCCGGGCGGAACACTTCCACCGGGGCACCGGCCGGCGAGGCGCGGAAGGCTTTCCAACTGGCGGCCGTATTAGGTTCTTTCTCGTCCGGGAGGGGGAAGTCGCGCAGATAGGTTTCGAAACGGCGGCGGGCCGCGACCACCTCCGGGTCGTCCGAAGTGCTCACGTCGCGGTATTCATCGCGGTTGGCCGCGCCGCGCGTGTCATAGAATCGCCCTGTGCCGTCGAGGAGCCAATCTCGGTCGCGGATCCAGCGCGCGTTGTTCATCGCCATGCGGATTATTTCCCGCGGCGTGAAGGGCCCGCCCAGCAGATAAGCCGCGAAGCTGTGACCGTCCGTGTTCATAGCGCCTTGATAAGCGGCCAGCCGGGCGCAGGTGGGCCACAAGTCGGTGAAGTCCACCAACACATCGCTCGGGCCGCGCGGCTTGACCGGTCCGCCACCGGCGACGAACGGCACCCGGATGGCATCGTCGCGCCGGTAGGTCCCCTTGTCTGTGTTGGCCGTGCCGTTGTCCGCTGTGAAAATTATGATCGTGTTGTCAGCCAGTCCCTCCTTGGCCAGCCCGTCGCGCAGCTGGCCGAGCAAATGGTCGAGGTATTGCATGGTCGACTTGAGCGAGCCGTCGACCCGCCCGCCTGTGCGCTTTCCCGAGGCGTCCACCTCGGGCACATCCGTGTAATACCACTGTTGGGGTCCCGGGCGCGTTTCATCGTGTGCCGCGTGCGGGAGGTTGGTCGCCCAGTGGACCATCCAGGGGCGGCCTTTATTCGCCGCGCTGAATTTCAGGATGTGCTCAAGTTCGAGATCGGGGCCGAAGTCATCGGGCCTGGTGGGCACGCCCTTGCCATTGCGAATCAGCCCGGGGTGCCAATACCAGGAAATGCCATACATGCCGCTGCGGTCCGGTGTCCAACTGTTTTGTTTCGGTCCGTCGTAGCCGTCCCAGTAACGCGCAAGCAGCCAATCGTCCGCCCCGTAACTCGCGAGCTCGGCATCACCAAGATGCTTTTTCCCGGCCATGCAAGTCGCATAGCCCGCCTCCTGCATCATTTTGAGAAGCGGCAGATGTCGCGGATCGTGCTCGAAGAGAACGGATGGGGAGACGGCGTTTTCCCAATAGCCGGTTTGTCGGGGGTATTTGCCGGTCATCAACATCGCCCGCGAGGGAGAACAGAGCGGGGTGGACCAGCCTTGCTTGAACAGGATACCGTCATCGGCCAGCTTTTGCAGGTTGGGCATGGCGATGGCACCACCGTATGGCGACAACTCTCCGGCCGACACATCATCGGCGAGAATCAATACGATGTTCGGGCGGGGGTCCCCACCGCTCCCGGCCCCGAAAACGGCCGGAGAATTCTGCAAACACGCCGCAGCCAGCAGACCGAGCCCAAGTGCCTGGCAGTGTTTCATGTGAGCGGGTGTGAACAGGCGTCGTTTGCTTTCTATTTCTCGAGGTAGCGGAAGCGGAAACGTCCGAGCGGCGCGGTATCACCCTGCTCGTAAAAGACGGTCATATCATCGGGCAGCTGGACGTTATCAGCCCACTTGAAATCGAACTGCACCGGATCCGCCGTCAACTTCAGCGCCTTGCGCGGCACGGCCATCTGCATCTCGTTGCCGGCGACCCTGAATTTCACGTCGGCCGCCTTCAGCCAGTTCCAGCCGCCGTTGTTCTTCTCTAGCAGCGCACCGTCCTGACCCGGCGGCACACGGTTGACGATGTAATCGTAACCGTTCCAATCATGATGCGCCGGATTGTCCGTCCGGATAAGCAGCATCATCCAGTTCGAGTCGGTCGGCGGGCTGATCGGTTTTTCCGTCTGCACGTAAAAATAGATGAAGTCTTTGTCCCGCGCTACTTTCATGGAGCGCAGGCCGTTGCGGCCGGTCGTGTTCGTGTAGCGCGGACCGTCCTGCCCACGCCAAATGTCGCCGTTGCCGGCGAATGCCGGAGTCGGCGTGCTGACCGTGCTCTTGGGCGCCCGTCCGAACCCGTCGTGATCGCGCGGGATAGTGTTGCCGACGTTACCGTTGAATTCCGGCTCCACATCCTTCCATTGGTCGAAGGACCCGGTCAGGGCGATGGTTTTGGGCGCGGAGGCCTTGGGGATTGCCGGCACGCCTTTGTAGCGGCGGATATTGTCCACCGCCTGATAGTAGAAATTGTCGCCGAATCCGCCCCGCATCGGCTCGATATCGCGGCTGAACTCGAAGTTGAAGCTGTCGCACTGCACCCACGGGCTTTTGAACGAATGGGTCAAACCGGCAATCCACTCGTTCCACGAGGTGATCATGATGAATTTGGGGTCGACCTTCAGCGCGTAGTCCCACTGCTCCTGGAAATTGAGACCTGCGTGGATGGACTCGAGCGACGCGTCCTGCTTCCCCTGGTGGAAGCCACGTCCGCGCGCCTTGCCGGTCCACATCAGTTCGACCGCGCCGGTTTCCCAATGCATGTTTTGCGCGGGCGAGACATTGATCTGCTCCGGCGCGCCGGGGTTGTCGGTGAATCCGTAAGCCTGCGGGTGCACCCCCAGCCAGTGCCATGCGTATGCCGTGTTGGAGTATGGCGGCGTTCCAGGCCAGAATGCGGTGCGCAGCGTGAAAAAACTCCGCAGCTCGGGCGTGAGCGTGTCCGGATTGCAGAGGAGCAGCGGCTTGCCTTCCCATTGGAACCACAGGTCGCGATAACGGCCCGGCTTGTAGATCAGGTCGTAAAGCTGCTGCGCCATCCGGCCCATGTCCGTGTTCAACATGAAGCAGACCTGCGGCGTTCGTCCGCCCTCCTTCCGGATCTGCTCGAAGACGGTCAGCAGCTGCTCGTGGACTGCGACATAAAGCTCGGCATTGGTCGCGTCGAGCACCAGCGTGTCCACGCCCGCATCGGCGAGCATGTGCGCGTGGCGGCGGATGACCCACGGGTCGGTCATCTTGTAGTAGCCGAACAACGGCTCTCCCCAGTAAACCATGTGCCATTCTTTCGGCCCGCGGTGCGGGAAGCTCGGCAGCTCCGTCGCGTCGGGGTGCCCGGCCAGGATCCGGGAAATGTCATAAGGCCCGTAGCTGTATTCCTCGCCGGTCCAAGCGAGGTAGAAAATCCCGACAAACCGGTCCTTCTTCGGCAATCCCACCGCGGACTCAAGCGGAAGCTCCCGGCCAAGCGCGTCGGTCGCGGGCCATGGCACTCCGGGATTGATCTCTGCCTCAGCGGGGGACAGGTTCAACATCAGGGCGCCGGCAGCGCAGGCCGCACGAAATAAACGGGCTGGAGGTAACTTCATCTCTGGACGACCATATCTCAATAGACCACAAACACCTTTGCTGTGACGCCAAAAAAATGCCCGATGGTGACATGCCGCCACCATGGCACGCCTGCGGGGCTCAGGTAACCGCCAACTCACGAGGCGCTCGGGTCCTGGTCGCCGGGCCGAAAACGTCAGCGATCGCTTCCAGGTATCCCATCCCATGGACCGTGTCAGGCTCGATGTAGCTGCCTTCGGTCCATTCGTTCCATGCATTGATGCTGAAAAGATTCGGCCCGGGACGGCGGGCCAGTCTCTCGCGGAAAATCTCGAGGGTCCCGCGGAATGCTTCGGGCGTGTTGCCACCGATGAGGTTGGAGAAGGTTGACTCCGGCAATGGCTCCCAGATGTCTGTCTGCAAGGTGCGCGGGGAATTGTCCCAGCCCATCGTGATATTGGGGAAGTAGGGAACGTCGAATTGCTCTTCCATCCGGCTCCAAGTCTGGAGGTATTGGGCCAGCACATTGGCGTGCGGAGTATAGGGCGTCTGGTCCAATTCGACGTGGTGGATCCAGACATAGCTGGTCACGCTGTCAAATCCCAGCTCCCGCACCAGCTCCGGAACGCGCTCGATAATCACTTCCCCGGGCAGCACCGGCTTGCCCCAGATCACCACATTGAAGTGCAGGTCGGGAAACCCGGCCGCACGCACGCGCTCGCGGAAGCCGTCAAGCGCTTTGCGGGTGGCCAGCACCGAGCCGTGGATGGCCAGAAATTTCGAAAGGTCGTAAATCGAAAAATACGGACACCCATCGATTGTGAGATAGTTCGGCTGCGACAAGTAGCGGTCGATGATGAGGTCCGAGATGAAGCGGAACATCCGCGGCGAAACATGGGCGGAATAAAGCAGTTCCTTGCCGAAGCAGCGGCTCATGGGGTGGATGTTGATCCAATCGTGGTTGGCCCACATGAGAGCGAAGTCGAGGCGCTCCGTGTTGCCCGCTTTGAGGAACCCTTCTTCCAGACAGCGTTCGAGGAAGGGTCCGTCCTCGTAGTGATACCAATCGAAGATGAAGTGGTCGATCCCGTGGTCGGCCGCAGCGTCGATCTTTTTCTCCATGACGCCAGGGTCTGCCTCGTCCTCATAGCCCCACAAGGGTACCTTCGGCTGCTGGTGTCCGGGGAAACGCGGCGTCGCGTGCCTGACCAATTGCCACTCGGTCCAGCCCGGCCCATGAACTTTCCCGTTTCTCGGGTCCGCGTGGTAGTTGGGGAAATAATAGCACCCGACGCGGATGTCGGAGGAGGCTGCGGCAGAGGATTTCATGAAGCGCAAGTGAGAACGAAAATGTCAGGCCCATCCAAAGCCGCGCAACGTGCCGGAAAAATCGAGCCTCGGGCGAACGCCCGACATCTCCAGCCAAGCCCGGCGACTGTTTATCGGCAGGCGTTTTGCCGGGTGAAACTCGTGTCTCGCTGGCGTTTGCGCAGGATGTGAAACGCCACGAGTGAAGCCAGTGCGAACAGCGCCAACAAGCCGGCGGATGGCTCGGGAATGACATCGTAGGTGACCAGACTGAGCGCGGCCACACCCTGGGTTCCGGCGTTTTGCCAGAGGGCGACAGTGAAACTGTCAGTGTTGGCGCCGCTGATATCGAAGAAGGCCATGTCCGCGTTTCCATCCCGCGTAAGCGCATTGGAGAAAACGGTGCCGGTGCCCGAGTTGTAGATGCCGATGTAGTTTGGCGCGTAAGTTCCGGAGCCCACAGAGTCAACCGCCAAACCCAGCCGGAAGTTTGCCGTGGTGTTCAGGGTGAAGTTCATGACCGTGCCGAAGTAGCCGGCGCCTGCGCCGGCCGGCGAGTCGTAAGGGCCATTGCTAACCGAGACGGACAGCGCTCCCTGGCGGTAGAGGGCCGATCCATCCGGCCCCCGGTAAGTGGAATAACCACCAAAGTTCACGAACGTGCCTGCATCTCCCGTGGCGGAACTCAGAAAAGAGGGGAGGGAGAAAAGCGTCGGGTTCGTTCCTGCCGATGTGCCCAGGTTGTTGCCGCCACCAACGGCTTCGCTCACATCCGAGGGAGAGGAGTTTGGCGTCGGCCGGATTTGGTAATAGCCGGCTGACCCATAGACTTCACTGCCGCCGATGTCATAGGTTTTGGCCACGCCCGAATTGGACCAGTTTTGGACAGAATAGTTATTTCCAGGCAAGCCGGTCTCCGAGCCAACGTGGGTCACAACCGCCGCAACTGCTGGCCGCACGAGAAAAATATGGCAAACACAAAGCAGAACGAGGCAGACAGCTTTGCGGGACAAGAACGTGACGCGATTGTTTTTGGGCGAGGGATGAGTGTTCATGGTGAGGGAAAACTAGTTTATCAGATCGGAACCCACCTTGAAAAACGTGCCATAATGTCATGTTAAAGTGACAAGCCAATGCCCTCCTGTGGACCAGGGGGCTGCCGGCAGGAGCAGAAGGGCCGGCACCAACTCATGCATGTCGACGGTCAACCGGTTCGTCCCTGACGCTTGAACTGGCTCGGCGACATGCCGAATTCCTTGTGGTAGACAGAGCTGAAGTAGTTGCTGTCATTGAATCCGCAGGCGAAGGCCACTTCGGTGACATTGGAATCGCTTGTCAGCAGCATCTCCGCCGCCTTCTGCAGGCGCACTTGCTTCAAATACTCCATCGGGGGCTGACCAACGGCCTGCTCGAAGAGGCGGAAAAAGTGACGCCGCGAAACGTGGCTGCGCGCAGCCATCTGATCAAGCGTGATGCTCTCGGCGAAGTTTTTATCGATGAACTCTATGGCCCTTGCGACCCGTGCGCCGGGCGCTGCGCTCCCCTTCGGCGCCCACGGTTGGGAGTGGCGCCGCAGCAGCGTGAGCAAAAGCAGGAAATATGCAAACGCTGCGACGCGTGATTCCTCTCCGGCTGTGTCCAACTCCGCTTCCATCCGCTGCACAAGTTCGAGCACGCGAGCAAACTCCGCAGAGCCCAATTGGAGGCACTCGCCCGGCGCAACGCCCTGCTTCCAGCGCGGACCCACCGCGAACAACGCGTCCCCGCTCATCCAGTCCTCCAGCAACGGATGCACTGTTCCGATATACTCGGCGTCGAAGACGACATTGAACACATCAAGCGAGTGCGTCTCTTCGAAGGCATGTTTCTGGTCGCGCGCGATCACGAAAACATCCCCGACGCGGATCGTGAGCTTCCCCGCACCGAAAGACATCAGCCCGCTGCCGCGCGTCACGATGACAATCTCCCAGAACTCGTGCCGGTGCCTGGGCCAAATGGGGTGATCGGTGGCACGCACCACAGCCAGCGGCCGGACGCGCACCTTCGGCAGGTCGCGCCATCGCATGGCTTGACTGCGCGAGACTTGCCTCAATAGCGCCTCGGCTTCCGCGGTTGTGCTGAGGACGGACATCGTATCAGGGTTTGGTGAAAAATCCAGAGGCTACCGTTATCCGCCGCGGCCCGAGGGGCAAAACATTCTCAGCCGCTGGATGGAAAACCGATATGCCGACAACTAGCCGAAAAAAATCCGGTTAAGCAATTTTTTTCGAGCCCGCTGCCTCATTTCGGGCCGGAAATACTTTTATGCCCCTTCTTCCAGATAACCTGGATATTGGCCTCGATGGCGTGTGTGACGCGTTGCGAGTTCATATTTCCCGCAAGCAGCATTCAGATCATCCGATGCTGCGCCGCTGGCAGCCGATCCAGGCGGCGAAGAGGCCGATGATGACGTGCGAGCTGAGGACCCAGAGGCAGAGCGCCGCCGGGGACAGCTGGGTTTGCACGACCATCTGGACGATGTCGTAGTAGCGCTCCCCCCGCAGGGTTTGGAGGATGCCCGACCAGCTCCAGTAGGCCGCAATGAACGGGCGCACTAGGGAGCCCAAAAAGTCCGGGAGCGCGAGGACCGCGCCCGAAAGCGGAAGCTGGAAGCCGACGAGGTAGATCGAGACGAGCGACGCCTGCTCGGCAGATCCCAAAAAGCTGGACACGGCCAGGCAGACCGACGTCATCGCGGCATTCACCAGGGTCAGGAAGAGCAGCTGCGGGCCCAGCTCGCCGGGGAACCCGCAGACATAATGCACAAAGAGGCCCATCCAAAGCGACTGGGCGAGCACGAGACACCCGAGGAAGACGGCCTTGCTGGCGACGTAGCTCAGCGGGCTGAGGCCGGAGAGCTTTTCCTTTTCAAAGATCAGGCGCTCGGCGGCGATCTCGCGGCCCGAGTTGTTCGCGCCCATGAGCGTGAGCAGGACGACCTGGAACATGACGATCCCTGAGACGAGGCTGCCGACCTTGCTCGACTGGACGAGGAAGTCCTTGGCCTCGATGAGCTGCTGCACCACGTCGAGGTCGAGCCCCATGCTCAGGTTCTTGACGGCCGGCAGACCGTTCCAGGCAAAGATCGCCACCAGAAGGGGAAACCCGAAAATCAGGCCGAGCTGGAGGGCGACCTGCGCGCGCGTCCGCGAAAAAATTTTGAGCCTGCGTGCGAGGAGGGTGAAGAACTGGCTGATCGGGCCCGGGGTTGGGAGGGTGGACGAGGGCTCGGGGGGCGGGCCGGGGAGCTCGACCGTCTGTGCCTCCATGCGGGCCGCGCTGTCAAAGCTGACCGGCTGGATCAGGTCGATCCCCCCGCGGGATTCGGCAAAGGCGTGCCGGTGCTTTTTCCACGACTGCGCCCATTCCTTGGCGGACCTGAGCTCCAGCTGGGAGTAGAGGTCCTGGGCATCCTCCGAGCGGAAGTAGTGGGTCAGGAACTGGGCCGGTCCATGGTAGGCGAGCACCCCCTGGTAGAGGACCATCACCGAATCGTAGAGATCGAGGTGGCGGAGGCTGTGGGTGACGGAGAGCACGACGCGGCCCTCGGTGCGCGAGAGGCCGTGCAGCAGCCGCACGATCTCATCCTCCGACTGCGGGTCGAGCCCGCTGGTCACCTCGTCGCAGAGCAGCATCGCCGGCTTGCTCACGAGCTCCATCGCCAGCGCCAGGCGCCGCCGCTGGCCGCCGGATAAAACGCTCACCAGGCTCTGCGGGAAATTTTCGAGTCCGACTTCCTCGAGGATCCCGGCGACCGCCTCGTCGAGCGCGGCCGCATGCATCCCGCGCACCCGGAGCCGCATCGCGTAGCCGACGCATTCGTGCACGGTGAGCTCCTCGTGCGCGATGCTGAACTGCGGCACGTACCCGATCTCGGATGGCGAAAAATCTTCCTCGTCGACGTTCCGGCCGTTCCAGATGATCGTACCCTCCTCCTCACCTGGCGCTATGCCGGTGATCACCTTGAGGAGAGTGCTCTTCCCGCACCCCGAGGGGCCGATGATCGCCCCGAAGTGGGCTTTCGGAAACGAGGCGGTGACATCCGCAAGCAGCGGGCGGACGTCCTCGCCGCCGCCGATAAATAGGGTGACGTCTTTGAGATCTAGCACGGGCCAACACCATGCAAGATCGCGTCCGGTGTTGACAACGGAAATCCGCCGGATTTCGCAACGCGGGGCGGCGCATCTCCGAAAGCTGCACGTCTGTCGGGCGGAGGGCCTACGGGTTCGGAGTTCCGCGTTGACTCCCTCGCTCCCGCTCGCGTCGCCCCTGTGAGGGTCTTGCTTCGCAAGATCTCCCCGGGCCGCTCCCACGGCCACGTGGTTAGGCGGTGGCAGCCTGTGCGGCCTCGCAAAAACCCACCGCATAAATGCGGAACTCCAAACAAGATCCCTCAAGGCGTAGCCGACTTTTGCCATCAGAGATGCGCCCGCACCGGGAAAGCCCTCCCGACTTTTCTCGACCTTCGGTCCTCTTTCGGGTAGCAGACTGGGATGGATAAGAAGTTCAGCATAGCGGTGCTTGCCGGCGACGGGATTGGGCCGGAGGTGATGGCCGAGGCCATTAAGGTTCTCGGGGTGGTGACACAAAAGTTTGGGATCGCCCTCGAATACGACCACCAGTGGGTCGGGGGGATCGCGATCGACGAGGCCGGGAAGGCGCTTCCCGCGGCGACGCTCGAGGCCTGCGAGAATGCCGCCGCGATTCTGTTTGGGTCCGTCGGCGGACCGAAGTGGGAGGGGCTGCCGCCCTCCGAGCAGCCCGAGCGGGCGGCCCTGCTGCCGCTGAGAAAACATTTCGGGCTGTTCGCGAACCTGCGGCCGGCGGTCTGCCTCCCGGAACTCACCCACGCCTCGCCTCTGCATCCGAAGTCGGTCGAGGGAGGGTTCGATGTCCTCTGCGTCCGCGAGCTCACCGGCGGCCTCTACTTCGGAGAGCCCAAATATCTCAAGAAGGAAGGCGGCGAGGAATTCGCCGTGGACACGATGGTCTACTGGGAGAGCGAGATCCGGCGGATCGCGAAAGTTGCCTTCGAGGCGGCGCGCCAGCGCCAGGCCCGCGTGACATCGATCGACAAGGCGAACGTCCTCCAGAACGGAGTGCTCTGGCGCCGGGTCGTGACCGAGACCGGCCGCGACTACCCGGAAGTCGCCCTCAACCACCTCTACGTGGATAACGCGGCGATGCAGCTGATCAAAAATCCGAAGGCGTTTGACGTCATCCTCGCCGAAAACCTCTTCGGCGACATCCTCAGCGACGAGATGGCCATGATTGCCGGCTCCCTCGGCATGCTTCCGAGCGCCAGCCTGGGCGAGAGCACCGGCGGTGCCACCCGGTTCGGGATGTACGAGCCAAGCGGCGGCACCGCCCCCGATATTGCCGGGAAGGGGATCGCCAACCCGATCGCCCAGATCCTCTCGGCCGCCATGATGCTGCGCCTCTCGTGCGGGTGCGCGGATGCGGCGGACGCCATCGAGACCGCCGTCAAATCGGTCATCGCCTCCGGCCTGCGGACCGGCGACATCCATACCCCGGACACGACACTTGTCGGAACCAAAGCCATGGGCGACGCGATCGCCGCAGCGATCTGAATCCACCTGCAAATTGCGCCCGAATCCAGATTTTACCCGCGAATAAAGCGAATAAACGCAAATAAAATGCTGAAGCCGGAAATCGCGCCGGAAAACATTGACTTGCGTCACGGAATCCTTCACCAACGCATCCATGCTGCGCCGACTGGGATATCCGCTGATTTTTCTTGCAATGTTTTCCATCGCGGGCGGTCACTGGGCGGTTTTGCAAAGTGTGGCTTGGGCTGGCATGGTGGTCGAGTATTCCAAAGCCTCGACCGTTGGAGCGGCCCTCGTGAAGACTTTCAGCGGCGAGGCCCCCTGCGACATGTGCCGGACGATCGAGACCGGAAAGCAGCAGGAACGCCAGCTGCCGATGAACGTGAAGGCGGATAAAAAGTTCGACGGATTTTTGGCTCGTGAGCCGATGGGGGCGCCGCGCCCGCCGGAAGGCAGGTTTTCTTATCCGCGCGCTGCCGGGGCCATCGTCCTCGTCCGCGCAAGCGCGCCGCCATCGCCCGTCCCCAGGACCGCCTAGGCAAACATCCTGACGTGGCATGGGCATCCTGCCCATGCGATTCGGAACCCGGGCACATCCCCGGACCGCTAAAAACCGCGCGGAGAATCCTGTCCAGCAATTGGACGTAGCTTCGGGATTCTCCGGGGAGACAACAACCAGCCCGCGCCACTGTGCGACCGGGGTCCCCCGATGCGCCTGAAGCAAAACTTCAAATCCATCTTACTATGAAAATCACTAGACACATGCTTCTTTCAGCTGCCCTCGCAGCCGGTCTTTCGACGGCCTCGGCGCACGTCAGCGTCGGAGCCGACCGCACGCTCAACTCCGACAACCCGATCGACGGACAGACCGTCACCAACAACCTGCGCACGGTCTCCAGTTCGTTCGGCTGGGCGGATGCCACCGATGCAAACTGGGGCGACTCGCACCGGACAACCGCATTCAAGTTCAAGATCGCGTCGACGCAGAATGTGACAATCACAGTCAGCCGCCGAAACGGAACCCAGACCGGGGCGGCTGACTTCCTTCTGCCGGCGTTCTCTTTATTCCAGACGCCCCTGTTCCGTGCCTCCACCCACGATACTGGAACAGCCACGACAACCTACCTGACCGATACATTCGGAACAGGGGCGACCGGGGAGGCATTCACGGATACCGGCAGCTACGTGGCCGGGGTGTGGACGCCGGGAACTCTGAACAGCACGCGGGATGTCGGGGAGTCGTTCACGGACGGCAACGGAAACGGGGTCTACGACGGGCCCGGCATCGGGGGATCCGGCAAAGAGGGCGCGTTCCAGGCGCTCGTTCCCTGGACGATCTACGTTGATGCCGTTGACGGCCTGCCGATGTATTTCAACACAATCATCGGGCACGCGGCCGACGGCACCTCCGCCAACTACGGAAGCGCTTCGGGAATCCACGGCGATGGAAACGCGGACGGCACGGTTTCCGCCACCTTCAATAACCTCGGTGCAGGGGATTACTACCTCTTCGTGGGCGGTGCCAACTACGCTTCTCAAAACACGGAAGCCCCGGTTTACGGACCGAGCACGAACGCCTATCCTACTTATGGCATCGGCGTGACTGTTGGCGCGGTTCCCGAACCCTCCACTTATGCCCTTCTTGCACTTGGGGCTGGAGGCCTTGCGCTTTTAAGCCGCCTCAGAAACCACAAAGCCTGAGAAAACTCATCCCAAAAACCCCGGCCCGATTTCGGGCCGGGGACGGGATGGAACGACCATGCAGCCTGAAGAAATATCAAAATCGAGCTTCCGTCATAGCCCGATGGAACCCGATGGCTTTACCTTGGTCGAGTTGCTCGTCGTGATGGCGATCTCAGCGGTCCTGCTCACGCTTTGCTTTTCCGTCGCCTCCGGGGCGATGGAAAAGGCGCAATCCACAAAGTGCCTCAGCTCATTACGGCAGGTTGGGATCGCCATCCAGCTTTATTCTGCGGACAGCGGCGGACGCTTGCCGGACACCGGGCACAGCCGTGCCGCTGACGGCCGCTCCTTATCCTGGACGAACACCCTCTCGGCCTATCTCGCCACCAACTTTATCGGGAGATGTCCCGCGAATCACAAGTCGACCATGCCGGTGACTTACGCGTGGAACGACCAGCTGGTGGAGCCCTCCGGAGCCGGAATCCCTATCGTGCTCTGCCGCGCCCCCTCCACGACACTCGCCGTCGCTGAAACCTCGGATGCCTACATCTCCGAACACTTTCACTTTGCCTCGGCCCGCTCGCGCGTCACTCTCAATCAGTTCAAAGCCGCCGTCGGCGTCGACCGCCACGGCTCCTCTGCCAACTACCTTTTCGTTGACGGCCATACCGAAAGGCTCACCCAGAACGATGTTAGAACGAGGCTCAACGTACAAAACGGCACATTCCTTCAACCATGAAAAATCATCTCCTACTCTCCGCCCTATGCCTGACGGCTCTGCCGCTCCTGGCGCACGACCACATCGAAATCGGGCTGGATGCGGCCACTCAAAGCCAGCTCGCCGTCGTGGCGGGGCCTTCCCAGGAACTGGCCACCTATTTCCCGCAGGGCGAAGCCCCGAGCTACGACACGCAGAATTTCCCCGGGGCTGCTTACGCCTCGATTCTAACGTTCAGTGCTTTTGATGCCTACTCCCCGCCCCCCGAGCTGGGCGCTGTGGTCCGGATCGATGTGGTTTCGGTCACCGGGCCCGAGGGCGGCACACTTTCATTCTGGGAGGCTGGCGCCACCACGGCGACCTTCACCCGCGCCTCGGGCTGGACCTCCTCGCCTTCGGACGCCCCCTCATTCTTCGCCAGCGAGGACGGAACAGGTTGGGGCCACATCCACGGAAGGGTTTTCAGCACAAACAAGCCCGGGGATTTTGATGTGACCTTCCAGGCGGTTGACGCCACCGGGGAGTATGCAAGCAGCACGACCTTTACGATCCGCTTCACCGCCATCACCCCTCCGCAACTGGCGATCAACTTACAAGGCGGGGACATACACCTCAGCTACTCCAGCCGGGCCAACCTATCCTACGACGTCCAGTCCTCGACCACGCTTCAGCCCAACGACTGGACAACCATCGAAACGCTCGATGGCACCGGCGGACTCCTGGAATTTTCAGAACCACTCGGAGGCAGGCCGAAAATCTTCTACCGCCTCGTCGAATACCAGTAGGTCCCCTCCGACCCGTCGCGGCGAAGAATGCATGATCCAGATCAAGATATTGCCGGATCGGGATTGCTCGGAGCGTCCGCCTCCGGATAACTGGGCGCCATGCTGCGCCGACTGGGATATCCGCTGATTTTTCTTGCGATGTTTTCCATCGCGGGCGGTCACTGGGCGGTTTTGCAAAGTGTGGCTTGGGCGGGCATGGTGGTCGAGTATTCCAAAGCCTCGACCGTTGGTGCGGCCCTCGTGAAGACGTTCAGCGGCGAGGCTCCCTGCGACATGTGCCGGACGATCGAGACCGGAAAGCAGCAGGAACGCCAGCTGCCGGCCACGGTCAAAGCGGACCAGAAAATGGACAAGTTCCTCGCGCGCTCCGCGTGGACCCTCCCGCCCCCATCGGAGAAAACGTTTTCGTACCCCCCCATTCCTGACGAGGCGGCGTCCGATCGCCGCGCGTCTCCTCCCGCGCCCGTCCCCAGGACCGCCTAGGCGAACATCCTGACGTGGCATGGGCATCCTGCCCATGCGATTCGGAACCCGGGCACATCCCCGGACCGCTAAAAACCGCGCGGAGAATCCTGTCCAGCAATTGGACGTAGCTTCGGGATTCTCTGGAGAGACAACAACTAACCCCTCGTGCCAGCGAGCCAAGGGGCGTCTTTCGATGCGCTGAGGCCAATTTATCTTATGAAAAAAAATCTCTTTTATCTCTCCGTACTTTTCTCCGCCATTTCTCTGAGCGCCCGGGCCGGTCTGATCACAGCAGTTCCCGGCCCCGATGATCAAGGCGGCATGCTCATGCCGATGGTGAGAATCCAGGCCACCTCCGGGATGGCATCGAACCCGACCGCGGGGGTTATCAACGTGAGCTTTTCCCCCGCCTCAACCCCGATCCTGAGCACCTTGGAGCAGTGGAGCCCGGGAAGCTGGTTTGCCGATACCGCGGCCTGGAAAACATCTTTGGGTTCGCCGGAAGGCGTCGGCGGAACGCCGGCGGCAAACGCCGGCAGCGGGGGACTATTCAACAACCAGTACGGATTTACGTTCATGACGGAGGGCACGATGATGATGGCAAACATTCCCACCGGAAAATCGCTTGCCATCAAGCTGACTTCGATCTCCTCGCTGAATCTCGAGTCGTACAACTACGGCAACGCGTCCAACCGCTGGGATGAGGTGTGGGCGGCGGGCATCAATGCCCAGGTGCTCTGGAACGGGAGCATGTGGCACAACTACTATGTGCTGCCCGCCGGATCCGCCCCCGGAACGTACTCGGCTTCCTACGAGGTCTTCATCGCCAATACCCCGTTCACCGGAACGACCGGGTTTGCCCAATACGACACGGCGGCCGATGCGGCGGTGAAGGATACCAACTTCACGTCCGCAACCGTGAACTACACATGGACCGTCGTGCCGGAACCCGCGACGGTCGGGCTGATCCTGCTCGGAGCGCTGCCGCTGGCCGGCGCAGTCCGCCGCAGGTTTTTCCAACGTGCGTGACTCCTGCTTCCTGAAGCGGTATGGGCATCCTGCCCATGCTTGGCCCGGCAGAGCACGCCGGGCCTTTACGCTCATGGAACTTCTCGCCGTCCTCACGATCATTGCCGTGGGGGCGACGATTTCCGTTCCAGCAATCTCAGGTGCGCAAAAGCGGGCAGCCAACACGACCTGTCTCTCGCGGATGCGGGCTCTTGGGTCGGGCATCCTGCTTTATGCAACCGACCAAGCGGGCGCAATGCCCAGAAGTTTTCACAGCGCGGGAGCCTATAGCGTGCCCCACTGGCCCGTCACCATTGCCCCGTACCTGGGGATCTCTGCCGAAGCGGGGACCCCGGAGTGGGAAGCCGCTTTCCAAAAATATTTCCGCTGCCCTGCGGATAAAAGGACAGACTCGACCATCTTCAGCTATGCGCTGAACGTTCACTATGAGCTGGACCCCGACGGGGATGACTATGTCGGAAGCCCCGCGCGCTGGAGAACGCTCGGCTCGATTTCCCGACCGGCAAAAAGCATCCTCCTGGCTGAGTCCCGGCCGATTCCCTATGGCGACCATCTCATGTGCCACCAATGGTCGACCGTCAACGCGGCACGAAATGCGCTCGATGCCACCCGGCACGGCAAAACCTCCAACTACCTGTTTGCCGATGGCCACGCCGAGTCGCTGCCGGTCGAGGCGACCTTCAATCCGGGGGCGGGCATCAACCTCTGGAACCCGTCGCTCGCAAAATAAATCGCCTTCACACCAGACTTGGCACAGGGCCTGCTCTATCTCACTTGTTCTGGGGGGAACAGCAGGCCGTCGCAGCATTCGTTGCGGCGGCCTGCACTGTTTCTGGTGGGGAAGGAGGACTTTTCGATGTCGCAAATCGCCCACGCTGTCGGATCTTGCTCAGAAAATATTCCCATCCAGAGCGTGTCCTGTATAAAATTTGTTAATGACGACCGCCTTGCCTTGGACCGAGCTTGATCTGGAGGGAGACATTCATACCGGGGAGGTGATGCGCAAGCTTTACAGCACGGACGCCTCCGAGTTCCAAGAGATGCCCGCCGCGGTGGCGCTGCCGAGGACCGAGTCCGATGTCCGGGAGCTGATCCGGTTTGCCAGCCGGCACGGGATCGGGCTGATTCCCCGGACCGCCGGAACATCGCTGGCGGGCCAGGTTGTTGGAAGCGGGATCGTGGTGGATGTCGGCCGGCATTTGAACCGGATCGTGGCGATCGACGCTGCAGCCGGCCGCGTGCGGGTCCAGCCCGGGGTGATCCGCAACGAGCTCAACATGGCGCTGGCCCCGCACGGCCTGCTCTTCGGGCCGGAGACCTCGACGGCGAACCGCGCGATGATGGGCGGCATGGTCGGAAATAATTCGTGCGGGTCCAACTCGATCGTGTATGCGAGCACCCGCGAGCATCTGGTTTCGACCCGGGGGTTTCTCAGCGACGGGAGCGAGGTCACGTTCGGGCCGCTCGATGCGGAGGCCTTCGCGGCCAAGTGCGAGGGGCCGGAGTCGCTCGAGCGGACGATCTACCGCACCCTGCGCGAGATTCTCGCCAACCCCGCGAACCGGGATGCCATCACGTCCGGCTATCCGAAGAGCACGGTCACGCGCAGGAATACCGGCTATGCGCTCGACCAGCTCATGGATGCCCGGGTCTTTGATCCGCGCTCGGACAAGCCGTTCAACCTCTGCCAGCTGATCGCCGGATCCGAGGGCACGCTCTTTTTCGGGATGGAGTTCGAGCTGGCCTGCGACCCGCTGCCCCCGCCGGCTTCGGTGATGTGCGCGCATTTTCTCTCCGTCAACGAGGCGCTCCGGGCAAACCTGATCGCCATCCGCCACAACCCGAGCGCGAGCGAGCTTATCGACAAGCACATCCTCGACTGCACAAAACAAAATATCGAGCAGCGGAAAAACCGGTTTTTCGTGGTTGGCGATCCGGGGGCGATCCTGGTCATCGAGGTTCGCCGCGAGGATGCGGGCGAGACCGCGCGCGTGATGGTAGCCCTCGAGGCGGAGCTGCGGGCCGCCGGGTTCGGCTATGCGTATCCGGTGCTTTCAGGGCCGGACGTCGACCGGGTCTGGGACCTGCGCCGGGCCGGGCAGGGGGTCATGACAAATGTCGTCGGTGATACCCGGCCGGCCGAAATCGTCGAAGACACCGCGGTCGATGTCCAGGACCTTCCGGACTACATTGCGGAGTTCGACGGGCTCATGCGGGACAAGTACGGGATCGGCTGCGTCTACTACGCCCACGCCGGGTCGGGCGAGCTTCATACCCGCCCGCTCATCAACCTCAAGACCGAGGCTGGGCACAAGATGTTCCGCAGCATCGCGGAGGACATCGCGGCGCTGGTCAAAAAGTACCGTGGGTCGCTGAGCGGCGAGCACGGCGACGGACGCCTGCGCGGCGAGTTCATCCGCTTCATGACGAGCGACGCCTGCTACGCGCTGATGCGGCGGGTCAAGGAGGCCTTTGATCCCCGGCACCTGCTCAATCCGGGCAAGATCATCGACTCGCCACCGATGGACGAGTTCCACCGCTACGGGCCCGGGCACCCGACGCCCGACTACGAGACGATCTTCGATTTCAGCGACGTGATGGGCGTGCTCCGCGCCGCGGAAAAGTGCAATGGATCCGGCGACTGCCGGAAGACCCAGCTGACCGGCGGCACGATGTGCCCGAGCTACATGGCCACCCGCGAGGAGAAGGATACTACGCGCGCCCGCGCGAACATCCTCCGCCACATGCTCACCCACCCGCCCGACCCCGCGCGCCCGTTTGCGAGCGACGAGATCAAGGAGGTGATGGACCTCTGCCTCTCGTGCAAGGGCTGCAAGTCCGAGTGCCCGTCGAACGTGGATATCGCCAAGCTCAAGGCCGAGTTCCTCCAGCACTACTACGACGCCAAGGGGGCACCGCTGCGCGCCGAAATGATCTCGCGCTTCGCCGTGAGCGCACGGCTCGCCTCGCTCGCCCCGTGGGCGTGGAACCTGGTTTTCGGGACTCCCTGGATCCGCCGCCTGGCGAACCGTGCCGTCGGATTCCACCCCGATCGCACGATCCCGCTGCTTGGCAAAACAACCCTGTCCGCGTGGTACAAAAGCCGTCCGAAGCGCGGCTCGACCGGTGCCGACAAGGTCTTCCTCTTCTGCGACGAATTCACAAATTACAACGACGTCGGGGTCGGCATCGCCGCCGTCGAGCTGCTCGAAGGGCTCGGCTACGAGGTCGTGATCCCCCGGCACGTCGAAAGCGGCCGCGCCTCGCTCTCGAAAGGGTTCCTCCGGCGAGCCCGCGCCTTCGCCCGTGAGAACGTCCGCCTCCTCCATCCGCTCATCACCGCCGAATCCCCGCTCCTCGGCATCGAACCCTCGGCAATCCTGACCTTCCGCGACGAGTATCCCGACCTCCTCCGGGGCGACGAAAAGCGCCAGGCCCAGGAGCTCTCAATCCACTGCCTCATGATCGACGAGTTCCTCGCCCGCGAGATGGACGCCGGCCGGATCCGCCCGGAGGCGTTCACAAAAAATCCGTCGGCCGTCCACCTCCACGGCCACTGCCAGCAGAAGGCGGTCGCCTCGCTCACCCCGACGGTCAAAATCCTCGAGCAGCTCGCCGGCCATGACGTGCGCGTCATCCCGTCCGGCTGCTGCGGCATGGCCGGATCGTTCGGCTACGAAACCGAACACTTCGACGTCTCGCAAAAAATTGGCGAGCTCGTCCTGTTCCCGCGCGTCCGAGCATCGGGCGAAAACGATTTTGTTGCCGCGCCGGGAACCAGCTGCCGCCACCAGATCCACGATGGCACCGGCCGCGTGGCGCTCCATCCGGTCGAGCTGCTCCACCGCGCGCTGATCTGACAACGCTCCACCAATGGCTGCGCCCCGTAGAAGTTGGGCCAAACGTTGCAGGCCTGCGGCGGAATGAACTTTTGCAATGAGGTTTCTACGAATACTTCGTGAGTATATTCGTTATTTTGAAACCATGTTTCCTGCCTCATTGTATCGGAGTAAATCATGATCAATCTGCCACTCCCTTCGGCCACATCCCAAGATGCCCTCCTGACGATCTGCCTGTTCGCAGCCTTTGCGGATGGCGGCAAATCCGATGAAGAGCGCGTCGAGGTCCGTCGTCTTGCTGCCGAACTGGGGTCAGAAAACACAGCAGATCTCTCCCGTCAAATTCTCATGCGCAAGGTCACCATGGAATCAGCCATTGCCGCGCTGGGCGGTCAGAACGAACGACTGCTGGCCTACGAGATGGCCTTGGGCATATGCGAGGCTGGAGGTTCTGTCACTCACGACGAAGAAGATTTTTTGAAACTCCTGAAAGCCCAGCTCGGACTGGACGGGTTGGCCGCCGAAGCCGTGGAGCAGGAGGTCGCATCGGTGGCTATGGTTCCCATGACACCTGATCCGGCCGTGCCAAACCCGGAGCCCGCGACGGACCGCCCGGACAACTCCGGAATGATTTTGAAATATTCCATTTTGAACGGTGCTCTGGAATTGTTGCCTGAAACGTTGGCCACCATGGCGATCATCCCGATGCAAATGAAGATGGTCTATCGCATAGGAAAATCCCATGGGGTCGAGCTGGGGCGTTCAAACATCAAAGAGTTCCTCGCGACCGCCGGTCTGGGGCTCGGATCCCAGATGGTCGAAGGTTTTGCCCGTAAATTCATGAAGGGGGTTGGCAAAAAACTGGCTGGCAAACTGGCCGGCAATGCCGCTGATCAAATCACCGGCTCGGCCTTTTCATTTGCCTCAACCTACGCTATCGGCTATGTCGCCGAAAATTATTATTCCAGTGGCCGGGCTATGGACTCCGCCAAGCTGAAATCTCTGTTTGTCTCGCTGCAGGATCAGGCCCGCCAACTGCACAGCAAATATCTGCCGGAAATTCAGGAGCGAGCTAAAACCCTTACCCCTTCCTCGATTCTCTCGATGGTGGGAGGGAACCAAGGGGTTTGAGCCAAAGTTGCCGGGAGGCGGCCGCCCAGACATAGAAGCCATGCGTGTCAACAAAGACGGGCTTCTTTCCCATAGAGAAATTGATCCATCTCCTCGTTGGTCAGAGCGCCCATGGCCAGTGACAAACGACACTCGGAGTGGCGTTTTTCAAATGCCGCGCAGCGGCCTATGCCCCCTTGGTGCTGATCGCTCTGCTGAGGTCGTTGGGGTGGCGGTAGCCGAGGTGGTAGGCCGCCGCCTTGAGCTGCCAGCCCTCCGTGTCGATAAGCCTTCGGGCTTCGGCCCATTTGAGCTGCCGGAAATAGGCGCCGGGCGAGCGCGAGGTCTGCTCACGAAAGAACCGGTGCAGCGAGGTTGCCGACATGCCGAGGTAGTCGCAGAGGGCCGGGATCGGCGCTTGAACGGTTTTTCTTCCATGATAGCACTTTATGCCACGGCTCCAGAAAGGGCTAGCGGTTTGGTGTTTCCCTCAGCCCCGGCGACGCGCAAGATATTCCTCTTTTCTGAAGGCGCCAAAATGCGCTTTTCGAAAAACAACCATCCCTCCTCCTCCGCAAAAATATCCTACTATGAAAAAGCTTCCGCGTTTTACTTTCGGCATGGGCGACCGCTTCGCCCACCAGGGCGAGGCCCAGCTTTCTGCGGTCCAATCGGCGGCGGCCCGCGGGGTGCCGCTCCATCCGGTCTGGAACAAATCAAACCGCGAGCACACGCTCATCGGCACCAAGCCCGACGACCTCCGCGAGGAGGCCGATGCCGCCGTCCGCGCCCTGGGCTGGACCGCGCCCTACTTCGTGGATGCGGACCACATCAACCTGCACACGGTCGACGGGTTCCTGGCGGCAAGCGACTTTTTCACGCTCGACGTGGCGGACTATTCCGGCAAGCCGGCCAGCCCGGAGGCGATGGCGGCCTTTCTGGAAAAGCGCTCCGGCCTGGTCGGAAGGCATCAGCTTCCGCTCGTCGACGAACCGCTCGAAATCACGCGCAACGACCTCGAGCGGACGGCCGGAAAATTTCTTTGGGCGATGGAGGAGGCCGGGCGGATCTACCGCCACATCGGCGCCGCCAAGCCGGCGGATTCGTTTGCCGTTGAGGTGTCGGTGGATGAGACCGACACGCCGCAGACGCCGGGCGAACTGCTGATCATTCTGGCGATGATTGCCGATGAGGGGATTCCGGCGCAGACGATCGCCCCGAAGTTTACCGGGCGCTTCAACAAGGGCGTCGATTATGTCGGTGACCTCGCGGCGTTCGAACGCGAGTTCGATGCCGATCTTGCCGTGCTCGCCTACGCGGTCCGCGAGTTCGGGCTTCCGGACAGCCTCAAGATCAGCGTCCACTCGGGCAGCGACAAGTTTTCCCTCTATCCGATCATCCGCAAGCTCCTCGCCCGCCACGGGGCCGGACTGCACCTGAAAACGGCCGGCACCACCTGGCTGGAGGAGGTGGCGGGGCTCGCGGAGGCCGGAGGCGAAGCGCTCGCCATCGCCAAGGAAATCTACGCCGCCGCGCTTCCGCAGGCGGAGGAGCTGATCAAGCCGTACGCGCCGGTCGTGGATATCGACATCTCGACGCTGCCGGCGATTGCCACCGTCGGGGGCTGGTCATCGCAGGATTTTGTTTCGGTGCTCAACCACGATGCCGCGTGCCCGAAATACGACCCCCAATTCCGGCAGTTTATCCACGTGGCGTTCAAGATCGCTGCCGGGATGGGAGCCCGCTACACGGATGCCCTCAAGCTCAACCGCGCGATCATCGGCCGCCGGGTCCACGACAACCTCCTCAAGAAGCACATCGAGCCGCTCTTCTGCTGAGGGCTTCCCCCTGTTCCCCGCCTATATTCAGCCGCGCAACATCATTGCGCAGTATAAATGGCCCCAGAGATCGCACCCGGCAGAAGTGGGAAGTAATTTTTCCACCCCGATCAATACGACGGGGAAAGGATCGCTCCTCCCTGGAAAATACCCGGATGATGCCACCAGCGCCAGCAGGGGTCCGCCAGGCCGAGGAGCACGCCCAGTCCGAGCCCGGTGAGCGACGCGTGCCCGATGGCGTCCGACGGCGTCCGACGGCGTCCGAAAAAAGGCCATCCGGTTCTTGACGACCAGCGTGCCCATGAGCGCGAAGAGCGGCGAGACGAGGATCAACGCGACCAGGGCGTTGCGGTGCGGGTTAGAAGGTGATCGCGGCGCGGCCTCCGATGACGAGCGCGTTGCCGAGGTCGCTGGTGCCTCCGGGGTTGATGATGTACTGGAGGTCGGGCTGGACGATCAGCCAGGGCGTGATCTCCGCCTGGTAGGTGAACTCGATGACCATCTCGGCGCCGATGGGGTTTGCCCCCTCGTCCTTGAGGCCGCTGCGGGCCCCGTTGCTGAGCTGCGCGTAGCCGAAGCCGATGCCGACGGTGTCATTGTCTCGCGACGGGATGAGCCCCTTGTAGCTGAGGCCGGTGTCGAAGTAGAAGGTGATGACGTTGCGGTCGGCCGGAGTGAAGGCCGCCCGCCCGAACCAGCCAAGCCCCTGGTCGGACTTCTCCACTCCGACCGGTGCCTTGAAGCTCTTGCCGCCCTTGGCTTCCACGACGGACTTCCCGTCTTTGGTCAGGCCATCCGCCGCAGCCTCGCCGGGCTCGCGGTAGAGCATCTGGTCAAGGACGGCATAAAATCCGGCATTGCCGGAACCCGTCGATTCCGCCAGCGCGTCCGCGCCTTGCCCGGTCTGGAACCAGACGCCGGGTTTGATCTGGCCCGGAAGTCCGGCCTCCTCCTCGCGGTGGTTCCACCGGAATTGCGCCTCGTTCAGGAATGTGTATCCGGTCTGCGCGTCAAGCCTCCAGCGGAAGCCGTGCCGGTTGACGTCCTGGGCAAAGACGTTGCCCTGGAATACTGCGGCCTGGAACGTGAACCAGTCCACCGGGTTCAGCGCGAGCCTCGTCCCGAGCGTGCCCATCGGGTATCCGGGACCGCCTTCCGGGATATTCATGTAGGCGAACGCGGGCCATCCGAATGTCCCGTTGATGAACAGCCCGGAATAGTCGGAGATCAGAAATTCGGAGTCCGCCGAGAGTTGTCCGAGCCGGATCGAGATTTTGTCATCCAGGAGTTCCTGCTGGAACCAAAGCTCGAACATCCGCAGCGTGTTGAATCCCGCAATATTCGAAATCGTCAGGAAGTTTCCGGCCAGGTCCTCACTCGCATCGCGCCCGCTGAGCCACAGCCATGTCGTGCTCACGCTTGCCCCCTCCCACCCGATCGCCTTCTCGAGATCGACCTCGGCCCCGAAATCCAGCAGGCCGGTGTAAACCGTCCCGGTCTTCAGCCCTCCCGACGTGTTCCCCCAGACCTCGACGGTGTACCCGCCAAAAATCTCAATCCCCCTGTCCGAAAGCATCGGGCGCACCCCCACCCAATCCCCGGTGACCTGGTCCCTCTCCAGGACCGGAGCGGCCTCCGCGCTGCCCGGCTGCTGGGCGCAAGCCGCTTCGGGTGAAAGGAAAAGGAGCGCCGACGGGGCAAGGACCGCGGCCAGTGCGTGGAAGATGGTTTTCATTGATGAGATAGCGTTATCGTTTATCACCTAATGAGAGTCAAGTATCATATTTAAAGGGAGCGGCTGGGCGCATCAGGGCCGGGAGACCGCAATCCCCCTTTCGCCTTATTGATTTTTTATTCCCTTTGGGTCTGATACCCCGAAGCTTGCTTCGGCTTTGATGGAGGTGATGATGGGGTATGGAGAGTCGATATATACACAAGAGGCACAACGTGTCGGTGCTGATGTATCACTTGGTGTGTGCCGCAAAGTATCGGCGAGTGGTGATGAATAAACATGTGGATGAGGTGCTACGATGGGCGTGTCTGGAGATCGAGAAGCGCTGGGAGATTGTGTTTTTGGAGATCGGTTTGGATCGAGACCACGCGCATTTTCTTATCCAGTCGGTGCCGACCTACAGCGCGACAAAAATAGTGACAACGGTGAAGAGCGTGATTGCGCGAGAGGTGTTTGCCGAAGTGCCTGAGGTGAAAAGCAAGTTGTGGGGAGGAGAGTTTTGGGGGAAAGGCTATTTTGTGAATACGGTGGGACAGCATGGGGGTGAGAGCGTGATAGCAGCGTATGTTGCAGGGCAAGGAGGAGAGGGGAGATATGAGCAATTACACAAAGGGCAGATGAAGTTGGAATTCTGAAATGCCTCGGGGCTTGCCCCGGGGTTCTTTACTTTTTCTCCTCTGGTGGAACCATTCCACGTCAGGCGCGTTGATTCTGCCGATCCTGACTCTTGCAAGTCTCGTCGTCCTTGCGGGATTCTTCGCAGTCCCCACGGGCTATCGAGCTCCGTCGCAATCCGGGGAGTTCCAATATGAAGAGTTGCTCCGCAATGAACTCCGGAAGCTAGACAGCAGGGTCCGCGATGCTCGTTGGTTTGACAACGGGGATGTGCGCTTCGTGAACGGATTTATCAGTCCTCTCGGTCTGCTGTGTCTTTCGACTACGGTGTCCAACGAGTTAACGCCGCGGGAGGCGGCTCTTTTGGCCGCCAGGGAGGAATGGTTTCGCAAGTCGGGATGTTTTTTTGCGGGGTCGGCAATTGCGGTCCTTTGGGCGCTGCTCGGTTTTCTGTTTGCTTTGTTACTCCCGGCCACATCGGCCACATCGGCCGCTCAGGCAGCTCTGGGCGGCTCGGCTGTCGTGACGGCCTGGTGTTTTCTTGCCCTGTTTGTCTGGCCGTCGCTCAACCGGCGATGGATGCGGAAGGCGGATTGCCATCTGGCAAAGCTCGCACCCCGGGACGAGGTCGTTGCTCTGCTCAAAAAAGTGCAGTCCCTCAACTCCACGGACGTTTCGCTCGCGCGCGTGAAGACGACGGTATTTCACCCGATCCCACCACTTGAAGAGCGTCTTCGGGCTTTGACATGAACCAGATTCCAAGGCTCCTGTTCTTTTTGAGTGGATGGCTGGGAAACACGATCTCGTGTTCTTTGCATTGTCATGTCGGCAAACCCAGACTCTGGTGTCGGCCTCCGAATTGGTCGTAAGGTTTTAGATTCCCACTGTGGCAGGATTGGCCCCGGAGGCCGTCGCACCGCAGATGTAGCGATGAACGGCATAGACGGCCGTGATGCCGAGCACCAAGGCAAAGAGGAGCGGAAGTTGGGATGGTTTCATGGATTGGTCAGTCGAGCGTGCGGCGTCATGGCGCGTTGCTTTTCCGGAGGCGGGGGAGGGGCTGCTTGTCCGGAGATGCTGCGGGTCTGGAGAGAAATTTTTTTGTGGCCCAGACGTGGTCGGCATGCGAGGGGTCGGGCAAGACGAGCTTGACCTCGCGGAGGAGCGATTCGACGAGGGCCGAGTTGCCCGCCCGCTCGGCGGCATGGATTTTTTCTTGAGGCCATCGACCGCGACTGATTAGGTCCAGATCGGGGTGACCGCCGGTTCCTCGGGCACGCTCCATCTTTCGGATAATGGATCCCTCAACACGCCGCTCATCTTGGTTGCGGATGAAACGGGTTCGACCGGCGTGCTGAACGCCAACGGCACCACCCTTGCCGTAGCTGAAATCGTGGCCGGGAACGGCACGGCGACTGTCAATCTGAATGATGGCACCACGCTGAAACCGGTTGGCCCGTCCGACCCCACTCTCAGTATCAATGGATTTTCGGCGGGACGATTCAACCTCAGCGGCAACGTCACCTTCGGCACCGGGTCGGGCACGATCGACGTCTATAGCCCCCTCAGCGGCACGGGCAGCCTGATCAAAACCGGATCCGGCGCCCTCAACCTTTCTGTCTCCAACAGCTACTCTGGCGGCACCGTGATTCAAGGTGGCGCGGTGAGCGTGGGAGCGAGCGATGCTCTGGGAACCGGCAATATTGCAATAGGAACTGCCGAACTCCGTGGGTTGTCCAACGCCACAATCGGTTCGGAAATCACCGTGCAAGCGAACCAAACCGCCACCTTCTCAGCTTCGGCAGGCACCACACTCACCCTTGAATCTTCCACGTTTCTGCTCACCAGCGGCGCGACACTCGTCGTGGGCAGCAGCGGGAACAACGGAACGATTCTTTTCGCACCGGATGATTCGGTCGCCCTCCCGCCAATTGGCGGAGGAGTGACAGTCAGTTTCGGAACGCTCAAGGCCGGCAATGCGCAACTCGCGTCCCTCACCGCCCAAGTCGGCACGACGACCGTGGCCACTGGAGCCACTCTGGATTTTCAAGACCATCTCGCGTCCGGCGGCATCAATAACCTTCAAGGCAACGGCACCGTGAACATCGGCTCCAACGCTTCCTCCACGCTGGCGGTTATCTCAGGGAATTTCTCCGGAAGCATTACCGGTGCGGGCGGGCTCGTGAAAAACTCAAACGGCACTCTGGTCCTCTCCGGCTTCAGTGAATTCACCGGCGGCACGACAGTCGACGAGGGCACGTTGCTCGTTAACGGTTCTCTGGATACCGGGTTGGGACCCGTGGAAGTGAATGTCGGCGGCACGCTGGGCGGCACCGGCTTTATTGGACCCGTCACCCTCAACGGCGGCACCCTCTCACCGGGCACCTCCGCGGGGACGTTTTTCCCTACGGAGATTCTCTGGTATCAAGGGGTCGTCCTGTTTGAACTCGGCCCAACGCCCGCCACGTCCGACTTCATCGATACGGGAAAGCTGTCTGGGCTCGGCTCGGCTTATGAGTTTACCTTCGTGGACCAGGGGATGGTGAACGGCACGACGTACGACCTCATCAGCTTTGACCCCACACTCGCGGCTGCAATCCCCATCGGGAATTTCACCTTCACCAACGGCGGCGGGTTCGACGGCACCTTTGGCTACAGATCCGAATCGCCCAGCACCAGCTTCCTGCAATTCACGGTCATCCCCGAACCCTCCACGTGGGCTTTGATGGCTGTTGGCTGCGCCGTTCTTCTTTTTGCCCGTTCAAAAAAACCCGGGGCCAAAAACCGCCCCCGGTAGGCGTCTCCGCCGCGCGCGTCCTCGTCGCTCCTCGGTCACGTGTCGCATCGGACATGCTCCGTTGCTGGCGCTTCTTGCCACCCTCCGGGCTGCCTGCGGCAGGCTGTCTTTCTTCTGTCGGCTCTCTCGCCTTGGCGTTGGCGGAGGCTTGGGGGATGTCGTGCAGTTGGAGCTTCATCAGCTTTTCCTCGAAAGGGGCTCGGAAATCAAAGAGGCGGTCCTTTGATCCCCTGGTGCTTTTCAGGCAATGGCCGGTCTTTGTGCGAAGGAACTCGCCCAGAAAGGGCCGGAAGGCGGCGGATATCCAAGTGTTTGCCGTTGCCAGATCAACCACAACTTGGCGGGAATTGATCTTCGATCCTGGGGCAAACTTCACCCGGCCGGGCAGGTGTCTGGCCCGGTTGATCTCCTCCGCCTCGTCTCTTGTCCCCAGCGAAACCCGGATCTGTTTTCCTCGGAAAACATCGCTGCTGCGAGAAATCGCACCTTCCGCCTCTCGCCAGGCGTATTGAAATCCATGGACTCCACTACGACGACCGAAGCCAACAGCTTCAAGCAGCGCATCATTCATGCCTACATCGAGCGGCTGAGGGAGCATGGCCACCCGCCCCTTGCGGTTTATCCTCTTTGCAAGAGCCTTGGCATCGCGGAGAGGGATTTTTTTAAAGAGTTTCCCAACCTCGAGGCGGTGGAGTCAGGGTTTTGGCGGGACCAAGTGGCGCATGTCGTTGCTGCCGTTGAGTCGAGCGATGAGTGGGAGGGGTTTGTCGCGAAACAGCGGGCCTTGACGTTTTTCTTCGCCTGGTTTGAACACACCTTGGAGATCCGTTCTTTGGTAATCCTTCGATTCGGAGAGTTGGGAACTTTTGACAAACCACCCTGGCTGCGCGGATTTCATGACGCATTCCGCGAATTTGCGAAGCGAACGGTGGCGCACGGGATCTCGACCGGAGAAATCGCGGAGCGTGGCCGACTCACCACGTTCTATCCTGACGCGATCTTCACGGCTTTTCGCAATCTTATCGAGTTCAACGTCCACGACAACAGCCGGGGCTTCGAACGGACCGATGCCTACATTGAAAAATCCGTGCAACTTGCCTTTGAGCTGATCCGCTCGCAAGCCATCGACTCGGCCTTCGACTTGGCTCGGTTTCTTGCTCCGCAGGCGAGGAGGTAAATGCGACCGGCGGGTTGGGCACCGGCTCCTCCTCTGCACCACTGCCAGTCAAGGATCTGTCAACTCATGGACCAAGAGAGCATTCCCAGCACGAAATTCTCCCGCATCGCGGCACTCACCGGTGCCGGTGCGAAAGTTGGTGTGAATTATCTGAAACACTACGGCAAACGCGCGCTGGGCAGTAAAGTGGATTCCGAGAGTCTGCACGAACGAAATGCGAGTGCCGTCTACAAAACATTCAGTGAACTTAAGGGAGGTCCACTCAAGCTCGCCCAGATGCTGAGTATCGACAAAAACCTCCTTCCACCGGCCTATGCCAAAGAGTTCGCGCAGGCGCAGTATTCCGCTCCGCCGCTTTCGTATCCATTGGTGGTGCGAACGTTCCGCCGGGAATTTGGGAAGTCGCCCACCGAACTTTTCGACACGTTCACCAAGAACGCCGTTCACGGAGCGAGCATCGGACAGGTCCATCGTGCGACCCTTGGAGATCGAGCTTTTGCGGTCAAAGTTCAATACCCCGGTGTCGCGGAGAGTCTGAAGTCGGACTTAAACTTTATCAAACCCGTCGCCCTCCAAATCCTCGGACTTAGGGAAAGCCAGATTGCACCCTACATCGCCGAGGTTGAGAAACGCTTACTGGAAGAAACGGACTACACGATGGAGCTTGAGCGGTCCATCGATCTCTCCCGCCGCTCCGGACATCTGCCCAATGTCCGTTTCCCCAACTACTACCCCGATTTTTCTTCGCCCCGCATTCTCACGCTGGATTGGATTGATGGCACCCCGCTGGATCAATTTGCCGATTCGCCGACCACATCTCAGGCTGAACGCGACCGCATTGGCCAGGCTCTCTGGGATTTTTACGATTACCAGATTCATACGCTCCATGTCTTCCACGCCGACCCTCATCCGGGAAACTTCCTGATCAGAGCCGGGCAACTTTTCGTGATCGATTTTGGCTGCACGAAACAAATTGATGCGGCTTACTATCGGAAGCACTTTCGCTTTCTCGACAACGAGGTCCTTAGCGACCGGGCGCTATTGGAGGAATGCCTTTGTGACATCGGTATTTTTCACGACTCCGATAGCGTTGAGTTGCGGAGGAATGTGCTCGAAATCTGTGCGGTCTCGATTGAATTGCTCGGGCGCCCGTTTCGCCACGGCTCATTCGACTTCGGCGACGAGACTTTCATTCAAGGCATCTACCAACTCGGTGAAGATAACCTTCACAGCCGCGACCTTCGCACCATGAAGGGGGCCAGCGGCGATGTCGACGGCATCTACACGAATCGCGCTTACTTCGGGCTCTACAGCCTGCTCGCTCGCCTTCGCTGTCGGGTCGAAACCCGCTTGCCGGAATGGTTGCAAGCGGTCTCGGCGTAGCGGCTCGCGCGCCGAACCCCATGCGGAATCTGGCTTCCGCGACCATGCATCCAAAAGCCGACGCCGAGCGTTTCTTCCTCGGTCCGGGAGAACGACAACTCCCAGTCCAATTTAACACTCCAACAAAACTATGAAAACATCTCTAAAGCTCGCCGCCGCCTTCTCGTCCGCAATCTTATTCATCGCACCATCACTCCAAGCAAGCGAAAACAAAAATGTTGTCGAAGTTGCAGCAGGTGCTGGTCAGTTCAAAACCTTGGTCGCGGCAGTCCAAGCAGCTGGGCTGGTTGACACGCTAAGCGGCCCTGGGCCGTTCACAATCTTTGCTCCGACGGACGCAGCCTTCGCCAAACTTCCTGCTGGCACGGTCGAAAGCCTCCTCAAACCCGAAAACAAAGAGAAGCTGGTGGGAATCCTTACCTATCACGTCCTTCCGGGCAAGGTGCTTGCCGGTGACGTTACCACTTCCTCGCCAAAAACCGTAAATGGCAAGACCGTCGAAGTCGTTGTTGCCAATGGCAAAGTCACCGTTGGCGGTGCCAACGTTGTTGCAACTGACGTCGCCGCCAGCAACGGGGTGATTCACGTCGTCGATGCAGTGATTCTTCCCTGATTTGTCTGGTCTCAGACTGAGGACGGGGGCTTCAAGCGGCCCCTGTCCTTTTTATTTGCTCAGAAACGCTCCATGACTTTGCAGGATGTAGACGCGGACCGGGATTCCAGTGAATACCAAAGGGGTCGGCTCTGGTCTGGAATTGTGTCCATTGGGTTTAACCTCAGCCTGATCGGCTTTCTTGCCATCACTTCAGCTTGGTGGTCTCTGCTTCTTGGCAGCCCTTCCCTCGAGCTTCTCTTTTTGGGTCTCGTTGCTGTGGGAGTTCCTCTGGCCAACCTGCCCTTTGATCTGCTAACTGGCTCTGCCCATGAATCCGCCCTCAAGAAAACTGCGCAATCCCAGAATGGGTGGCTTCGGGATTGGATCGTTGGGAGGGGGTTGAAGGCCGCGGGTTTGTTCTTTTCATTCCCTTTGGGTCTGATACCCCGAAGCTTGCTTCGGCTTTGATGGAGGTGATGATGGGGTATGGAGAGTCGATATATACACAAGAGGCACAACGTGTCGGTGCTGATGTATCACTTGGTGTGTGCCGCAAAGTATCGGCGAGTGGTGATGAATAAACATGTGGATGAGGTGCTACGATGGGCGTGTCTGGAGATCGAGAAGCGCTGGGAGATTGTGTTTTTGGAGATCGGTTTGGATCGAGACCACGCGCATTTTCTTATCCAGTCGGTGCCGACCTACAGCGCGACAAAAATAGTGACAACGGTGAAGAGCGTGATTGCGCGAGAGGTGTTTGCCGAAGTGCCTGAGGTGAAAAGCAAGTTGTGGGGAGGAGAGTTTTGGGGGAAAGGCTATTTTGTGAATACGGTGGGACAGCATGGGGGTGAGAGCGTGATAGCAGCGTATGTTGCAGGGCAAGGAGGAGAGGGGAGATATGAGCAATTACACAAAGGGCAGATGAAGTTGGAATTCTGAAATGCCTCGGGGCTTGCCCCGGGGTTCTTTACTTGAAGTATCAGGATGAGGGTCATGAACTTGAGAGCGTATTTCTCCGTGGGAAAGGCGCGCGGAAGCCGGCAGTGGGATCGGCGCGACCGGTTGTCTTTGGGGATGCGGCCCCTGTGCCGAGGCCGCCAACGGCGAGCGGGGGGGGACGATTTGCGGGCCGGGTGGATACGGGGGAGCTGGCGGCTAAGTATCAGAATTTTTTTGATTTGGTGGAGGAGGCCCTGAGGACGGCTCGCTATGCCTACCGGACGGAGACGACGTATCTGGAGTGGGTGCGGAGGTTTCTCATTTTCGCGGCTCCGCGCACGCGCCGGGAGCTCGCGTGGGAGGACGCAAAAGAGTATCTGGATTATCTGACAGTCATCAGGCGGGTCTCGTCCGGGACCCAGAACCAGGCGCTGAGCGCGCTGCAGTTTCTGTTTGGGTCCGTACTGAAGCGCAAGGCGGGAGGGCGGCGCGAACTCGAGCGCGCGCCGCAGACGCTACGGGTTCCGACGGTGCTTACGCGGGAGGAGGTTGGGCTGTTGCTCGACGGGATGGACGGCCAAGGCAAGCTGATGGCGGAGTTGATGTACGGGGCGGGGTTGCGCGTGATGGAGTGCACCCGCCTGCGGGTGAAGGATTTGGATTTCGGGAACGGATATATCGTGGTTCGCGGAGGAAAGGGAGACAAGGACCGGAGGACTCCGCTTCCCAAGAAGCTGGTAAATTCGCTCAAGGAACAGCTGGAGAAGGCCAGGGAGCGGTGGGAGCGGGACAGGAAAATGGGCGTCGAGGGGGTCTTCCTGCCCGAGGCCCTGTCGGTGAAGTATGTCAACGCGGGCAAGGAATGGGCGTGGTTCTGGCTGTTTGCTTCCGAGAGCCTTTCCATCGATCCTTGGACGAAGGTCGAGCGGCGGCACCATGTGGATGTGAATGGCGTGCAGAAGCTGGTGAAGCGCGCGGCGCTGCGGGCCGGGCTGACAAAGCCGGTGACGCCCCACACGCTGCGGCATTCGTTTGCTACGCATCTCCTCGAGGGGGGCGCCGATATTCGAACGGTGCAGGAGCTATTGGGGCACAGTGATGTTTCGACGACGATGATATATACCCACGTTCTGGGCCGCCCTGGGAGTGTGGCGGTTTCACCGCTGGATCGCTGACGAGGCGATGCTTCGCTAACGCTCCGGTTGCCTTCCCGGCTACACATTCCCTTCCTATTACGAAGTGCTATCGCGCGGGGTGTTCGAACGGTGCAAGTGCCACTGGGGCGCAGACATGCCACCTAGAATGGAGAAAGTGGCATGGGCAGGATGCCCAGGCTACTTAACGTTTTGATCTCGATGAGCCACTGGCCGACCGTTTTGGAAGGTTTGTGAGCGTATTAGGCTCTCACTGCCCAGCGGAGTTTGGCCGAGGTGGCGCGCGGGTTCGCCCGGCATTCGGCTGGCGACGCCCGAACGACGTCGCGTGCGACGAGCGAGAACGTGCCGTCCCGGAGGCCGGCTTGGAACGCCTTTTTGACCCGCCGGTCCTCGCCGGAGTGGAACGTGAGGATTGCGGCGCGTCCGCCCGGGTTCAGGCAGGATGGGAGGACGCGGAGGAGGGTATCCAGCGCGGTGAACTCCTCGTTCACCGCGATCCGGATCGCCTGAAAGACACGCCGTAGGGATTTTTCCTGCTCCTCCGCCGGAGCGGTGCGAAGCGCGGTGCGGATGGCTTGGGCAAGGTCGGTGGTGAGGAGGAACTCCCGGCCTGCCAGGGCGGCCGCCAGCGTGGTGGCATGGGGCTCATCCGCATTCTCGCGCAGCAGCTCCTCCAGCGCCGCAGGCGCGATGCCCTGCAGAAGCCGGGCGGCGGAGACCCCGCGGTTCGGGTTCATGCGCATGTCGAGCGGGCCGGGGAGCTTGGTGGAAAACCCTCGTCCCGGGGTGTCCAGCTGCATGGAAGAGACGCCGAGGTCGGCAAGCACGGCATCGGCCCCGGCGAGTCCCTCTGCAGCCAGCGCGGCCGGAAGCCCCGCGAAGTTCGAGCGGCGAACCCGGAACGGGCCGATCCCGAGCCCCGCGAGCCGGGCTTCGGTTTTTGGAAGTTCGATCGGGTCGGCGTCGAGCCCGAGCAGGAGACCGCCCGCCTGGAGGCGGCGCAGGATCGCCTCCGCGTGGCCGCCGTATCCAAGCGTCATATCCACCGCAGTCTCGCCGGGTTGCAGGGCCAGAACGTCCAGGACCTCCGCGACCATGATCGGCACGTGCGAACCAGCGGGGGTTTTTCCGGACGCCAGTACCTTGGCAATCGTCTCCGGGAACTTCTCCGGATCGAGTTCCTTGTATTTTTCTTCGAACGTGCGCGGGTATTTTCCCGAATACCTCGGCCGCCGGCGGTGGGGTTCGTTCAAAGCTCGTTATACTTTTTGTTCGAGCCCTTCGCCTTGGCGACCGGGTAGCGCTCGTTGTTGACGGCGAGCTTTGAGCGGATGGCATCCGCCAGCGGGATCTGGCAGTTGTCCGCCAGCTCGAGGAGGAGGATCGCGATATCCGCCATCTCCGAGGCGAGCTCGTCCCGGCGGTCGCGCACCCGCTGCTCGGACTGCGCGGGATCCTGCCAGACAAAATGCTGGAGGAGCTCCCCGGCCTCGGCCGTGATCGCGACGGCCAGCTCCTTGGGGTTGTGGAAGGGCAGCCAGTCCCGCGCGTCGCGGAAGGCGCGGATCTCGGCGGTGAGGGATTCGATCGTGTTTGGCATGGGCGTACGATAGGCACGGCCGGGGCTTCGGGAAAAGCCGTCATTGAGGTAGCGGTTGCCGCCCCGTCGGGTTTCTGTGTATGGTCAGGCCCGTTGGCCCGGTTCCTGTTGAGCGGG
>Ga0247842_10001578_pt1 | contig 37404 bp, 29 predicted proteins | sample LaCruzMarch2015__3_FD_192411 | JGI IMG/M metagenome (GOLD analysis project Ga0247842, IMG submission 192411) | Freshwater microbial communities from meromictic Lake La Cruz, Castile-La Mancha, Spain - LaCruzMarch2015_19m | ecosystem: Environmental > Aquatic > Freshwater > Lake | place: Spain...
AAGCGGGGGAACAAACCAGCCTCCAACAAGGAGCAAAATGCTGACTGGAAAGCCGGATGCGGGAAATCCGCCCGTCCGGTTTGGTGGGAGGGGCGGGAGTTTTATCCCGCTCCTACCCCAATCGGGAAGCCGTTCCCGGTCTCACGCGGATTCCCTTCGACGGCTGTTTGATCGGAAGACTTCAGGAAATCGGTGTCCGAAGGATATCGTCAGGTGACCGGAGCCCAAAGCAGCGGGAACAAAGAAGCGGACTTCAGCCGGTCACGAAGGAAATCCTCCTGTGCAGCCCGGGCGTCCGCCGCGCGCCCATGTCCGGGGGGGAGGAAAATTTCCCCGAAGCGTTCCGCATAGGCCGGTCCCCCCAGCCATTTTTCCGCGCCGCGCGGCCAGGCCGTCACGCGGAGGGTTCCTGCGGAAGCCCGCTTTTTCCAAGTGCGGAGGAAAGGATTGATCGGCGCGCAAAGGCTCCAGGATTCGGAAGTCGGGCGGCCGAGCACCTCCAGTTGGGCGGTGAGGGAGAGCCGGCTGAACGGGACCGGCTGCGAGGGGTGAGCGAGCAGGAAGGGCTCCCCCGCCCAGGCGCGGCATGATCGGGGCAGACGTTGCCGCCATGTTCGGAACAGCTTCTCCTGGCGCTGCTCCTCATTCCTCCAATCGAAGAGTTCAGGCGCAACGAGGATCTCATCGTAGGACTGGGGAAACCGGAATCCAAATCCGGCGAGGTCGGGAGCGACGTTGGGAAGGCGGCGCGCGATGAGGGGGCGCGCGGCGGCGGCGGCCTCAAGATTCGGCAGGCCGAAGCCTTCCTGGAGCGAGGTGAGCAGCACGGCCTCGCTGACAGCCAGGAGCTCCGGAACGGCGGGCCCCGCACCGCCGTCCAGGATCCCGAGACGCAATGGCCAGCCGTTTGTTTGCGCGGCGGCGAGCAGCTTGCCGGCGTATCCCTTTTCATCCGCCGAGCTGACGCCACCGGTGGTCACCAGCCAGGCTTCCGGCCGCAGCCAGCGCGTGAGGAGCAGGGCTTCGGCGATGTTTTTGCGGCGCAGCACGCGGCACGGAAGGATCCACACCGGCGAGTCGTTGCCAAGCTGTTCGCTCAACCAGCGGCGGGCAAGGCGCTTCCGCGCCGGAGGCCGTGCCGGTTCCACGGGATTCGGGAGCCAGCGGACGCGCCCGCGGAAATGTTTTTGGAGAATCGCCGCGTCGTCCCGATTGATGGTGACGTGGCGGATCGTGTCCGCGGCGGGGAATATCGACCGAGCGACGGCCCCGGGCGTGCGGAATCCGCATCGCCGAATCTCGGGCCAGCGCTGCCAGCGGTTGTCAAACCACCAGTCGTGGTGATGGAGCACAAGGGGGATCCGCGCGCTGCGGCATCTGCGGACGATCTCACGCGTGAGCGGAAGATTCCGTCCCAGGCCGGGGTTGTGCGCCCAGACCAGGGAGTTGCCAGGCTCCGCCAGCAGCAAATCCACTCCCGCGCGCACCGCTCGAATCCGGTCCGTCGCGCTTCCCCGTTGTTCCGAAAAATAGGAGAAGGCGGGAACGATCAGGAGTTCGACCCGCACGGGAGAGACACTGCGCCGAAAACTGCGGAGCCATTTTTCATCAGGAGGCTCTCCTGCCGCGAGGACGACGGCGGAGAACTTTTTATCCCGGATCCGGAGATTCCTCACACGGAGACACGAAGCACACGGAGGAAAACCGTTTTCGGGTTTATCGGCACGCAGGAGATGAGGCGCCGTGAGCTCGATGACCCGGCGGACGCCCCCGGGCCGCAGATGGTAGTGGAGGATGATCAGTCTCAAGCCGTGGCGATCCTTTCACATTCGGGAGGCTCCGGCGAGATTTTGCTCCCGCTTGCAAGACTTCGCCGTCTGTGGGAATACTGGTTTCATGGCCGATTTCTCCCAAACCGGCGCCATCGCGACCCTCCACCGTCTGCGCGGGCCGGACGTGGAGCGCCTGGAGCAGGAGCTCAAGGAATTTTCCGATGACCGGCCGATTGCCCTGGTGTTGCCTTGTCACATCAGCGAGCTCGGGACCAGCGGCCTCCATTTGATCGTTCGGGAGCTCGCGGAAGTGCCCTACCTGAAGCAGATCATCGTCGGCATTGACGGGGCCGCCCATCGCCGCGACTGGGACAGGGCCCGCGCCTTCTTCCGCCAGTTGCCGCAAAATCCCGTTCTCCTTTGGAACGACGGCCCCCGCATGAAATCGCTTTTCCACAAGCTGGAGGACAATGACCTGAGCCCCGGCTCCCCCGGCAAGGGCCGCAACGTCTGGATCTGCTTCGGTTACGCCCTGGCCAGCGAACAGGCGACCGTCGTGGCCGTGCATGACTGCGACATCCTCACCTACAGCCGCGAATTCCTGGCCCGGCTTTGCTATCCGGTCGCGCATCCGGGTTTTGGGTTTGATTTTTGCAAGGGATACTATGCCCGGGTGAGCGACAAACTCAACGGACGCGTGATGCGCCTGCTGTTGTCCCCGCTGATCAGTGCGTTGAAGAGCATCCTGGGCCCGCTGCCCTACCTCGTTTACCTGGACAACTTCCGATATCCCCTCTCGGGCGAGTGCTCGTTGAAAATGGACCTGGTGAGGCGGGTGCGCATTCCGAACGACTGGGCCTTGGAGGTGGGAATGCTCGCGGAGGTTTTCCGCAACTGTGCGCCGCGGGCGATCTGCCAGTCCGAGTTGTGCGAAAATTACGACCACAAGCACCAGAAACTCTCGCCGCGCAGTGTGGATAAGGGGCTCAACAAGATGGCCATGGACATCGCCAAGTCCATTTTCCGGCGGATGGCGTCGGAAGGGATCCGGCTGGATGCCGGGCTCTTCGACAGCCTTCTCAGCGCGTATGCCCGCCAGGCCGGGGACAGCCTGCGGTTTTACGCGGCCGACGCGACGATCAACGGCTTGAAATATCCGCTCCATGATGAAGAAAGCGCGGTGAGCACGTTCGTCCGCAGCATCCAGGCGGCAGTTGCCGCCTTCCAGGATGAGCCGATCGAGGCCCCCATCATCTCAAACTGGAACCGTGTGGAGTCGGCGCTTCCTTCGTTTCTCAGCGACCTCGGGGAGGCCGTGCGGCTGGACAACGCATGAGGTTGATCCCTCCCGGCATCACGGGCTGCAACCGGACATCGGCCATCGCGAGGGGTCCGCGGCCGCTTTTTATCACGGCCCGATTTTCCCCCGCGCGATTTTCCCGTTTTACTTTTCGCGGAATCCGCCTTTGATGAAGGATTCGTCTGCCCATCATGCTCAATTGGATCATCAAGAAAATCATCGGCTCCAAGAATCAGCGGGAAATCCGCCGTCTGCAGCCAGTCGTCCGCAAAATCAACGGGATCGAGGCGGGGCTCGCGGGGCTGTCGGATGATGCCCTCCGCGCCAAGACGCTGGAGTGGAAGGAGCGGCTCTCAAAGATCGGCGACAGCGAGGTCCTGGCGGCCGAGCTGGAAGCGATTCTTCCCGAGGCCTTCGCGGTGGTGAAGGACTCCGCGCGGCGCCTGGTGGGCCGCGAGATCACGGTCTGCGACCAGCCGCTGACGTGGAACATGGTGCATTTCGACGTGCAGTTGATCGGCGGGATCATCCTGCACCGGGGACGGATCGCGGAGATGGCGACCGGCGAAGGAAAGACCCTCGTCGCAACGCTGGCTGTTTATTTGAACGCCCTCACCGGACGCGGGGTGCATGTCGTGACCGTCAACGACTATCTGGCCAAGCGCGACGCCGAGTGGATGGGCCAGCTTTACGCGTTTCTCGGGCTCACGGTCGGCGTGATCCAAAACGACCAGCCCCCGGAGTTCCGCCGCGCGCAATACCAGTGCGACATCACCTACGGCACGAACAGCGAGTTCGGCTTCGATTACCTGCGCGACAACGGGATGGCCACGAGCCGGGAGCAGCAGGTCCAGCGCGGGCACTACTACGCGATCGTGGACGAGGTGGACTCGATCCTCATTGACGAGGCCCGCACCCCGCTGATCATCAGCGGCCCCGCGACGGTTTCGACCCACCAATACGACCGGTTCAAGCCGCTGATCGAGCAGCTGGTGCGCAAGCAGACGATGCTTTGCAACCGACTCGCCACCGACGCAAAGGAGCTTCTCGAAGCCGGCAGGCGCGAAGAGGCCGGGCGCACGCTCTTCAAGCTGAAGCTCGGCCAGCCGCGCAACAAGGCGCTCCTGCGCATGATGGAGGATCCCGACATGCGCAAGGTCATGGACAAGGCCGAACTGGAATTTTACAAGGACACCGACGGGAAGGCCGCGCTCGTCGATCTCAAGGAAGAGCTCTTTTTCACGATCGAGGAACGCCAGCACGACGCGGATCTCACCGAGCAGGGCCGCGATTACCTCAACCCCGACGACCCGAACGCCTTCGTTCTGCCCGACCTCCTCACCGAGTTCGCGGATATCGAAAACGACCCCGCCCTGGATGCCGGCGCCAAGGCGCAGAAAAAATCCGAACGCCAGCAGCACTGCGACGCGCAGGCGGAGCGGATCCACAACATCACGCAGCTCCTCAAGGCCTACTGCCTCTACGACAAGGACGTGGAATACGTCGTCGAGGAAAATAAAATCCTCATCGTGGACACGTTTACCGGCCGCAAAATGCCGGGACGGCGCTGGAGCGACGGCCTCCACCAGGCGGTCGAGGCGAAGGAGGGGGTGCAGATCGACCGCGAGACCCAGACGCTCGCCACGATCACGATCCAGAATTATTTCCGTCTTTACGAAAAACTCGCCGGCATGACCGGCACGGCGGAGACCGAGGTCCACGAGTTTCACGACATCTACCGGCTCGACATGAACGTGATCCCCACGAACCGGAAGGTCGCCCGGCTGGACGAGAACGACCGGATCTACAAGACCCGCCGGGAAAAATATCATGCGGTGATCGAGGCGATCCGCGAGTCCCACGGCCGGGGGCAGCCGGTCCTGGTCGGCACGGCAAGCGTGGAATCGAGCGAATTGCTCAGCAGGATGCTCAAGCTCCAGAAGATCCCGCACACCGTCCTCAACGCGAAATACCACATGCAGGAGGCCGAGATCGTCGCGCGCGCGGGACTCCGCGGGGCGGTGACCATCTCCACAAACATGGCCGGCCGCGGCACCGACATCAAACTCGGCGAGGGAGTCCCCGGGCTCGGCGGACTCTACGTCGTCGGCACCGAGCGCCACGAGTCGCGCCGCATTGACCGCCAGCTCCGCGGACGTTGCGCCCGCCAGGGCGATCCCGGACGCTCGCGGTTCTACGTCAGCTTCGAGGACGACCTCATGCGGAATTTCGGCGCCAGCGACCGGATGACAAAGATCATGGAGACGTTCGGCCTCAAGGAAGGCGAGGAGCTCGAGCATCCGTGGCTGAACAAGAGCGTCGAAACCGCGCAGAAGCGGGTCGAGCAGCGGAACTACCTCATGCGCCGCCGCACGCTGGAGTTCGACGACGTGATGAACCAGCAGCGCGAGGTCGTTTACGGCTACCGCAACGAGGTCATGGATTCCGAGAATACCCGCACGCTCATCCATGAGGTCATCTCCGAAGTGGTTCCGAAGAAAGTCGCGGAGTTCCTGGAGGTGCCCGAGGGCGAAGAGCCCGATCCGAACGGACTGCTCCAATGGATCAACTCGACCTTCCCGCTCGGGCTCAGCCGCGAGAAGGCGGCGCTCGACTCCCGGTCGCTCGAGGACAACGGGAAGTTTCTCACCGAGACGATCCGCGACGCCTACGAGCGCAAGGCCGCCCTGGAAAATCCCGACGCCCTCCGCGGGCTGGAGCGCTACATCCTCCTCAACGCCGTGGACCGCCTCTGGCAGGAACACCTCTACGCGATGGATGGGCTCCGCGAGGCCGTCTATCTCCGCGCATTCGGTCAAAAGGACCCGCTCGTCGAATACAAGAACGATGCCTACGGGATGTTCGTCGAGCTGATGGACAGCATCAAGGCCGAGGTCCTCACCAACCTCTTCCGCAGCACGACAAACCTCCAGGCATTCGAACAGCTTCTTTCCAGCCTCCCGCAAAGCCTCCTGCGCACCGATCCGGCCGCGCGCGTCCGCACGTCGTCGGCCAATCCGGACGACCTCGGCGCGACCTCGGATTTGCCGTCCGCGCCGAAACTCGAGCTCCCGATCAAGCGCGATCTCCCGAAGGTCGGCCGCAACGACCCCTGCCCGTGCGGAAGCGGCAAGAAATACAAGTCCTGCTGCGGACGCACGGCTTGATGCTGCATGTCGTCCTGATCGAGCCGGAGATCCCGCCGAACACCGGCAATATCGCGCGCCTGTGCCTGGCCGCCGGGGCGCGCCTGCACCTGGTCGGCCCGCTCGGGTTTTCCCTCGAGGAAAAATCCCTCCGGCGCGCGGGCATGGACTACTGGGACCGGTGCGATGTGAAACAGTGGACGTCCTTTTCCGAACTCCGCGCCTCCGACCCGCGGGCCCGGTATTTTTTCTTCACCACCAAATCCTCCGAGCCCTACTGGAACCAAGCCTTTGCCGATGGCGACCATCTCGTCTTCGGACGCGAAACCCGTGGCCTTCCCGAATCCCTCCTCAAAGAAAACGCGGCTTCGTGCCGGACGATCCCGATGGCCCCCGATGCCCGCAGCCTGAATCTGGCCACGGCTGCCGGCATCGTCCTCTACGAGGCCCTCCGCCAGCTCCGCACATGAGCGGCTTGTCGTCGCGAGCTTTGAGCCATTCCACCTCCGGCCCCCATTCGGTAAAGAGTTCCCGAGCCACCCGGATTCGGTGGGTGTCGGTCACAGTCCAGAGCCCTTCGTCGAACATCCAGTGCGCATCGCGTGAGAGTGCGAGTCCGTTCTCCGGGCTGTCGTTCCTCGACTGCGAAAACCGATGAATGTGCGCTGCCTCGACAAGCGTTGCTCCTTTACTCGTGTGGACACCGTATCCGGTGAGCCCGCAGGTGAACCGGTATTGCGTCACCACGATCACCCGGAACCGTGCATCCCGACCCTTCGATTGGTAATCCGCCGGATCTTCTTTCATCCGATACCCGAGTTGCCGGATTTTCGCTGGGGTGAAGCCAAGGGCCGCGTAGAGCGCGGCCTGTTCGAGTTCCGGAAACCATGTTTCGACAAGAATCCGGCGAGCCATGTCCCGCCATTCGCGGTCGTGCAGGTCCTCAAAAACTCGAGATCGAGTTCAATGGTCGCCGTGCCCTCGGGACTCTCTGCCCGCTGTCCGGTCTTCGTCTTGGGAATCCAGAATCCTTGGGAACTCAGATGGTAGAAAGGCAGATCCATATTCGGCTTCCCACCCCACCGGGGATCGACGATCCCCCAATATGAATCAAACCGGAGCCGCAACTCCGGCGACTTCCTGAGAACCTGACCGGAAATCTCCCCGGCGTCTGCTAGATCGATCAGGCAGAGCAGGAGCAGCGGCTTGTGCGGCGCGAACCGTGCTTTGCCGTCGCCCTTCACCTTGCTGACGTTCGGGTTCAGTTTACGCAGTTTCCTGCCTGTTACAAGGACATCGAAACCGTCATGGCTGCCCAGGCAGACCTTGTGGACGTTCTTGCGCGCTTCGACCCGCGCCTCGTCAAGATGTGCCCAAGCGGGGAACGTCCAGAGGATTGAGACGTATCGAACGGCATCAATGTGAAGATAAGAGGCGATGAGATGTCACTGATCGCTGACATTATGTCATTGTCAACGGTCGCTGACATGATATGTTGACGACATGATTCTCCATGCCCCGAAGGAAATTGGTGCCCTGATCCGTGAGCGGCGCTCCCAAATGAACTTGAGCCAGCACGAACTCGCCGGGAAAGTCGGGGTCAGCCGTGCCTGGATCATTGCCCTGGAAAAGGGAAAGCCATCCGTCCAACTGGGTCTGGTTCTGCAAACGCTCCGGGAGCTTGGCATTCCGCTTCGCGCCGGGGCAGAGGCGAACGAGCGGAATGCCGGAGGCATTGATATTGATGCTCTGGTTGACTCGCACTCCAAAAGCAACAAGCCATGACCGAGGAACTTTCCGTATTCGTTGAAGGGCGGATGATGGGTTGCCTGTTGTGGGACAGAAGGCGGGACATCCGGTTGGCAAGCTTGGCAAGCACCTTGGTGGAAGCGATGCCGACCGATACCGGGATGCCCGTCCATCGGCGCACCTGTGCCCGCAGCTCCCTTGCAAAGGCCTCTCCCTGATTGTCATCGAGCGCCAGGAACGCCTCGTCAATCGAATAGACCTCGATGCCCGGAGCCTGCGACCGCAGGACGCTCATCACCCGCGCGGACATGTCGCCGTAGAGGGCGAAGTTTGAGCTCAGGACCTCGACGGCATGCTGCCGGAAGGTTTCCTTGTTCTGGAATGCCGGGGCGCCCATCGCGATGCCGAGAGCCTTTGCCTCCTCGCTGCGGGCGATCACGCACCCGTCGTTGTTGCTCAGGACCACGACCGGCCTGCCGATCAGCCGCGGGTTGAACACCCGTTCGCACGAGGCATAGAAGTTGTTGCAGTCAACGAGCGCAATTTTCATCGGGCCTGGTGGATGATGAAGGACACGACGCCCCAGATCACAAGCTCCTGGTTCTCGCTGATCTCGATGGGAGAAAAGGAATCGTTCCCGGCTTCCAGGAACACCCGGCCATCTTTCCGGCGCAGACGCTTCACGGTGAAATCCCCATCCAGCATGGCCACGACGATCTGCCGGTCCTCGGGCGACAGCGAGCGGTCCACCACAAGGATGTCCCCGCCATGAATGCCGGCGTCCCGCATGGACTCCCCCTGCACCCGCACGAAGAACGTGGCCGCGGGGTTGCGCACCAGATGCTCGTTGAGGTCGAGCGAGCGCTCCATGTGGTCGATGGGAACCCCGCCCGTACCTCCGCCGATCCCAGCGGGAGCCGCAGCTTGGTGCGTGCCTCAAACGGGATGGGTTTGCCGACGATCATGCCGGTATTCAAAGCCACGGCGGCGCAATGTCAAACCGGGCATTCCGGGAACATTGTCGGGTCACTTACCGCGAACCACTTCCAGACCATCACGGGCTCTGACCTGCGTGTGGGGGCAGCCGTTGAATACCCCATCCAGAAACTCCAGCGTGGTCGTCCTGAACCGATCGTGCCGCATGGGATCCACCCACCCGCAAGCGAGTTGGCCAAGGATGTCGGATGGCGACTCCGCATCGCAGTGCGTGGCGCCTGTGACCTTGATCACCTGAAGCGAACCTCCGTAGTCGTGAAGCATGGTGAGCGCGTTGCCTTGCCCGTTAAAGGGCGAGGGTTCGGCCAGCAGCGCCAAGCCGGGCACCTTCGCCAGTGACGCCTTCGCCGCTCCGCGCCCCGCATGATCAACCGGATCCAGCCCGACCCAGGCATCCACTGGCGGCGACAGGCTCGCGGCGGCCAGAAGGGTCGTCAGACCGCCCATGGAAAACCCCACAAGCCCCACCTTGCCGTTGCCTCTGGCGTCGATGGGCCATTTGCCGGCGCGCCCGAGTTCGACGAGCCGTGCGATTGCCTGCCCGTTGAGGGAATGCCCGGCCCAATACGGCTGGGTCATCACCGCGGCGATCATCCCATGGCTCGCCAGGTCGGCCCCCCATCCTGCCATGTATCGCTTGCTGCGGCTGAAACCATGAACCACAACGATCAGGGGCTGCGGTGCAGCCTGCTTTTGAAAATAGAAGTCCACCGTTACGCTGTCCTTCCCGCATGCGACCTGGGAGGATTGCTTCACGACTCCGGCGGGCAGTTCGGGGATCGTGGTGCAGGTCGTGCCGATTAGCAGAACGGCCGCGATGGCGCACACTGATATGAGGAGGGGCATCAGTCGCTGGAGCATGACGGGTTTATTCTATCGGAACAGCTTCAGAACGGCAACTGCCGGGCATTTTTGAGGGGTGGCAGGCGCTATAGGTCAATCCGCAGCATCACCTCGTTCCGGCGCAGGAACGGCGGAGTCCACGGCGGATCGAAATAGCCATACACCGGGGCCGCAGATACCTTCAGGTGCTGAACATCCGCCCACGCCTTGAGGCGTTCCAGCTGTTCCGTCTCCTGCCGGGGGCTGCGAGCACCGCTGAAGCGCAGCACGGCAAAGCGCCCCGCAGGCATCTCCCTGACCGTCACCGAACCGTCCGTCGGCTGCGGCACCTTCCCCAGATCCGCAGGCATGACAAATGCCATCGTTCTCTCACCGCCAGCCATGAATACCGGGGTCGTCATCGCGATCTTCTTCCCGGCATCGTTCGATCCGGTGATAAAGCGGAACAGCAGGTTGAAGCTCCCGCCCGATCCCCCGTCCTTCATCGCGGTTTCCACCACCTTGAGCGCCGGGTAGTCCCGCAACTCAAAATCGCCATCGGAGCGCACCACCGTATAGGGGGCGGATTTATAGCCGGATCGGGAGGTGCGGCAACCGGCGATTGCCAAGAGCGCCCCGAGCACAAGGATCACGGCCAGCAGCAGCATTTTTCTCATAGGGGCAGGGTAGCCGAACACTGGAAAATTGCTAGCCCAAGGCCAAAACTTCCCAAGGCAAACGCATTAAAATCCGAGGAGGCAAGAGTGATCTCATGAAGCATTTTTCTGTTTGCCCTTCGATGCCGCGCGGTCTCTTGGTGGAGTCGTTTTTGTTTGCCCCCGTGCTTCGCGAGTGCATAATACACGCCGTTCGATGAATACCGATAGAGGCATGGCACGTCAGTCTTTTGGAACACCGGCTTTTCAGCCCGCGGGTTTGCTGTCTTCATACACGCAACCCATGGGTTACAAAAGTGGGTTGCAGGGGCTTTCTTTCCGGCCCTCTATTTTCAGTGTAAGCAGCTCATCTTAAATATATCGGGGTCTTAGCTCAGTTGGTAGAGCGCCTCAATGGCATTGAGGAGGTCAGGGGTTCGAATCCCCTAGGCTCCATACCCCGACATTTTCTTGGACCTCAAATCCTTGCTTGACCTTGCGCCATGCCATGAGCGCAATGCCGGAATGCGACCCGGCACCGCAAATCCCCCAGACATGAAACTCCACTTCACCATCAAGACTCTCCTCCTCCCCTTTCTCCTTGCCGGCTCGATGGCCCTGGCTTTCGCCGATGAGCAAACGGACCAGGCCGTTGCCGCGGCAAAGACGTGGCTCGGGCTTGTTGACACGAAACAATACAAGGAAAGCTGGGCCGAGGCCGCGCCGTTTTTCAAAGAACGGGTCAAAGAGGAGGAATGGGGGAAAATGATCGCATCCGTCCGGGGGCCTTTCGGCGATTTGAAGTCGCGGGAATTGATCGGGGCGCAATATACGAATGCCCTTCCGGGCGCGCCCGACGGCGAATACGTCGTCATCCAGTTCCAGACGTCATTCCAGAAGAAGGCGGAATCCGTGGAGACCATCACCCCGATGAAAGACGGACAGGGCGTCTGGCGGGTTTCCGGATACTACATCAAATAACCCCCGAAGCCGGGTTTAATAGGGCCTCGCGGCAAAAACCAGCACACGGGCGGGACGCCCAATGCCCCTGGAAGATCCCAGCAATTGCAATTTTCAGGCGCCCTGGAGAAACCTTTCAAAAAATTCCGGAGGGGTAGGACAGTATTTGACCTGTCTTGTGGCGCAGCATGGCCCGCGTTATGAACATCAAATCGCTCCGCAAAATCATCTGGAATGCCAGGCGCCCGGTCCGTCCGGTGCACCGGCAACTCGAGTTCCACCTTCCGGCTTCCAAGCTCAGCCGTGCCGACCTCGAGGTGCTTGACGGGCTGAGGCGGCTGCGGGAAGACCTGTCGCGGGAATGAGGATGCACGCCGGGCCGTGAGCGGAGGCTCAAGACCCGGCAGCGATCCCAGCTCCGGGCGGTTTATCCCGGATCCGGCGATTCCTCACACGGAGCAACACGGAGAAAAACCGTTTCCGGGTTTATGGCTTGAGCTCCGCCCCCGTGATCGCGTCCGTGATGACAAACTTTTCCTGGTGGAAAGTGGGATCCGCGCGGAAGGAGAGGCGTCCGGCATACCTCCGCTCGATCTCGACCAGGTGATCCTCGTCGTCGGTGCGCAGGCGGGCGAGAAGCTCCGGGTGCACCGTGACTTTGACCTCGTGGACCGTCTCCTGATTTTTCCTCATCACCGAGTGCAGCGCGCGCTGAAGCTCGACGCTCATGGTCATCGGGCTTTTGATCATGCCCTTGCCCTGGCAGTGCGGGCAGGGAATGAAGACCGCGCTGGCGAGGCTTTCGTTCGCACGCTGGCGGGTCATCTCCATGAGGCCGAGCTGGGAAACCGGCAGCACATGCGTGCGGGCCTTGTCCCGCTTGAGGTTTTCTTTGACGCGCTGGTAAACCGCCTGCTGGTCCCGGCGGCCCTTCATGTCAATGAAGTCGGCGACAATCAATCCGCCGATGTTGCGGAGCCGGAGCTGGCGGGTGATCTCATCGGCCGCCTCGAGGTTCGTCTGGAGGATCGTCTTTTCCATGTCCCGGACCCCTTTGTTGCGCCCCGTGTTCACGTCCACGGCGATCATCGCCTCGGTTTCGTCAATGACGATGTAGCCGCCGCACGGGAGCCAGACCTGGCGGTGGAACGCCGCATCAATCTGGGCCTGCACGCCGAAGCAGTCGAAAATCGGCTGTGCCCCGGTGTAGTGCTGGATGGATTTTTTCGCGCGCTTCGAGACATGTCCGACGAGCGTCTGCATCCGCTCGGCGGCCTTCGCGTCGTCCACGATGACCGCGTCAATCTCGTCGGTCAGAAAATCCCGGACCGTCCGGTCGATCAGGTCGGGCTCCTCGAACAGGCACGCCGGGGAGTTCTTTTCCTCGCGTCCCGTCTGGATCGCCGTCCATTGCTCCAGGAGGATGCTCAGATCGCGGACGAAATACCGCGCGCGCTGCCCGGCGCCCACCGTGCGCATGATGATTCCCATGCCCTCCGGCACTTCGAGCTCGCGGAGAATTTTGCGCAGCCGGTCGCGCTCCTTCGGATCGTCAATTTTCCGGGAGATGCCGAACTGGTCATTGAACGGCATGAGGACGAGGTAGCGTCCGGCAAGGCTGATGTCGGTCGTGATGCGGGGGCCCTTGTTGCTGATCGGGCCTTTCTTCACCTGGACCAGGATATCCGAGCCGACGGGGTAGATGTTGGGAACATCCTTGTGCGTGATCCTCGGGCCTTTCTTTTTCTTGGCCTCGCCGCTGCGGCTGACCGACTCGATCCCGCTGTCGAGCGCGGCGGGAATCGCGTCCCAAAACTGGAGGAAAGCATTTTTCTCGAAGCCGATGTCCACGAACATCGCCTTGATCCCGTGCTCGATGTTCCGGACTTTCCCCTTGTAAATGCTCCCGACGATATTGCGGTCGGTCTCGCGCTCGATGGTGTATTCTTCGAGGATGTTGTCCTCGAGGAGGGCCACTCGTTTTTCCAGCTTCTCGCAACTGACGATCAGCTTGATGCCTGTGGATTTTTTCCGGATTCCCAAAATGCGTTTTACGGTTTCTATCATGATAATATAATGGTTGTCAGCGTGCTCGGGCACGCCGGGTGATGGAGTTCATCGGCGGGGGTTGGGGGGAGGCTTCTGCTGGCGGGTGTCGCCGCTTCTATTCTCTTTTTTTCCGCCGAGGAAATTGAAAAACTTTTGGAGGGCGCTCGGGCGGTTCGCCTGGTTTTTGACGCGTCCGCGTTCGTCCGCGTCTGCACGCACGTTGGGCAGGGCGGCCGAACGGAGCTCCTGGCTGGCAGCCGCTGCCGCGGTTGCGTCCGCCGTCTCGCCGTCGTCCCCGACGGTCGTTGCAGCCGGGATCTCCCGCCCGAAGTCCACGCTTTCAACAAAGCGGAAATTTCCCTTGGCGGGTTCGAGCGCGGCAAGCTGGGGGGGGTCTCCTCCTCCGTCCATCTTCAAAACATCCTCGAGGATCTTGGCGGCGACCGGCGCCGAGACTCCGCCTCCGGATTTCGCGCCCTGCACGAAGACCACCACGGCATATTTGGGATCTTCGTAGGGAGCGAACGAAAGGAACCATGTGTGGTTGTCTCTAACGCCCGAGCGCCAGAACTGCGCGGTCCCGGTCTTCCCGGCGACCTCGGTCCCTTTGATGCGCGCGCGGCCGGCCGTTCCACCCCCTTCGTTGACAACCTTCCACATCCCCCGGCGGACTTTTTCCAACTGTTCCGCCGTGAGCGCCGCGTCTGCGATCAGGCTGGCGCGCACGCGGGCGGGCTCCTGCGAGATCACGGTTCCATCCTGGGCAACGATCCGGTCGATCAAACGCGGGTAATAAACAGTTCCCCCGTTGGCAACGGCGGACACCACCATGGCCATCTGGAGCGGCGACGCCAGGACGTCGCCCTGCCCGATGGAGGTGTTCGCGGTGAGGCCCTGGGTCCAGCGGGCCCGCGGGTTGATCTGTGCCAGCCATTCCGGTCCGGGCAGAACTCCGGGCGCTTCGCCGGAGAGCGGGATTCCGGATCTCTGCCCGAGGCCGAGCATGTTTCCGACCGCGTCGATCTGGTTGATGCCGGCCGCGTTGCCATACTGGTAGAAAAACGCGTTGCAGGAGTGCTTGATCGCATCCGGGAGGTGGAGCGTGCCGTGGGCACCCTTCCCGAAAATCCAGCATTTCATGAACTTGTCGCCATAGGAGACGCCGCCGCTGCAGGTGAAGGCGCGGTCGCCCACGCCGGCCCGGAGCCCGGCAAGAGCAATCGGGATTTTGAATGTCGAGCCCGGCGCATAAGCGCTGATCGCGCGGTTCAGCATCGGATTGGTCTCGTCTTTCGTGAGCTCGTTCCATTCCTTGGTGGCAATCGCGGGAATGAAGAGGTTCGGATCGTAGGATGGCACCGAGGCCATGGCCAGGATGTCTCCGTTTTTCGGGTTGATCACGACGGCGGCCCCGCGTCCCACCGCCCGCAACGCCTGCTCGGCGAAGTATTGGATGCGGGCGTCGATGGTCAGGAACACATTGTTCCCCTGCACCGGTTCCTTGCGGCTGACTTCGCCCTCGATGATCCCCTTGACGTTGCGCTGAAGGATCCTTGCGCCCGGCTCGCCTTTCAGGGAGTCGTTGAGGAAGAGCTCGATCTGAGCCTTGCCCTCCATGTCGGGCTCATAGAAATTGAAGTTCCGGATGTCGGGCAGTTTGTCGAGGTCGTTCGGCATGCCGACATATCCGAGGAGGTGGGCGGCAAGCGACCCATAGACATACCACCGCACCGGCTTCACGGTCACGTTGACGCCGGGAAGACCGAGGTTTTTTTCCGAAAAGACCGCCATCTGCTCGAAGCCCAGATCCTGGCGGTAGCTGTAGGGAACCTCGCGGTTGTTGCGATAATGGATCTGGAGAACGTTCGCGTTGAAATCCTCGGCGACCCCGAGTTCCTCCAGGCGGGGGATGACCACCTCGGAAATGATTTTTACGACGTCGGCTTCCGGGAGATCCCGCGGCATGTTGTGAACGCGGCCCCGGTAGGTGATCATCGGCACATCCCCCCGGGATTCCCGGTAGGCGCGCACCATGTCGGGCAGATAGAAATCCACCTCGAAGCTCGCCCGGTTCTCGACCAGCTTGATTCCGTTCCGGTCCAGGATTTCCCCGCGCACCGCGGGGATGCGGACGGAGACTTGCGAGCGGTTTCCGATCCGCGCCGTGTATTCCGCGCCGCGGGCGATCTGAACATACCAGAGCCTCAGCGTGATGCCGCCGAGCGCCACGAGCATGAGGAGCCCCAGGAAGAGGATGCGTGTGGTGGAACGGGTGCGCTTCACGGCTCAGTAGTTCCTTTCGATCAAAAAATCCTGGGGGAGAAGCGCGCCGAACGGCTTGACCAAAGCATAAAGGATCGGGGCGAAAACCGCGGCCAGCAACCCGGAGCCCAGCACCCGCCAGATCAGCGTGGCGTCGAATTCGAAGCCCTCGCGCCTCAGCGAAAGCATGGCGAACTGCACCAGGAGATAGGCGGAGGTGCCGACCCCGGCCATCGGGATGAGCGACCACCAGCGCCCATGCTTGAAAAGGGGCCGGAACCCGTTCGCAATGCTTCCGTAAATCATAAAGAAGACAATAGAGCACCCCAGCGCAATTTCAACCTGCCCCCCGACCACATGCAGATACATCAAATCGCAAAGAAGGCCCGTGAAGAACGCGGCAACAAGCATCACGGGGAACGGCAGGGCCATCGCGGCCAGACAAAAAATCAGCGGGACGAGAACAAGCCGCGCGCCGTGCAGCGCGTGCACCGCCGGGAGCGCCTGCTGGAGGAGCAGCGCCACAAAGACCCCGGCGCAGGTCGCGACGAGACCGATTCCCGCTTTCATTTTGCCCCCACCACCACGAAGACATCCTCTGTCTTCGATGAGTCCACGGCCGGATCGACAACCGCCTGGCCGTCGAGCGGACGGGTTCGGAATTCCCTGACGGTGCCGGCCAGGATCCCCGATGGGAAAACCCCGCCGCTGACCCCCGCGGTATAAACCTTCTGCCCCGGCTCGATCGCCGCATTTTTTGTCAGAAAATTCAAATGGAGCTCGCCGGCCGTTCCGCTTTCCTGGATGCGCTTTCCGGAGAGGATCCCCTGTTCGCGTGTGCCCTCGACCTTGGCCGCGACCCGGCAGGTTTCATCCGTGATCAGCACGACAATCGACTCGTTTTTTGTGACCGTGGTCGTTTTTCCGACGAGCCCGATCTCGGTGAGGACCGGCTGGTCGGTCTCGACTCCGTCCTCGAACCCGCGGTTGATCCGAACCGTGTTCCACCAGGTCGAGGCATCGCGGGAAATGATCCGTGCCGGAAGGAGCTTGAAAACCGAGCGCTCGCGATACTCGATCACGAGCCGCAGCCGGTTGTTCTCGGCCTCGATCTCCCGGAGAAGGTTGTTGGTGGCAAGCAGCACCCGGTTCTCCTCGGAGAGCTTCCGGTTTTCCGCATCCAGCTCGTCGAGCGTTTTGAGCTCTTTTCCCATCGACCCCAACTGCTCCTGCACCGCGCTGCCGGTGCGAAGAAACGGGGCCAGCACCGACAAAAATCTCCCCTGCAGGGATTGCATCGTGCCGGCCGGGAGCGACGACACGTAAAAGGCTGCGGCGAGCACCGCCAGCAGGAAAGCAATTTGGAGCTTCTTCATGCGGGATCAGGGCAGGATGCCCCGGCAGTGAGTCACGGATGTGGACGCTCGGAGGAGACGGCCCGCAGAAACTTGAGCTCGGAAAGCGCCCGTCCCGTGCCCTCGGCCACGGCACTCAGCGGATCCTCGGCCACATGCACGGGGAGCCCCGTCTCTTCGGCAAGCAGTTTGTCAAGTCCGCGCAGCAGCGCGCCGCCGCCGGCGAGCACCAGCCCGCGGTCCACCAGGTCGGCCGAGAGTTCGGGAGGACAGCGCTCGAGGGTGATCCGCACGGAATCCACAATCGTGGAGAGCGGTTCGAGCAGCGCCTCGCGCACCTCCTGCGAGGAGATCGAAATGGTCTTCGGAAGCCCGGCCACGAGATCCCGGCCCTTGACCTCCATCGAGGTTTCCTTCTCCATCTTGTAGGCCGAACCGATCTTGATTTTTATGTCTTCCGCCGTGCGCTCGCCGATCATCAGGTTGTAGGCGCGCTTCATGTAGTTGGTGAGCGCCTCGTCGAGCTCGTCCCCGGCCACGCGGATGCTCCGGCTGAAAACGATGCCGGAAAGCGAGATCAAGGCGACCTCGGTCGTTCCGCCGCCGATGTCGATAATCATGTTGCCGGCCGCGTCCTGCACGGGAAGCCCGACGCCGATCGCGGCGGCCATCGGCTCCTCGATCAGGTAAACCTCGCGCGCGCCCGCGTGAGTCGCGGAATCTTTCACGGCGCGCTTTTCGACCTCGGTGATCCCGCTGGGAACCGCGATCACGATGCGCGGCCGGACCATTCGCCGCCGGTTGTGCACCTTGCAGATGAAGTGCCGGAGCATCGCCTCGGTGATTTCGAAATCCGCAATCACGCCGTCTTTGAGCGGCCGGATGGCCACAATGTTTCCAGGCGTGCGGCCCAGCATGCGCTTGGCCTCGTCGCCCACCGCAAGAACGCGGTTGGTGCCCTGATGAACGGCTACGACCGAGGGCTCGCGCAGCACAATCCCGTGGTCTTTGACATACACGAGTGTGTTGGCGGTCCCCAGATCAATGCCGATATCGTTTGAAAATAATCCCAGAAGTTTGTCGAACATCGGTAAAAGTTGTTGGGTAAATGGTTGTTAAGCAGCTCCGCATCACCCTCGTCGCTCAGGAGGTGACAGGCACTGCCGAGAAAATCAGACTCGTTTTCCGAAGCCCTTCCGTCAAGGCTATCCTTGACTTTTTCCGGTCAGAGGGCCGAGGCGATCGCATCTCCCATTTCGCTGGTGCCCACCAGCCTGGTGTCCGGCGTATGGATGTCGGCCGTCCGCAACCCGGCTGCGATCACCGATTTGACGGCGGACTCGATGCCAGCCGCCGCTTCCTCGCAGCCGCAGGAAAACCGGAGCAGCATCGCTGCGGACAGAATCTGGGCGATCGGGTTCGCGATCCCCTTCCCGGCAATATCCGGCGCCGTCCCGCCGCTCGGCTCATACATGCCAAAGCGCGTCGTCCCGCCGGTCGCCTCCCCGAGACTGGCACTCGGCAGCATCCCCAGCGATCCCGCGATCATCGCCATCTCGTCGCTCAGGATGTCCCCGAAAAGGTTTTCGGCGAGCACCACGTCGAAGGATTTCGGGTTCTTGATGAGCTGCATTGCGGCGTTGTCCACGTAGAGGTGGTTGAGCGCGACCCCGGGGAACTCCGCGGCCGTCTCGGTCACCACGCGGCGCCAGAGCACGCCGTTCTGCAGCACGTTGGCCTTGTCAATCGAGGTCACCCTCCCGCTGCGGTTGCGGGCGGCCTCGAACGCCACCTTCGCGATCCGCCGGATCTCGCTCTCCCGATACACCATCGTGTCCACCGCAATCTCCTCGCCACCTTCCCTTTTCAAATACTTCGGCTCCCCAAAATACAGCCCGCCCGTGAGCTCGCGCACGCACAGCACGTCGAACCCGCCCTCGACCAGGCGCGGATGCAATGGCGAGGCATGCGTCAGCTCCGGAAGACACACGGCCGGACGCAGGTTCGCAAAGAGCCCGAAATGCTTTCGCAATGGCAGGAGCGCCGCGCGCTCGGGCTGCTCGGAGGGCGGCAGCGACTCCCACTTGGGGCCGCCGACCGAACCGAACAAAATCGCATCGGCCGCCTCACAGGCCTTGAGCGTCGCGTCCGGCAAGGCCCGGCCGGCCGCATCAATCGCCGCTCCGCCGACCAGCTGGTGATCCTGCTCGATCTCAAGGGAAAATTTCCCGGCAACGGCACCCAGAACCTTCAGGCCCTCGGCCATCACCTCCGGCCCGATCCCATCGCCGGCCAACACTGCAATGCGCTTCTTCATCCGGCCGATCTAACCTTCCCTCCGCGCGCGAAGCAAGCCCGGCAAGCGGAATCATCAGCACAAACGCATGCTGCATGAAAAAGACATCCCGGCGCACATGATGTTTGTTACGCCGCCGTCACTGGGTCCCATGGAGCATCGGCACAAAGCGGACCGGTGTGACGGATCGCCGGTGGATCTTTCCATCGATTTTTTCGAGCACGAAGAGTTCCTGCACGGCACCATATTCGCCGATGGGAATCACCAGCCGGCCTCCCTCCCGGAGCTGTTCCAGCAGGGCTTGCGGCACATCATCGGGCGCACAGGTGACAATGATCGCATCGAACGGGCTTTCCTCCGGCCATCCCAGGTATCCGTCCCCGGTTTTGCAGTGAATGTTTCGGTACCCGAGCCGCTCCAAGGTTTCCTTGGCCTGCCGTGCCAGCGGGGCAACGAGCTCGATGGTGAAAACATCGGCGGCCAGCTCGGCGAGCACCGCCGCCTGGTAGCCCGACCCGGTTCCGATTTCCAACACCCGGGAATTCTGGTTCAGGCCGAGAAGTTCGGTCATCAAGGCCACGATGTAGGGTTGGGAGATCGTCTGCCCGTGCCCGATCGACAACGGCCCGTCGTTGTAGGCAAAGCTCCTCACCCCCGGCGGAACAAATTCGTGGCGGAGAACTTTCCCCATGGCCGCCAAGACCCGCTCGTCGAGAATCCCGCGCTCACGAAGCTGGGTCTCAACCATCTCCCGGCGCCCTTTGGAATCCCCGGCCCACATCGAAAACACAGCCGCCGACAGCACCAGCCAAAGTGCCATGCTCATACACATGAATTTACAACAGACCTCCAGACAACACAAGCCGCAGTCCCGCCCACGCCATCGGACGAAATGACTCAAATGAAAAGACACTACGGCTTGGTCAACTTCCCCATGCACACCAAATGGCAAACCTCATGAAGCAAACCGAAGAACGGCATTCCGAGAGCCGGATGCGTGGGCAATCCGCACGTCCGGTTCGATGAGGGGGAGCCCCCCCGGCGGTCGTTGGCCTTCGCGCCTCTCATCCCGTCCGGGCCTCCCTACTCTACTAGCGGCTTTCTCCCAGTGAGGCGCGGAGAACCACGGCGAGTCCTGCCAGCGAATCGGGATCCGCCTGTTGCCGGGTGAGCGCGTTGAGGGACGTGCCAAGGAAGTAGACGCGACCCTTCCCGATTTGATTCAGCGTGATGAAGGGTTTGGCGGCTGTTCCGGAGTTGACGGACAGTGCGGCAAGTTCTTCTGCGGAGGCCAGGCCTTCGGCGATCGGCGTGGCACCGGTGGCCCAGGCCAGATCCTTTGGGAGCGGTTCCTTGTTGGCCGTGCCTCCGAGCCATTTGAGGAACGCCGGGGTCAACTCCACCCGTCCGGGGTCCGTGGCATCGGGGTAGGAGGAGAAACCTGTCAAATTCTTCCAGTTTCCAAGCGAACGGTCGGCCAAAACCGTGGAAATTCCATAGCGACAAAAGACAATGGTTCCTCCGGACTGGACATAGTTCTCAACCTTCTCGAAATCCTCCGGAGACCATTTGCTGCCCTCGCGCATCGCGATTTCATCACGCTCCGCAAAAACTACCGCACGGAACTTCGGGAAATCCACCACCGGGATCGGGGTGCCCACGAATCGCACAGCATCGAAACCGGCGGGCTGCACGACGAGTTTTTCAAACTCCTCGCATGCGTAGGAATTGCCCGACACGGCCACCTGTTTCGAGTCCAAGGGGGTGGAGGCAAGCCCCAAGAGGGAACTGAGAATGATCGCGCCAAAGAAACTTGCGAGATTGCGATGCATGACGAAAGCGTAGCAGTTGCAGCGGGTTTGAAATAGCCTCGCAGCATGGACAATACGCCATAATTCCTAGAGGGACGGCTTGCCGGAAGGGTTGGTAAATAATTCAGGCCGGACGGTCTTTTCTTCATGGTTTGAGTCATGTCCTTCATGGAGTTTGCGGGATCACTCGTGTAGTCTCATTCGGAATGACAACGTATCAAAGCGTTGAGGCTCGGCGGATTTCCTCATCGGCCTTCACTCTTCTTGAGATCCTCGCCAGCATTGCCATCGTGGCGGTTCTCGCGGCTCTCCTCTTTCCAGCGATCGGGAAAATGACGGAGAAGGCCCGCACGGCAAAATGCCTGTCGAACCTGCGGCAGCTGGGGGGGGCATGGCTGGCCTATGCAAACGACAATGGCGGAAGGCTGGCATCCGTTGCATGGAAAAATCCAAGTTCGAACGCGGATCCGGGTATTCGCGATTACCTTGGTCTTCCCAGCAGTCTTGGAGGGAACCCTTGGCGTATGGAGACGGTCTTCACCTGTCCGGTTTTACAGTCCAATCCTGCGACCGCTACCGAAGAAAGCTTCCTTCGGACATATGGAGTCAACGAATTTGCCTGTGATCTTTACGACAAGGATGCAGTCTACTCTTTTCAGAAGCGTCGGCTGGCGAACATCAATCGTCCCTCCCAGTTTGCTGTCGCCATGGATGGGACGATTATGCCAGGGAGTCCAAAAAGCGAACTATATGCAAAAACCTGTTCGAACCGCGAGGGCAAGGAGCAATGGGTTCAGCGCCCGCATGGATCCCCGGCTTCACGGGGAGCCAACGTCCTTTATGCAGACGGCCATGTGGCATTGACCGAGGCCAGCGTCATTCTGAACACGTCCTCCACATCGCCGTTCTGGCGTGATCCGGCAAATTGAGCGCCGGCGGAACCTAGACTTATGAACAAAAAAACCTATGCAATTGCCGGGCTCTCGGTTCGGGGAATCTATGCATTTATCCTGCCGCTTCTCGGGCGGGCGTCATCCTTCGGGAACAATGATTTCAGCGCGACGAGCTCAGTGGTTGCGGTGGTCGAGCCCGACGAGGCGCGCGCCAGGCATTTCTGTGAGGTGGTCGGACGGGATTTTCCGATCTACCGGCCGGAGGAATTTGGCCGGATGCTGACCGAGCGGAGCCCTGAGGCGGTGATCGTGACCGGGCCGGATTTCACGCATCACGACTATATTGTCGGCGCGTTGCGGGGCGGGCGGAACGTCGTGACCGAGAAGCCGATGGTGATCTCGTCCGCGCAGGCGCGTTCGGTGCTGGGGGCGGAGAAGGAAAGCCGGAGCCGTGTCTTCATGGCGCACAATTACCGCTACATGCCGCTCATGCAAAAGCTGAAGGGGCTCCTTTTGGAGGAGAAGGTCGGGCGGGTCACCAATGTCGAGTTCACTTACAATCTCGATACGTTTCATGGATCGAGTTACTTTTTTCGTTGGAACCGGGAGCGGAGAAATTCCGGCGGACTCAACATCCACAAATGCTGCCACCACTTTGATTTGATCAACTGGCTTTTGGCCGACCACCCCGAAACGCTCTGCGCGTTCGGGAGGAGAAATTACTACGGGCCCGATGGAGCGCACCGTCCGCGCGGCGCCGGGGGGGAGGCGCTGGATCCAACGGAGACCAAGAAAAACTGTCCGTATTTTCAGAAGCACTACGCGGAGAACTTCCGGCCCGAGAGCAATGAGATCAGCACGGGTTGGGATGAATTCCGGATCGCTTACGATCTCCAGTATCCGCCTGATGAGCCGAGATATATCTATGATGATGTCATTGACATCGAAGACACCTACGGAGCACTCATGGAATACCGGCGCGGTGCGATCGTGACTTACTCCTGCAACTTTTCGACTCCCTGGGAAGGCTTTGTCATCGGGATCAACGGCACGAAAGGCCGGATCGAGGTCGCCCACCACTCGAACCCCGACCCGACCGGAAAACTCGTCCGCGCCACGCCCGACGCCAAGATCGTCTTCTATCCGCTTTTCGGCGGACGCGAGGAGATCGGCGTTCCCACGACGCAGGGCGGGCACGACGGGGCCGATCCTTTTATGCAGCGGGATTTGTTCCGGGAGCAGAGCGACGGCTCGCGGAGACTGGGTTTGATGGCGACATCCTACCAGGGCGCGGTCGCTGTCTGCCAGGGCGAGGGAATCTTCCGTTCGCTATCCACCAAGCAAACCGTCTCTCTCCGCGACTTGCTCGGCGAGCATTACGCGGTTGAGCAAGGACATTGAGCGGACAGTCCCAGTGATCAAGACGCTCCAAAAGTCGGTTTCCTGGTGGGTCGTGGCATTGCTCACGACAACAACCGGCGTGCAGGCGATTGTCGAGGCGACATCCGGTGCCCCGCTGACGTTCACGCTGAAAAAGTTCATTGATGATCCGGCGCTGATCGCGTTTCTCGGGAGCATCAATCTGGCGTTCAGCTTCCTTGTCGCGCCCTTCGCGAGTTGGAAGAGCGACCGGATCTGGACCCGTTTCGGGCGGCGCAAGCCATTCCTCATCGCCGGATGGTCCCTGCTTGTCCTGGCACTGATTGCCTGCCCGCTCGCTCCGCAGCTCTGGATGCTCGTCGGCGCGGTCATCGTCTGGCAGTTTGCCACGGATTTCGGCTACGGAGCGGTATGGAGTCCGCTGCTCTACGAGGTCGTTCCGCCCCACCAGCGCGGTCGCGCCGTCGTGATCAAGAGGCTCATGAGCATCAGCGCTCTCGTTTTCTTCAACTATGTCCTGCTTTCGCAGTTCGACGCGATCCACTCGATCAGGCTGCCGCTCTGGGGGCTGTTGACCCTGACCGGCGAGCAGGTGATCTATTTCACGGCCGCCGCGCTGGTGGCGCTGGCAGTGATCAACATCGCATTCAATGTCCGCGAGATCGAGCCCCCAGGGCACAGCCCGCGCGAGTCTTTCCGCCTGGTCGCCTTCTTCCGCGAGGTCTTCGGCAGCCGCCAGTGGATCATGATCTACCTGCTGCTTTTCTGTTCCGTCAGCCTCACGGCCGGCCTCGGCCAGCTCGCGCCGCTGCTGATCACCGAGCAGTTTGGTTACACGAAAAAACTCCTCGGCCAGATGCAGACGTTGCAGCTCCTTATCAACGTTTTCGTTGCCCTGCCGATCGCGGGTCTCATCGTCGACCGGTTCGATCGGTTCCGGGTGTTTCAGGCCGGACTCTTCCTCACCACCATCCACTCACTGGTCTTCTGGATCTGGGTCAAGTTCGGAACCCCCGGCGGCATCCCCGCACCCGCCGTCATCATCGCCTTCGGCCTCGCCCACGCCATTGTGGACACCATTGCCGCCCTGGCGATCGAACCCTACTTCTACGACCTCACCCCGCCGAACAAGATGGGAACGATGAACTCCGGCTTCCTCATCGTATCCAACGTTCTCAAGATGTGCCTGATGACCGGGGTTGGGCTCTGGGTCAAATGCTACTCCGCGCTCTTTGCCCCGGCAGGAAAATTCGAATACCTCAGCGGCTACCTCTTCATCTTCCTCGTCGGCCTCGGGGGGGTCGCGATCAGCGTTTTCTTCGCACGGGAACGAAAGGCCGGACGGATCGTCAGCTATGGGGTGGCCCCTTGAGCACGGATCCGGCGATTCCCCACACACGGCGCGGAGCACACGGAGAAAAACCGTTTTTTTGGCTGAGCCCGACGCCGGGAGTTGTCCTTTTCTCCATGTATTGAAGCGTTTGTTTCAGGGCTTCAAAGTTGCAAAATCGGGTGTGCGACGGTAGTATTTTCAAAACCGGAGAAATATATGAAACTCAAAATCGCGACGCTCACAGCCGTTCTGGCTTGTTCTGTTTTCAACCTTCACGGGGTCGTAATTGAGGCAAACTTCAGCGGAGGCAATGGAACTTCTTCCTCAGACCAATTTGTCGGCACCGCAGGCAATGGCTGGGTGAACGCATGGCAGTCCCAGACCAATGGCACAGCCATCGCAAACTCCGGAACTGTGACAACCGGACTTTTTGGGCCATCAAATTACCTGAGAGACACTGTGACGCGAGACCCGAGCGGTGCAGCTGGCAGAAGCGCCGGCGTAACGCGCAGTTTCAGCCTCGACTCAGGTGCCGGGGGCATCAATACATCCGCCAACTACACGATATCGTTTGACTGGCGTATGAATAGTTCAGCTTCGAGCAATTGGACGTTGGACACCAACCACTATTTCTACTTTTTTGGGTCAGATGTTCAAACTTCTTCGATCAGCAGCACTGTTGCAGATTCCTTCCGCGTCTGGACACGTGGCACGGCATTCCGTGCAACGAACAATGCAGGCGGTGACGCTGCGATCTCAGGCATCACCTTGGCGTATGACACAACGTATTCCATTACTCTGACGCTGACACCCACTGCATGGGATGTTTCTATTTTTGATGGAACGAACACGGGAGCTGTCTCCTCACGGAACTATTCTTCGGTGGATTCGGGGATTGCCGACTGGCTGAACTTCACTGCCTATGGTGGAGCTGCTGCGAATGCCGCTGGCGAAACACTTGTATGGGGATTGGATAACCTCCAAATCAGTCAAGTGCCCGAGCCGGCAACGTATGTCTTGTTTGGCCTTGGGGCCGCGTTCCTGGCCTGCCGGTCCCGCCGCCGGGCCTGACTTTTCTTCGAGGTTCACGTCGTTTGTGGGTTTTGTTCCATCGCCTCGCGGTGGGGTTCATGTATCCCTCAAGTCCGGACAAGGCGCGGGGACGCTGATGTCATCCAGAAAGAATCGCGAATCGTGGAAAACCGGTGAACCGAAACCGCGATGGTCAGACATCCTGAAGTCATTCGATCAAACAGCCGTCGCAGGGAACCCGCGTGAGACCGAAAACTGCTTCCCGGAGGGTGGACATTCTTGTCCACCATGCAGAGTGCGACAGGAATGTCGCACCTCCAATGAATTGTTGGCTCATCCGTTTTCCCGATAGGTCAGGATGTCTGATGGTAGATGACGGATCGCCAAGCCGTCCGTCGAGAGAGGTCGGCGGGCTCGGCGATACCGCCCTACCAATGATCGTCTCAGCCAGTTTCCTCGGGATCAGGAGCCCGGAGGCTTGATCGTTTGATTCGCGAGGCGTTTTGATTCGCGCGAGTCGTCCTTTTGTCCATCGTATCGGACGTTGGCTCAATGGCGATTTGCAGACGGATCGATTAGGTTAGCCGTGTATGCAGGAGTGCTCCCGGATGCAGCGAATTTTTGATGCGGTGGTCTATGGGGACACCTGTGCGGCTTTTGGAGCGGCGATGGCGTTTCGGGATGCGGGGCAGAGCGTTTTGCTGGTCAGCCGGCATACGGGTTTGATGCGCGAGGCGTCGTGGTCGTTTCTGCAATCGGCGCGTTCGGGATCGAGTGGGCCGTGGGGCGGGTTCCGCCGTGTTCTCGAACTCCGCAGGGCCTGGCAAGGAGGGAAAATTGACGGGGCATGCACGGAGGTCGCGGCCGCGGAATATGGGCAGCAGAGGGGCGTTGAGTTTCTCTTTTTTGCCGTGCCGATCGGTGCGGAGGAAGATGACGGGCTCGTCACGCGGGTCGGATTTTTCACCAAGCAGGGGGAGAGATGGATTTCCGCCCGGCGATGGCTCGATGCCAGCGGGCGCGGCGAGCTAGCCAGGGTTGTGAGCGGCGGGATTGAGGCACCCCCGGTCGAGTTCTGCGAGTCGGCAATATACTTCAGGCATCCCAAACCTGTGACTCCGGCCGGCGAAGAATGGGCGACACCGGTGCCCGGGGTCACGCGGGCGGAGTATGGCCCGAGCCTGTGGGGCAATGAAAGCGTGGTGAGATTTCGTGGGGCGCCCGGACTATCTCCGTTGCGGACGTTGGACATGCTGGCATTTGTCCGGGCAAAGGCCGATCTGGCTGGAGCGGTGGTGAGCCATGGATCGTTCGTTCCGCTGGAATTCGCGAGCGCTGGCTCCGGGGCCTCCGCCGGGCTTCCCGTCAATGTTTCGACGGTTTCCTCCTTGCCGACTGATGTGGGTTTGATGTTCGACGCGGGAGTCGGGGCTGCGAATCAGCTGATCGAGTCCATGCCTTCATCCGGGCGAAGGGCTGGGAGAATCAAAGTGGAACCGGCCCGTGCGGAGACGTTTGAAGTGGGAGTTGTCGGCGTCGGCACAGGAGGAGTGCTCGCGGCATTGGCTGCAGCACGCGAAGGAGCCAGGGTCGGTGCCGTCGAGCTGCTTCCCGTCGTGGGCGGCGTCGGCACTGCGGGCGGAATCCACCTCTACTATTTTGGCGTGGAAGGGGGCTTGCAGCGGGAACTCGACCAACGCGTTTCCGCTTCGATGCCGCTCTTCGGAACCCGGAAGAATATCGCCGGATTCCATCCCATGGCAAAGTCCCTGGCTGCCGAGTCGTTGCTGATGGAGGCCGGGGTCAGGATTTTTACGGAAACAATGCTGGGCCCAGTGGCATGGGGATCAAATCAACGGATTGCGTCGGTGCTGGCGTTTTCTCCGCGCGGACCGATTGACATGCGCGCGTCCGCCTGGGTGGATTCCAGCGGCGATGGCGATCTGGCGGTGGGCGCGGGTGTTTCGTTTGAGCGGAGCGCGAGGTCCGATGGGCAGGCCTCGGCGTTCTCGCAGGGGTCGGGACGTTTCCGGTGGCGGGACGGCGAACTCTTCCTGCGGATTCTGAACTTTGATGCGGGATTCGTTGACTCGACGGACTCATGGGATTTGTCCCGTGCACGGCTTCGTGGGCTGGAGCACTACCGTCGGGATGAGTTTACGGATGAGGAACGCCCGACATACATTGCGCCATTGATCGGAGTCCGGCAATCGAGACACATTCAGACGCTCTATCAGGTCACGCTGGCGGATCTTGCCGCCCGCCGACGGTTTGCGGATGCCGTTGGCTACACGGCGTGCCATTTCGACAGCCATGCCATCGACTTTGAATTTGAATCGGAGGAAGCCGCGTTCTGGATCTGGGGCTGCCGGAACTGGCGGCTGAGGACCGGTTGTGAGATTCCGTATCGGGCCTTGATCCCGAAGGGTGTGACAAATCTTTTGCTGGGATGCCGGGCGGTGGGAGCGACTCCGGACGCGCACCAGTCGTTCCGGATGCAGAGGGATATGCAGCGGATCGGCGAGGTGGCCGGGATATCCGCGGCGTTTGCAGCGCGCTTCGATTGCGGAACGGCAGATTTGCCTTACGAATGGCTGCGGAAGAAATTGGAGGAAACAGGCGCGCTGAAGGCCGGCGAAAACACGCACAGCGGATTTGGATATCATGTGGAGGAGAATGCGTTTGCCGAGCCCGGCGGGACCGTCACGGACCTGATCGAAAAAACACGCGAAGGGTTCGGCCTGCACATGTATCTTTTGACACAAGCCGGAGAAGCAGCCATTCCCCTGCTCCGGCCGCTTCTGGCGGAACCCGAGGCCTCTTGGAGGGCGGCCGTGGTTCTGGCAATGCTCGGGGATGGGGAGGCCGAGCCCCGGTTGCTCGCGGCTGTCCGGGACCGCGAAATTGGTTATGAGCCGGATGATCCGCGTCATCCGAAAAGATGCCAGCGGCTGGCGCCGAACTGGATCGCGGCACTCGTTTTTCTCCGGCGATGCGCCACGGAACACACGCTCGATGCCATTGAGAAACTTGCCGGGGAAACCGGATTGCTCCACAACACCCGGACGGCAACGGCGCTTCTGTGCGCGGCGCTGGCAGATCGTTTGGAAGGGCGGCGCACCAGCGCGTCGAGGGTGTTCCATCTGCTCGACCGACTTCTGGCAACTCCCGCTCCCAATGCCATCGGGCATCCGCAACGCACGATTGTCGGATATCGCGATTCGGTGGACGACTCCGGGGTCTGGTATCCCGAAGTTGTTGAGGACTTTCGTTGGCAACTTCACTTCGCGGTTGCGAAAGCCCGGATTGCCTGGGGCGGCGGGATCGATTCCGAAGCGCTGATGTTCCGCTGCGATCCCCGGCTGCCTGTGCGGCGGGCATTCGAAGGCCTCGAAGCGAAAATCCCTGCCGCGGTACCCCGCGAGTCCGTGCCGGGCTGAGACCGGTTTGTCATTTTTATGAAGAAACACAAAAGAGCCCTTGCCTTCGCCTTCCTGCTGGGGTGTTCAACAATCCATCTGAACGCCGAGCCGGAATTTCAGCAATCCCCGGACGCGAAGAATGGCGTGCTGATCGTTGGTGGAAAAGCCGGGCTGTTCGAGGCCTCGATCCTCCAAGCGCTCGCACTGCTTCCGCAGCCGGCGGAGTTTGACATCCCCGCAAAGTTCGTCGGATCGCTTGCCGATGGCGGCCGGCCAGGCGACTACAAGGCGATGATATTCTGCGCGCAGGACTCCGGGGTCGCGCCGCTGACCGATGCACAGGTCGCGGAAATCGGCGATGTCGCAAAGAACGGCGGCCTCATCGTCTTTCTGGGCGAGTCGCTCGCGAAGCTCAAGCCGTCGCGCGATGGGCTCGGGAGCCTCGCGGATATTGTGGGGGCGAAACAGCTTGGGAAGGGAACCGTGGGGCAACCGACAGAGGAAGCACTGAAGCTCGAACCGGCTCTTGGGAAGAAATCCCGCCCGTGGATGAGCGGCGGCTACGCCCTCGCGGAACTGACCACGGCCCGGCCCTTGATCGGTGACCGGAGCAAGGCAAATGCAGCGATTAACACCTGCGGAAAAGGAACCGTTGCGTTTTTTGGCAACCCCCTTGGTTCAGCACGGCCGGACACCGGCATCGAAACCTATGTCAGACTGATCAAAAGCCTCATTCTCGCCTCCGGAGCCACCAAGAGCCCGACCACGCGGGAAACCTGGGAACTCATCCCGCTGGGCCCCAACAAGGAGCCGGCACCGACCGCTGAGGCACCAATCAAACAAAAGCTGGTCAGCAAACGCAACGAGCAGGTTCTGACGGGGGCTGAAACCGTTATCGTGCGCGATGGAAAAGCCGTGGCGGCTATCGTCATTGCCAAGGATCCCTCCGCGGCGACGCGGCAAGCCGCCATCGACTTGCAACGAACGATCAAGGAAATCAGCGGAGCGAACCTCCCCGTCGTTTCCGAGGATGAAGTGCAAAAGGGGGAGAAAGGATTCTCCCTCACGACGAAACCCGATGAGAGGCTTGATTCTGTGATTCTTCTCGGAAACTCGAGTTGGGTGGGAGCCGAAGGCGTTGATCCGACAAGCTTCCCTCCCGAAGGCTTCGTTCACCGTGCAAAGAATGGAGTGATCGTCATCGCCGGAAACGACCGGCGTGAGAACGGCCTCGATCTCTATGGAACGCTTTTTGCGACTTATGATTTTCTTGAGCGGCAGTTCGGAGTCCGGTGGCTCTGGCCCGGGCGGCTCGGAACGGTTCTCCCCATGTCAAAGACCCTCTCGGCAAAGCCGCTGGAGGTTGCCGATGCTCCGCTCCTGAGCGTGCGCAAACTGCGCAACATCTCAAGTGTCGGTCCAGGCTATCACGAGCCCTACCTCCCCAGGTTCTGGTCCGAGCAGTCACTGCGCGAAACTTATGCGGAGAATCCACAGAGCAATCTCGTGAGCCGCATCCGCCGCGGCCTCAAACTTTTGGGGAAAAGCGAGGACGACTACATCTCCCGGTATGCTGCGGCGTTTCCATGGTTTGCCGCCGCGCGGGCGGGGATGAGCCAGAGGCTTTACGGAACCCACGCCTACGATGGTTGGTATGAGAAGTTTCACAACGAGCATCCGGATTGGTTTGCACTCCAGGCGACCGGCACACGCGAGCAGTCCCCGGTTCGTCCCAGATTGAACAAGGTTCATCCGGGTATGATTCATGAAGCCGCCGTTCAGACCGCTGGGAAATTTGCCGAGGATCCCCTGCTCGATGCCGCGCCGTTTTCGCCGAATGATGGCGGAGCAAATACCTGGGACATGAGCGAGGCGTCGAGAAAACTCGATCCGCCGAACGGCCCGAAGGTCATGGTCCTCTATCAGCTTGCCGGCATGAAGTTCTCGAAGCCCTATGTGGCGCTGAGCGACCGCGTTGTCACCTTCTACAATAGCGTTGCAAAGGAAGTTCAGAAACTCCGGCCCGGTTCCCGCATCGGAACGGGAGCCTATAGCTACTATCGCACCCCGCCGCTCCATGTGACGCTCGATCCGAGCGTTGTGCTCTTCTACACGGGAATGAATTATCTTAATGACCGCAACCTGAAGGCGGACCGTGCCAATTGGAACGGGTGGGCCGGCAAGGCCAAACAAATGCTGTTGCGTCCGAATGCTTTTCATGCCGGACACGGGTTTCCGGTCGTCTGGGTGCACAAAATGGACGAGGACGTCAAGCGGTGCTACGAGACGGGGATGATCGGTTCGGACTGGGACTCGATCATCCACCACTGGGCGACAGTCGGCCTGAACTACTATGCTCTCGGTCGTCTTCTCTGGGATCCCTCACAGAACGTGGACGCGATCGTGAAAGACTACTGCAGGTCGGGCTTCGGTCCTGCGGCGGATGAGATGGAAGGCTACTTCAACGAACTGGAGCGCCTGACGAATACGATGGCAAGCAGCGTTGGCGATGCCACGGAATCAGCCCTGCGGGACGAGGAGGAGATCGACGTCAACAACTTCGCCCGTGAAGTCATTCAGCGGCTTGCGCCCGATGTTTACACGGCGGAAGCGATCAAAAAGCTGCGGGGATATTTTTCCGGGGCCCGGGAGAAAGCCAGGGATGAGCCGCTCGTGCTGGACCGGATCCGCTTTCTGGAATTGGGAGTGGACTACGCGGAGATCCAGGCGGAGGTCTATCGCGAAGCGGGGAAGGACGCGCCCGACAAAGCCAGGGTGGCCGGCTTGCTCGAAACGAGGCAGAAGTTTTTCAGCGAGCTGTTTGACAAAGATCCGTTCGCCATCAATCTCCCATACATTGCCTGGCGTGAAGAGGTCCTGTATAAAACCTTCTATCCCAAAAACCCGAATTGAGCGTGAGGCAAAGACGCATGATGAATACCATTGTCTGTTTTGGCGACTCGATCACGGCGGGGAAAAGCGTTCCGGAGAACCGGCGGTGGACATCCCTCCTGCAAGCCGGGTTGGACGAAAAGGAGGTTGATCGTTGGAGAATCTACAACCGGGGAGTTGCAGGCGAAGCCATCGTTGAGGGACTCGCTCGCTTTGAAAAAGACGTCGCAGGCTTGCTGCCGGCGGTTGTTCTGATCGAGTTCGGTTTGAATGATTGTTCCCACCGTCCAAACCGCAGGGTTCCGCGAACCGGTTTGAATGAGTTTGTTTCGGTGCTGCAGGAGTTGCTCCGCCTTGTGCGTGAAGGCGGCAGCCACCCGATCCTTCTCACGAATCATCGGATCGATCCGGATCGCATTGAGGAAACCAGCGGGGCCCGTTGCCAGGAGAATCTTGCGCCGTATCAATCGGCAATCCGGCAGACCGCGAACCTCGAACGCGCGATGCTGATTGATGTCGAGGAGAGGTTCTCCTTGCTGACTGACCTTCGTGCCGCGCTGTCATCAGACGGGATCCACTTAAGCTGTGAGGGCCATGTCCATTATGCCGCGATTGTGGCGGCCGCCCTGCATCCGATCTTGAAGACCCTTTCATGAAAAACATGCTTCGCGGTCTTGTTCTCGTTGGTTTGGTTTCCGCATTCCTGCCCCGGATATCCGGGGCGGCGGGTTCCGTGATTCTTTTTGGGGAGGGGGTTGGGGCCATGGATGTCGCCTTCCTGGCGGGATCCTTTCTAACGCCGCCGGATGCGGCTTATGACATTTTCCATGAGATCAAGAAGGGGGCTCCGAGACCCTTGGAGTTCGGCGACGCGGCGGTGGTCATCGTGGCCTCGTTGAACGAAAAGTCACCGGCGAAATGGACCGCCGGGGACGTCGCTGCGGCGGAAGCCTGGGTGACAGCCGGGGGGACACTGGTTTTTCTCGGAAACTCTCCGGTCCTGCTTTCTCCACGCTCGCAGGATCTCGACCTTCTTGCACCCTTGGTCGGTGGGAAGAAACTTCAGAGCCCGGCGGGTCCCCAGAGCGTGGTTGGCCAGTCGCCGGTGACGAACGATCTGCGGAAGGCGGCATGGATGGGAGCCGGGGGATGGGCGCTCGCGGGATGGACCTCGGCCGTGCCTCTCCTCAGCGATGGGTCAACAGCCATGGCGACCGTCAACACTTTCGGGGACGGGCATGTCTATTTTTTCGGAAAAGATGTCTGCCGCCTCAGCGTTTCGACCGGCCTCCAATCGTATGCGCAGATGATCGGGCGGGCGATTCTCGGGGGAAAAGTTTTAAAGACCCCCTCGCATCGCGAAGCCTGGGTGCTTAAGGCTCTTGGTGCGGATGCCACTCCGGGCGATGCAGCACCGCGCAATCGCCGCGAACTTCATCCAACTCTCAGAAAATCCGCCGCCGCGGGTGATTCGTTGCAGCTCATTTTGGACGGGGTTCCGCAGGCGGTCATCGTGCTCGGCGATTCCCCGTCCAAAACCGCCGCCGGGGCAGCGGAGATCCTTCGCGAGGAACTCAAAAAAATGACCGGTGCCGATCTTCCGATTGTGCGCGAAGCATCGCTGACATTGGAAAAGTCATCAGCAGGAGATGCCACGGACATCACCGATGTTTCAGGGAAACGAGTTCCCTACGCGATTGTGGTCGGCGATACGCAGGTGGGAAAGTCGCTTGGGGTCACGAGCGAAGGTCTGCCTCTGGAGGGATATCGCGCCATCACCCGGGGAAACCTGCTTTTTCTTTGTGGCAGCGATCATCGGGCGGACGGATGGGAGCTGGAGGGGACAAAGTTTGCGGTGTCGGCATTTCTTGAGCGGCATGGCGGGATTCGCTGGCTTTGGCCCGGGGCGTTGGGGACGGTTTATCCGAAATCGGCGACGCTGGTGATTCCTGCGATGGATGAGATGGATGCGCCGGCCCTGAGGATCCGGAAGCTTCGCGACTCGGGGGGCGGGACGAAGAGGTTTGAGACCGATTTGGCGACGGGCGAAGTTCGGGCCAAGGCATCCGGGCGACGGACGGCCACAAGTGTTGCTTTGCTGGGCCGGGAGTTGAAGACGCAACTGGCGCGACACGATCAGTCGGCATCCTGGTTTGATCACATGCGGCTCGGGCAGAACTACATTGCGGGTGCGACACATGCCTATTTCGGGTGGTGGGATCGCCATGGGGCGGCGCATCCCGATTGGTTCAGCCTCCAACCGACGGGTTTCCGGATTCAGACGCCGCCGCGGGAACATTTTTGCCAGTCCGCCCCCGGGCTTGTGGAGGCGATTGCCGCAGCGACCGTTGAAAAATTTGCGCAGGACCCCAGGCGCGACGTGGTTTCCATCGCGCCCAACGACGTGGGAGGGAACAGCTATTGCTTTTGCGCAGCCTGCCGGATGAAAGATCCCTCCAACGGGGCCCCGGCACCGATCCGCTACCTGATCGGCGGATTTCCCTTGAACGGGCTGTATCCCTCCCTCTCCGACCGAATGGTGGGATTTTTTACGGAGATTGCCGGGGCTGTTGACCGGCTCAGACCCGGGGCAAAAGTCGGTGTGACAGCCTACAATGCCTACCGCGCGGCTCCGATGGCCGCCCGCCTCCCGCTGAACTCGCTGCTGGTCTTTGTCGGGACGAACTACTTTGACCGCCATGTTCTCAATGCGGACCGCCAGAACTGGAACCGTTGGGCGGCGAGCGCACCAGAGCTCATCCTCCGGCCGAACACGCTCCACCAGGGACATGCGATGCCCGCCGTGTTTGTAAAGGGCCTGTCGGAAGACCTGAAGCATTGCTACGAAACGGGAATGATCGGGGCGGATTACGACTCCATTGTCCATCACTGGGCGACGCAAGGGCTGAACTACTATGTTCTGGCGAAACTTCTCTGGGATCCGTCTCTTGATCCAGAGGCGATCATTCAGGATTACTGCGCGAAGGGATTCGGTCCGGCGGCACCGATCATCCGCGAGTATTTTTCGGCACTCGAAAGCCATACGGAGCAGGTCGCCGACAAAGTGGGGGAGATGACAAAGGGGGCACTTGAAGGTCAGGATGAGGAGGAGCCGGAAGCCCCGGTCGGAGCCGAATTCTTTATCAAGCAGATCCCGAGTTTATACCCCGTTGAAAAAATTTCGCAATGGAGAGCGATCCTTGCGCGGGGCCGAAGTGCGGCGGGCGGGGACGAAACGATCCTTGCGCGGATTGCATTCCTGGAGGAGGGCCTAGCTTATGCAAACTGGCAGGCGGAATTTTTCAAGGCCCTTGCGGAGCAGCCGGAACAAAGCCCCGTTCTCAAGGATCTTGCCGCGCGCCGGCGACAGGACTTCCAGCGGATGTTTGATGAGAACTACTTTGCCATCCAGTTCGGCCTTTTGTTGTGGAGGGAGGAGTATTTTTGGAAACAGGCGGGGTTCCGAATTCCAGTCGGGCCATGAGCCATTTTGCCGGCATTTCTGTTCACCGCGACGTCCCGTTTCTTGCAGACGACAGGGGCGAATCCCTTGACGCGTATCTGCCCGATCCCCGGATTTGGCGTGGACCTCATCCGGTTGTGATCGTGGTCCATGGTGGCGGTTGGGCGAAAGGGGACAAGTCCGAGCACCGCCAGATCGAGATTGCGGAAGTTTTGGTGACCAATGGTTACGCGGTGTTTTCGATCAACTACCGCCTGACGGAGTTTTCGGGCGAGATCCTGAAGAGCCCGGTAACACGCAGTTCCTGGCCAGATTGTCTGAACGATTGCCGGGAGGCGCTTCGCTTCGTATCGAGCCAGGCTGAGGTATGGAACCTCGATCCTGCGCGAATTGCGTTGTTCGGCCTTTCCGCCGGGGCACACCTGGCATTGCTGACCAGTCTCACGACAGGTCATCCCATACTCGACGTGCTGCACGGACGCTTTCCGGTTGCGTGCGTGGTTTATTTCTACGGGGTCTTTGATCTCCCGCAGATTGGTGGGAGATGGAAGTTTGGCGAGAGGCACGCGGACCCAAAGGCAGTCCGCCGTCTGGCTTCACCCGCGAGTCATCTCTGCCCGGAAGCCCCCCCGATCTTCGTGGCTCACAGCAGGGCGGACACGACGATTCCTGTCGCCCAATCGCTGCAACTTCTTGAGAAACTCGGTGCGCTGGGCGTTCCTCACCGGAGTCGGATTCTCGAATCGGCACCACATGGGTTTGGGATCCGGTCGGAGTTTGGCGACCTGCGTCCCGAGGTCCTGGCGTTCCTTGCCGATCACGCCGGGCCGCCGGTCATTTCGAGGTCCGGCGGGCGGGGGAAGGAGGTCCATCGCCAGCAGCCGCTTTCTTGACGGCTGCCGGATCCGGAAGATCCGCGGAGACTCCAACCCTTACGCTGCGCCGGTCATCGGTGGGTGCATGGCCCCAATACTTGCGGTAGAGGCGGGAAAAGTAGAACGGATCGTCGTAGCCGACCGCAGATGCCACTTCTTTTACGCGGAGGCTCGACTCATGTTGATAATATCGGGCCGCACGCATCCGGAGTTGCATGAGATATCCACTGGGGGTCAGCCCGGTGTATTTGCGGAAAAGCACGCGGAAATACTTGGGATGCAGACCGGCGATCCCGGCGACCTTGCGGAGAGCTTTCGGTTCGGTGAAGTGGCTCCTCAAATATTCGAGGGACGCTTCGATTCCATGTTCGCCACAGCTGAGGGATTTTTTTCGCGTGAGGATGCCCGCCGGCGCATGGCCGAGAAAGCGCGCCAGGACCGCCTTCAGCTCACCCTCCGCCTCGAGCGTTGCTGAAGGATTCTGGTCAGCCCGAAGCTTCTCCAACCGCTCGAAACTCGACTTTTCCAAATCTAAATCAGCAACTTTGTGGATGATGGGAACTGTCAGATCCTTCAATTCTGACTCAGTTGACAAAAAGCGGCACCATGCGAGCGAGGTAAAACCCGGCTTGGGGGAAACGATCCACGTTCTGCGGACCCAGGCGGGCATGAAAATCATATGGCCCTTTGTGAGTCGGCAAGTGATGTCGTCGATCTGGTAGTCCGCCGATCCGTTGAGGACGAGCATCAGCCGCGGTTCGCTCGGAATGCTCTCCTCCAGCCTGTAGGGTGCGCGGCGCAACTTCAGCTCGGCAGCAGTAACAATCAGGCGTGTAAGGCGGCGTCAATAAATAAAGGTAGCAAGTCATGGTTTAGGCTGAGGCATGATTGCATAGTTCCATTCTCCATGAAACTTATGCCGTTCGATGTGAACTCCACG
>Ga0247842_10001581_pt1 | contig 37392 bp, 42 predicted proteins | sample LaCruzMarch2015__3_FD_192411 | JGI IMG/M metagenome (GOLD analysis project Ga0247842, IMG submission 192411) | Freshwater microbial communities from meromictic Lake La Cruz, Castile-La Mancha, Spain - LaCruzMarch2015_19m | ecosystem: Environmental > Aquatic > Freshwater > Lake | place: Spain...
TTATGTGATATAAGCATCCAAAGGATATAAATGCTTCGCTGCATAACGTATATTTCGAGTGCAAAGCCAATTTTTGCAAACATTAAGTAAAATTGGTAATAGTTAAATACTTTCCCGACAGCCTCATGTCAAATAGGCGGAAACATGTCAATAGATAGTGGGCTGCAATACTATATCCTTTATAATAACACCTGGTGCCAGCATCCTACCGCCTACTGGTCGTCACTGGAAACCAACGCTTTCGTGTACATTGATAAACCACAGTATGTATGGACTTATGAGAGAATGCCCACGGGACATATCACATGGAACGCCTTAGGTGGTTGTGCAGAAGGTTATTTAACATCGTCTTTTTCAGCATACGAAAATGAGAGAGGATGGCATGAGATTGCGTATTGGGGAAGTGAATCCGGGTGGAGTAACGTATTGTGGGTTTGCGTAAGAGGATAGAAAGCAGGCTATAAACGATTAACCTGCCCAGGTCACTTATTCTTTGCCTGAAAGAGCCTCCAGATCTTTTTATCCGATTTGCATCGAAAACACCATCGCCTCCGAGCGAATCATCTCGTGCATAGAACGCCTCGCTGGAGAGTCTCTTTCCCATCTCCTCCACCTCGCCGGGCACCGAAGACCTCCGCCAGATTCTCACTGGCCGTCTCCAGGCACCCGATCCCTTTTGCCGACCGCCCGCCCATGGCCTCGCAGAGCTTCGCCCTCTCCCGCGCCCCCTTCCGCCCCCCAGGCACACGCGGCGCGTCTTGCCCTCAGCGCGCGGGGGCTTGCGGACGGGGGCGAGGCCTGCGCGAGTGCGGGCGTGCGCGCGTGACCGTCAAGAGGATCGAACCGGAGATGAATATCGGTTTGGATCAGGCGCAGGAGTACGAGATGGTTGGAGAGGCTGATGGGGAGTTGAAAGGCCCTGCAGAAGCTCTCCTGCGCACCAGCGGTTCGCAGGGAGGCGCAGGCTTGGACTCTCTCCGGGGGCGACCAGGACTAGGAAGGTCTCGTGGAGAGCCTGGAGACGTCTGGGTGGAGTTCGGCAGGTCTCAGGAGAGGCAACGGTTAATACATATTGGGCATTCCTCTAAATGAAGACGGAAATTTCGGAGATGTTAAATGAGTAGCGAGATGGATTGCTCAGAATTGCTCGCACAATTAAATGAACTGGATGAGCACCAAAGAATAGAGGCAAAAGCTTGTTCTTCCAGGGAGCTTGGCGAATCCATATTAGAGACAGTTTGCGCCTATGCAAATGAACCTGACCTTGATGGCGGCTATTTGCTATTGGGCGTGACCCGCACCAGAGATACTTCAAAAAAATTTTATGAAATTATAGGCGTTCAAGATCCCGATAAGCTTCAATCAGACTTAGCATCCCAATGTGCATCTGTATTTAATCGTCCAGTTCGCCCTGTATGCAGGGTTGAGGCAATCAATGGCAAAATAGTTATTGGAGTATTCGTCCCAGAAGCACAACCGGGAGATAAGCCCATTTTTTTCAAGAAAAACGGACTTCCAAAAGGCGCTTTTCGACGGATTAGCTCCACGGATCAAAGATGTACTGTGGAAGACCTACCCATTTTCTTTAACGAAAGAGACAACCGGTCTTTTGACTCCACACTTTTAGTCGAAAGCGGTCTTAATGATATCGACTCGGAAGCATTAGCTGACTATCGTCGATCGCGGCGCGAAGTAAATTCGGACGCGGAAGAGCTAAAATGGGATGATTCTGATCTTCTACAGTCGCTGAGCTGTGCTTCCGTCCACGATGCGAAGCTTAAACTTACCATAGCAGGGCTGGTCCTCTTTGGAAAGACGAGTTCCTTGCGGCGATCATTGCCTATGACACGGGTAGATTACATCCGAGTTCCCGGAAGAGATTGGATTGCTGATCCGGAACACCCCTTTGAGACTATTGAAATGCGCTCGCCACTAATTCGATTAATAAGCAGAGCAAGAGCAGCCATACTTGATGATCTACCTGTTGCATTCTCGTTGCCGAAAGGTCAGTTTCAGAGACAAGAGATACCGCTCATTCCAGAAAGAGTTCTAAGAGAGGCTTTGGTCAACGCACTGATGCACAGGAACTATCGGATTTCAGGGCCCATGCAAGTCATTCGATACTCCAACCGTATTGAGATACGTAATCCTGGTCATTCTCTAAAACCGTTGGAAAAATTAGGTGAGCCCGGCTCTAAAACAAGAAACCCCAGTATCGCTGCAGTATTGCACGATACAAAGTATGCTGAGACAAAAGGCAGTGGAATCAAAGTAATGAGGGAGCTTATGAAGTCAGCAAACCTCACTCCGCCTGCTTTTGATTCTGATCGAGAAAAGGATGAGTTTGTAGTTACTTTATTATTCCACCATCTTTTAGACGAATCGGACTTGAGGTGGCTGGCTCAATTCAAGGATGCAAACATCACAGACGATGAAGCCAAGCTATTAGTCTTCACAAGGGAGAAAGGAACCATCAATAATGCAGAAGGAAGAGATCTTACTGGGCTGGATACCCTTACGGTCAGCTCAAGATTACGCAGACTGCGAGACGTAGGTCTTATTCAGTCGCATAATCGAGGATCTGCTACATTCTATACACCGGCAGAACGGCTAATGAATGCCAAAGGTATGGCTTTAATAAAATCGATTCAGACAGAATTACCAACCATCGAAGAGTCGAAACCTACCATCAAACCTGTCATCAAAGAGCTGGTACCTACCATCAAACCTGCCATAACGTCATTGGAACAAGAGTTTCCAGAAATTCCAGCATCCCTGTGGCAGATTATTTATGGGCTTGGAAAGCATACCCAACCTGAGTGCGTTAAGTCGGTAATTTTCGATATATGTAGCATAAGGCCGTTTGCTGCAGAAGAAATGGCAAAAATATTGAATCGAAATAAAGGCTGGGTCCGCACCAGCTACCTCCGTCCAATGCTCAGGGAAGGAAAGATCGAATACGTCAATCCTGATCATCCTCGTCAGCAGGGTCAGGCATACCAGGCCGTTAATAAGGAGATACAATGAGCTGATGTGAATACCTCCTGCGCCCTGAAGGACGGGGCTTCCAACGGATACCATTCCCGCTGCTTAGGATCTCTTAGCCAGGGTAATGATGACCACGTTGTGCCACCAGGATAGGCCCTTTCAGGTTGGCTCGAATCTCTGCCTACAACCTTGCAGACTCCCTGAACTGCTCCTTCACTTCGCCGGGCCGGGCGTGAAAGACCTTCGCCTGCAACCCTTGGCCATCTCCAGAACCCTGCTGCTGACCGCCCGCCCGGCCTCGCAGAGCTTTGCCCTCTCCCGCGCCCCCTTCCGCCCCCCAGGCACACGCTGCGCGCCCCGGCCCTCAGCGCGCGGGGGCTTTCGGGTGGGGGCGAGCCCGGGTCCCGCGCGAGTGCGGGCGTGCGCGCGTGACCATCGCTTAGAATTGGCCAGGAGGGACCTTCTGCCGAGTTTTTCCAGCAGAAAGTGCCGCTTGGGCCAGGTAATCGAGTCCTCTGTGAGTTCTCCGTGCGCTTTGTGGTTAGATTCCGTAGCTTCTGGTTCAATTATCGCTAACATCTACAAACGAACCACAGAGGCGCAGAGACAACAGAACCGACAGGAAATGATTGGTTCTCGATTTTCCTCGTTTTTGCAGCTATGGATGATGCTTCAAGCGGCAAATCTTGGGGAGCAACCTTGGAGTATATGAACAAGAGGTTGCCGTCATCCTTGTTCCACTCCACGATGGTGGATCTTCCTGTGCTGTCATATACCATGTAGTGGATTCCTCCTATCGACAGATACACTTTATTGGCCAGAAAGGCTATCTTTGCCTCTTCTACGTTGCAGCATGTCTCAAGAACGAGCCTTCCCATTTGCATGCTAAGGATACCGCTATTTCCAATTAACAACAGATCCACTTCCCATCGATGAGCAAAGCCCGAAAAGATTATTTGCGCAGCCGAAAAACAGATGCTATTCTATTGCATCATGCAAGTGTGGTGAAGGCTTGAAACTGCTAGTATTCTATAATGGCGAATTTGGCGAGAGGGTTGTGGGCAATCTCATCAACTATTCGGGCTTTTGCATCTCCTGTGCCGATGCCTGCACCCAGTGCAGGAATGTCCGGCCGGGCTATGCCCAGAACATCGTCTCCCTGGTGGAGATGCCTGATCCAGCATCCCTGGGGGACTTCATTGATGATGTGGAGCCACTGCTGCCCCAGAACATCCCTGCCGCGGACATTGCTCTCGTCATAAATGTTCATCCCGACATTCTCTTCGGCCTGCTTCCCAGGCTGAAGGAGGCGGGCGTGAAAGGCATAGTAGGAGGCTCGGAGTCGCCTCGCGAACTTCCTCTGGGCCAGAGAACGCAACTGGTGGAGAAGGCGGCAGAGCTCGGAATGGAGGCGGCCTTTGCCAAGCCGTTCTGTGCTCTGCACCCCGATCCGGCCAAGCCGAACATTTTTGCCTTTCTCACGGATGCCGGCATTGGCGATCCTTTAATCGATGTGACGGTGCAAAAGAGCCGGGCGGGAAAGGACCACATCCTGGCCGCCAGTGTGCTGCGCAGCGCGCCCTGCGGCTCCACCTGGTTTGTGGCCAAGCGCCTCCTGGGCCTGGAGCCGGATCAGCCCGACATTCGGGAGAGGATCTCCGAGGCGCATCATGCCTACCCATGCACGGGATCGATGGAGAGGGATGCGGAGCTTGGCGACACCGTGCTGCACAAGGGCGGCTACATCATTCGCGATGCGGTGGAGGACGCCTTCAATAGGGCGAAGAGACTGGAATAGCATTACTACTATTACAGTCAGGACTCGCAATCTTTCCCTTTTTCTTTTCTCGAAACCTTTTTGCATTGAGAGATAATCCTCCAGTTTATGTTCTCTCCAATTCAGGCTTTTTCCGTCCTCATGATTCCATCTGCCAATGAAATGCAGTCTGCCGGCTTCTGGCTGGAAAAGGGAAATGAGCTTTGCAACAGCGGGCAGGGGGAAGAGGCGATCAAAGCATACGATCATGCTCTGGGTATCGACAAGACCCTGATCGACGCCTGGAACAACAAGGGCCTGGTCCTGGCCAGCCTGGACCGCTTAACTGGGGCCCTGCAGTGCTTCGAGGAGGCCCTCAAGCTTTCGCCCCAGCATCAGCATGCTCTGAGCAACATGGGCATGGTCCTGGCCCAGCAGAAAAAGTATCCGGAGGCACTACGCTGCTTTGAGGCGGCCATCGCCGCAGACCCCTATTTCGCCGGGGCCTGGTACAATATGGCGCTGGTCTTGCAGTGCATGGACCGGGGAAAGGAAGCTATGGCCGCCATGAAGACCTCCGCGACTCTGGAGGGGAAGGCAGGCGGCTGCTGCAGACGATGAGTTATTTATTTTCATATTCGTTGTGGATTTCCGGCTCTTTGCAGCCCGCTATCCGCCAGCGAATTCTCTTTATCAAACCGAGCAGGGTGCGCGCCTCCCTTTCCGTCAGCTCCGCCCTGCCAAAGATGCGCCGCAGCATGAGCAGGGTGAAATCCACCTTATGGACGGGATAGCTGACCTCAGCGAGAAGCGATCTTGTCTTTTCTTGCAGCAGAGCCAGACTCTCCCCGCTGGCCATCTCCACTTTGCTGCCGTCGTCTCCATTCTCGCTTTGAGATAGCTCATAGAAGAGCACGGCTGCAGAGTGGGAGAGGTTCATGACCGGATAATCGCGGCTGGTGGGAATGGAGACCAGCATGTCGCAGAGGGCCAGCTCCTCGCTTGAGAGGCCGCAGTCCTCTCTGCCCAGGAGCAGCGCCACGGTTCCCTCTTTTCCCTGCAGCTTTTCCGCGAGCGTTGCCGGAGTGAAGCAGGGCACGCGTAGATGCAGACGCAAGTGATGCTGCGCCTCATCCAGCCTCTTGCCCGTAGTGCCCACCACCAGGTTGCATCCTTGCAGCGCCTCCGGGAGGGCGGCATAGATGCGGGCCATCTGGAGGACGTCTCTGGCGTGCGAAGCCATGGCCGAAGCGAAGTCCTCGATTTTGCAGGGATTGACCAGCACCAGATCGTGAAAGCCGAAGTTCTTCATGGACCTGGCCACGGAGCCCACATTGCCCTCATAGAGGGGCTCGACCAGGACGACGCGCAGGTTCATGCCATGCATCTACCTGTTCAGCCAGTATCGGGGATACAGCATCCATGCTGCAAATAGGATCACAAAGAGGGAAATGATGACCTGAATAGCCAGGAGATATTCATTAGCCCCTGCCATGTTGAGACCGTAAAGAAAATCCCCATCTATGCCTACCGTTGAGATTTAGATCACCATGAATTATATACGCTTTGCATCAAGAAATACTTTTCCCTATCGGCGTGCAGTTTCATCCCTTTGACACCCCCAGCGGCACCAGCCTGGCCACCTTGGTGGCGATGCCCAGATTATGCACCACGTCCACCACATCTCCGGAAGGTTTGTAGACCTGGGGGGCTTCTTCGGCCAGCATGCCGGGACTGGTGGCTTTGACCACGATGCCGTCTCTGTTCAGGGCGGCCTTCACATTCTGGCCGGTGAACAGCTTGAGGGCCTGGCTGCGGCTCATGACCCGGCCCGCGCCGTGGCAGGCGGAGCCGAAGGTGAGGTCCAGTGCCCGGTCCTTGCCGCAGAGCACGTAGGAGGACGTTCCCATGCTGCCCGGTATGAGCACGGGCTGGCCTATGCCCGCGTAGGCCTGCTGCACTTCGCTTCGGCTGGGGCCGAAGGCCCGCGTGGCCCCTTTGCGATGCACATAAAGCCGCTCGCGTTTGCCGTTCACCTCATGCTCCTCGATCTTGGCCACGTTGTGGGCCACGTCATAGACCAGATCCAGCTTAGAGCCGGGGAAGTATCTCTCGAAGACCTCTCGCGTCCAGTGGGCGATGATATGGCGGTTGGCCCAGGCGTAGTTGGCGGCACAGACCATTGCCCCGAAGTATTGATCGGCTTCAGAAGAGCCCAGGGGCGCGCAGGCCAGTTGCTTGTCGGGAATGTCGATATTGTACTTTTTCACAGCCCGGGATAGAACCTCCAGATGATCGGTGCAGATCTGATGTCCGGCTCCCCGTGAGCCGCAGTGGATCATGACCGTAATCTGGCCCTTGAAAAGGCCGAATTGCTTTGCCACTGGCTCATCATAGATCTCCTCCACCCTCTGGATCTCCAGGAAGTGGTTGCCGCTGCCCAAAGTTCCCAACTGGGGCCGGCCACGCTTGCGTGCCTTTACGCTCACCTGGGATGGATCGGCTCCCGGCATGTGTCCGCTTTCTTCGCAGTGGGACAGGTCGGCCTCAACGCCGTAGCCCTCCTCCACTGCCCATTTGGAGCCGTTGATGAAAACCTCGGTCAGTTGCCGGTCGCTGACATGCAGCCGGCCCGTGGCCCCCAGTCCGGAGGGGACGGCCTCGAAGAGAGCATCGATGAGAGTATTGATACGCGGCTGCACGCTCGTTGCCTGCAGATCGGTGCGTAGCAGTCGCACGCCGCAATTGATGTCAAAACCCACTCCACCCGGGCTGATGATGCCATCCTCCTCGCGAAAGGCAGCCACGCCGCCTATGGGAAAGCCGTACCCCAGGTGGGCATCGGGCATGGCCATGGAGTACTTGACAATGCCGGGCAGGTTGGCAACGTTGGCCACCTGATCGATTGTTCCCGGCTCCACCATCTCCCGCAGCGCCGCGGAGACAAAAATTCGCCCAGGCACGCGCATGCCTGGTCTGTAGCCGATGGGCACCTCGTAAATATTATCGTTGATCTTGCTAATTTCTAACATAAATCACACGTCCAAAATCACCTGAATGCACCACACGCCATTTTTCTTGATGCCAAACTTGTGCCGGGTGATGGCCTTGACCTCATTCTCGAAGGCATGTCTCTTGAGGTCTATCCTCTCCCCGCCGATCTCTGCCTGAAGCTTCCAAGATTCAGTCCCATCTTGCTCCAGCTTGACGGAAAAGGCGGCGAAGACTGCAAACTCTGTCTCGAAGAGAAAGACGATCTCACAGAGCCATTGGTAGGCCAGCTCCTCCAGATCAGAGGCCTCCAGCTCGACCTTCCAGGTCTCTTTGACGGCAATCGTGGCAGGATCTACCATGGATTGGAAGAGGGCGGCAGCGGCATTAGAGAGCATCTCCTCCGACGTTTTTCCGTAGGCCCGGAACTTTATGTCGGCAGTGTGCTCCAGGTACTCGAAGGGAATCATCTGTTTAGCAATTGGGGCCGCCAGGCATTAAAGCATTGCCAGTCCTCGCGCCAGGCCGACGGCAGCAGCCAGGCGCAGGGCATTGGCGTACTCCCGCCCGGTGATGGGTCTGTTCAGCTCGGGAAAGCGGCAGGCATTGAACTCGGGCCGGTACTGGGCCATGATGTTCAAATAGGTGTTCGGGGAGATCTCCTGAGAAAGGAAGCGGACCACTTCCGCAGTTCCGGCAGCGCCTTCGGGCAGGACGAGGTGGCGGACCAGTAACCCGCGCATGGCGATGCCATCCTCATCCATGGCCAGGTCGCCCACCTGGCGGTGCATCTCTTGGACGGCAGTCTTCATGATGCAGGTGTAGCCCGGTGCCTGAGAGTACTTGAGGGCCGGCTCGTCCGAGCCGTACTTGGCATCGGGCATGTAGATGTCGAATATGCCCACCAGCAGACGCAGCGTCTCTACAGAGTCATAGCCGCTGCTGTTGTAGACCAAAGGCACATTCAGTCCCTCTTCCCTGGCCAGGACCAGCGCCTCCAGGATCTGCGGAACGACGTGGCTGGGCGTGACAAAGTTGATATTGTGGCAGCCCTGGCGCTGCAAGGCCAGCATCATGCCGGCCAGCGCTTGGGTCGAGACCTCCCGGCCTCTGTCCTGCTGGCTGATGTCGTAGTTCTGGCAGAAGACGCAAGCTAAATTGCAGCCGCAAAAGAAGATGGTTCCAGAGCCGGCGCGGCCTACCAGGGGAGCCTCTTCGCCAAAGTGCGGGGCAAAGCTGGCCACGCGAGCCCGCCGCCCACAACGGCAGAAGCCGCGCTCATCCTTGAGGCGATCCACGCCACAGCGCCGGGGGCAGAGGTCGCAGGACGCAAGGCGGGCCACAGCGGCGCGGGCGCGATCCTCAAGGACATTTGGGGGCAGGAGGTTGTAGCAGGCCAAGAAAATACCTTTTTTAGTCTCCACCGCATCGATCTTTTCTTTCAACCACTGCGCTGGCATTATCGCGCCTGCAGCTTCACCTCACTGATAAATGTTCACCAGCAGAGTTTATTATTCTTACCTCGGAACCAGTTTCTCTTTGGTCTCTCCACTCTCCGTTTCATAATGCGTCCAGGCGCGGTCTGCTTCCTTCAGAGTAAATCTCATGGTTGTGATCTTTTCGGGCGGAATGCTCTCCAGCTGCGTGGCCGTTACCTGGATCTCGATATCATTCGTGCCCAGAGCATGGGTTTTCAATGTCTGGACGAAAATTTCATTGATCTGAGTGGATATTCGACCCTCGATCTCCAGGGCATCCCTCATGAGAAATGTCTTTGATAACCTGGAATTGATCTGGGTGGTTTTATTCAAAACATCATCATTAATATGGCTTCGAATTACAAAAGCTGCGCCCTTGGCCAAGGCCTCCAAATCTGCGCAGGTATTGGATGGGATTATTGCAGATATGTTCTGCATGATCTTCGCCTGAGACTGTGGCCAGACTTTCTCCCATCCGGGTGCCTTCTTGATCAATTCATTGAGACGCTTCTCTTTATTCGGGACGTTGGCAATTAATTCCCGTGTCTGGTTGAGAATCTTCGCTCTTGCCTCTGCCGTGATATAGTTGGGTGGAGTTGGTGTGGATGCAATGGCCATCTTCAGGTCGATTATCACCTCATCCAGGCTGAACCTGGGGATGGGAAACTCTTCCAAGAGCGGCTCGCTTTTGTAGGCTTTGGCAATCTCGATGGTGGCAGCATCTGCTTGGCTTCGCCCTTTCGCTATCTGTCCAATTATTCCACCCACTACATCTCCCAAATTAGCCATTAAACCTCCTTTGAAATTTATGGCCCATCCCCCTTGATCTGAAAGATGGGCGCTATTCTTCAGCTATGCGCTACGCTTTCTTGGCCTCAAGTCACCTTCTCTTTGATCAGAGACTCCAGTATGGTCAGCGTTCGAGCCAGGCCGCCGGGCATCTCTTCCTGAACCGCTTTTACTTTTACATTCATGGAGTAGTCCCTGGTCTCTGTTGATCCCTCTTTGGTCTGGCGCTGGTAGGTCGAACTGACCTTGAGTCGGGCGCTGCCCCACAGCCAGCCAGCTTTGGCTTCCAGCTCACCAGTTACTGCGACGTTGGTATCAACTTTTCTGAATTGAATCGAGTTTATCTTGGCCAGAAAATCAATATTAACCTCCGCAATTCGCAGATACGGGATGGGCAGCATGGATAGGAAGGGCACCGTCAGCTCCGCAGTCTTCTCTTCATCGCCTGATCCATCGGCCTTGGGGACCAATTTCTTGTACTTGAAAGTAACAGTTGCCGGCTCCCCGGTTTGTTGTTCAAGAGGATCTTCTGCACCACCGGCCGGTGGTTTAAAGCCTACCTGCTTTACAAAGTTTACGGTAGCCATAGCCGCTTGGGCCTGGGCATGGACTACAGCAATTAACGGTCCTCCAATCAAGTTTTCGAAATCGAGGGAGGCGAGTTCTTGTCCTGGATTTGTCATAATATCACCCATATATTATTTTATACAAACGCATTTAAAGGGCAGAAAAGCCAAACAAATAAATGTTTAATGTACATGTATTACTATTAATAGCTTTCATGAACAATTTTATCTACACCCAAGTTATCTGATATTTTAAAAATTATCAATTTATTCAAAATTTAAAAAAATATTGACCTGAACCGGGGATTTTGTTCGGCCGGCTCCTGGAAAAAGGGAGAAACCTTACAGGAACCTGATCCCCTTCGGCATCATCCCAATGCGTTTTCTGAATTCCTCAGGCCAATTGACGCTGTCCAGCCCCTTCTGGCTCAGCAATGCCGAGGCCCAGCGCTCCAGGCCCACTCCGCTGCATCCCGACCAAAGGGCTTCGCCTGACTGGGACTTCACGGTAAAGCCCTTGGGATACTTCTCGCCATTGACGGATAAATTCTGAAACTCAATCCAGTTGCCGTTGTAGGGCAGCACGGCCTCGTAGTCCACCGTTCCCGCCCCGGACATCTCGGCGAGGCCCGTCTTTCCTTCCTGGGCCATGAACCAGGGTGTGACCCAGGCCGTCCTCCAGTGCAGCTCCAGGATATCCTCGAAGATGTGCTTGTAGCAGGCCTTCAGCTTCTCGGCTTCAGCCAAAACCTGCTCGCGCGTGCCCAGCCAGACGATCTCTATCCTGTGGAACTCATCCACGCGCTCGATGCCGTGGATGCCCCCGGACTCATAGCGGTGAGAGGTGCCGGAGCGGTCGAAGACGGTGATGGGCATCTCTTCGCTCGGCAAGGTCATGCCCTGCAAAAATCCCCAGAAGGTAGGGCACTGGGCATAGCACATGCCGCCAATTGGCAGGTCGATCTTCTCCTTGACCAGCTCGAGAGGCACCTCATGGGTGACCTTGTAGTAGTCCATGACCTCTTCCCAGAAAGCCGGATCGCGAGTCTTGGGCGGACAGACGAAGTAGATCTCCGGGTAAACGCCCTGCGCATGGCCGCTCTTCTTCCAGACGTCCCAGGTGTCCAGTTTGGGAAAGATCATCTCGCGATAGCCCAGCGGCTCCACGATCTCTTCCAGCACAATTTTCTCGAAGGTGCGAAAGACGTGCGTCGCCTCCGGTCCGTAGATCCACTGGCCGCGACTCGAGCCGTGCTTGATCCAGCCCGCCTTTTGCATCTCTTCTGTAGGATCGGAAGTGAACCTGGGCGGGCGAGGCTCGCTCTCCCAGAGCAGCTCCCAGTGTTCGGTCTTGCCTCCATAACTGCTTTGCAGCTTCTCTTCCAGAAGGCTGATTATCCTATCAGGTATGCGGTTTTCCATCTCCGACTGGCCAAGAGTTCCGTTCGGACCCACATCCAGGGATAGATGAAGCAAGCCATCCTCAAATGTTATATCTCGAACATGGGGTATCTTGTGCTTGATGGACCTCTCCGACTCGACCTCTATCTCGAATTTGCTTACATCCAGGCCACGCACGCCGATACGAAATTCTTTTCCCAAAAGCTCGGACAGCGGCCGGCGCAGCCTGAGCAATGCATCATGGGCTCGCACAAACCGATCACTGTCAATGACCAGATCGATTTTGTTGCCGGCCAGCTTCCACGCTGTTATCTTCGCGCCTTGACCCTCTGGAGCGCCTTTCTGCAATATCGGCCCGGCTTTCCCAAATAAGTCTGAAACGGCAGCTTCGGCTGCTCCCGCGTCCGCGCTCAGCCGGAAGCTTGCCTCTAAATGGAATTTCATCTCTCCTCCGCGCAAGATATTGTCTCTTCCGCTATTTTAATGTTCATCAGTAGATCGTCAACTGTGGAGAGCAGAGTGCCTATCTTCTCTGTGGAGAATTGCAGGCATAAGCGGTCAGCATCTATCTGAAGGCTCATATTGGGCAGATTATCGGGCAGAACCGCTCTCGCCACAGTTTCAGCTTGCTTTCCCCAAAAAATCAGACGTGCCCATGTCACGGCGCATCCTCGACCTCGGGTGTATCCTCGGCAGTTTTATGCAGTTGCTCCCCCACAATTTCGTCCAGAACGGCCAGGAACTTATCCTCAGTGCCCGGCGGGATGGAAGCGCCGCTGGCGATGGTGTGCCCCCCGCCCACTCCGCCTACGGCCATTGCGGCCTTCCGCAGAGCAATGGATAGGTCGAGGCCCCCGGATATGAGCGGCTTGGTTCCTCGCGCCGATATCTTGACCATATCGTCCTTATGATTCAGGGTGATGAGGGGACGATCTGCGTATAAATAACGGATCCCCAGTCCCGATACAATAGCTCCCGCTTCCATATTCACCATTTTAAGGTAGCGGATGTTCTTCATCACTTTATTTTGCTCTCGCAGCATGCCGATCTCCCGCAGGATATGGCCTTTGTATTCCTGGGCCAGGCTTCTGGCCTGCACAAGTGCGCCGGCATCGCGCAGGCACAGTGTCAGGCCCAGGCCGGGAACGTCTCTATTGCCGCAGGCGTTGAGCAGTTGCACCATCTCCAGGGAGTTTTCCACCACCTCGTGCTTGAGACGGATAGCCTCCCCTAAGATCGAATCCGCGGCAAAGCTTCCCTGCATAAGTAATTTCAAAGTTAGGGCAGTGCACAGTCTTGCCAGGTCATCTCTGGCCAGGCTTTCTACATTGCCCTTTATCTTCAAATCATTTAAAAATTGGCGGGTTTTTTCCGCGTCGCCTGTAAAGTCCAGGAGCGGCTCAATGCTGCTCTGGAAAACCTCCTCTACCGGACCGTCTTCAGACATCTTCAGGCCTGTTTTCACCTCTACGGCTCCGCTGGCTATGGCCTCATCCAGAATGGTTTTATTCGCGCCGATCATGCCCTGCCGGTCGCCCATGGCACCAACGAGCGCCAGGCCTGATAGATCAGCGTTCTCGCCCATGTGGCGCACCACGGAATATACTGTGCCCGCGGCAGACAGCTCAAAGGCCCCATCTATGCCGAAGAGATGGGGGTTGAGGTGCATGCAGCCCAGCGTGCCCACGGGCCGGTGGTGGTCCAGGACAAAACAGTCATCTTTGACGCGAGAGATAAGCTCCGGCTTGCCGCTGCCCATATCACAGAATACCACCGGCCCCTCCAGCCCGGCAAGCACGGACTCGTCCAACCGATTTAGCAGAGTGGCCTGAAAAGGTATCCCAGCGCGAAGGAGGGCGTTGCAGATCAGCCCTGCCGATGTGATCCCGTCCGCGTCGTTATGCGAGATCACGCGCATGCTGTCGCATTGCATTATCGACCTGGCAATAGCCTCTGCAGCTTTGTCCAGCCGCTTCATGAGATGAGAATCTCAGCCGTCTCAGGCGAGTAAGTCCAATCCGGTGCCAATCGGCCGGAGTCGTGATAGTATTTTACCAATCTTCGGACCTTGTTCTCGGTGAGGTGCAGGGATCTCTTGTTGTGAACGTCCTTCTTGTTGGCCTTGATATGTTTGCGGACGTGCAGAGCTTTTCTCATCAGATTGGTGAGGTCCTCAGGGATATCTGGTTGGGCTTTGTTCTCCTTCAGGAAGCCGGTTATATTCTTGCCAAGAGCCAGCTTGGTGCTGGGCACTCCGTACTGATCTCGCAGGGTGAGGCCAATGCGACTGGGGGGCATTCCGCTCTCGTGCAGCTTCATGATTGTCTTTTCCAGCTCCTCGTTGGATACATCGGACCAGGCGGGTACTTTGGCAACCGCGGGTGGTCTGGATCGGGAGGAGCCCTTTTTTCTGCTGTGCATTTTAGCCATCTTTTTAGTCCTCATTAAATTTCATAAAGGCGAAGGTATAATGCTCACTGCCAGGTGGGATAAAAAACTTGCGCCGCTCTGTAGGCAATTGATTTATAGGCAGGAGGTTTTTCAAGACCATGTTATGTTTCCCGAGTATATAAACCAGTTTTTTTATCTGGTGGGCCAAGCGGTAGTACTTTTGGCTGTCTTGATCTTGATTCTGTCGATAATAGTATCTCTCCTGGTTCTTTACTCATTTAAGACAGGCAATTTCTTCGCGGCCCGGTATATGCTTTTAGGCATCATTCTTCTCGAGAATGTAATAAAGACTATCTTCTGGGTTTTCCGTGCCGATGATTCCATAGTAGACGATGTTGGAGTGCGGCTTCGCAATTACATAAACAACAAGGAGTTCTTGAAGATTCCATGTGCTATGCGATTCATCTTCATGCCCCAATGCGTTCGCAGCACAGAGTGTCCGGCCAAGCTCACGCCGGAGGGCATAAAGTGCGTGAACTGCGGACGCTGCCGCGTCGGCGAGGCCAAGAAATATGCAGAGAGCCTGGGCTACCGGTTCTTCATAGTGCCCGGCTCCAGCTTCATAAAGAGGATAATCAAGAAATACCGGCCGCGAGCTATCATTGGCGTAGGCTGCCATATGGAGATAAAAGAGGGTCTGGATCTCTGCCACCGCCACAACATACCGGCGCGTGGCGTGCTGCTCTCAAGTGCTGGTTGTGTAGCTACGACACTGGACTGGGAGCAGTTCTACGAGACCATAAAGGTAAACCTTGATGAAGAAAAAAATGCATAAAAAAATGTACTGAAGTTTATTCCATGCTGATGGCTTCGGATGGACAAGCCTCAACGCATGTCTTGCACTCAGTGCACTTTTCCTTATTTACAACTGCTATTTCTTCGTCGTCCAAGGTGATGGCTTCTTCCGGGCACTCCTCGACGCAAGTTCCACAGCTTACGCATTCCTCTCTGTTAATAACTGCAGGCATTAATAACTCCTCCAAATTGCCTCACTAGGGCAAATCCACCTGTAAGTATATCCGATATATACCTTTCGTTGGCCTATGTCAGCCTATGCCAGATCGTTGTACCTTTTTCGGTCTTTCAGCTCCTGGCGTTTGGCACTGTTCCATCCGCTCACCGCCTGCAGATAGCCAGTGATTCGGCTGATGTGATCCACATCTTCCGATCCGCATTTAGGGCACTTATCTTCCAGTCCACCTGAGACCTGGGAGCAGCCCAGGCATACTGTCATATCCCTGCTGAAGGTGAAGTAGCCGATCTGGGTCTCTTTGGCCAGGCGCATCCCAAAGTCCATCAGGCCCTGGGGGTCAGGAGCGGCCTCGCCCATGAAGATGTGGAAGATGTTGCCGCCGTCGACAATGGGGAAGAAGACATGTTCGAGCTTTGCTCTCTCGAAGATGGTCACGTCGGCGCCGGGCGGCAGATGGGTGCCGTTGGTGTAATAGACGGGCAGATCGCGCGTCTTGTGCACATTCTTCTTCACGGCATCGAGGTCGCCCTTGACAACCTTCTCCGCACAGTCCCGGAACTCCTCGTGGATGAGGTCGGATACTGCGAAGCGCTGGGCGGTGGTTTCCGCAGGTGTACGCGCCAGGGCAATGGTCATGCCGTGCTGCAAGGAGAGTTTTTTGGCGTAGATCTCCATCTCAGTCATGGCGCGCACTGCCAGCTTCCAGGCCTCCCTGGACTCATGCATCTGCTTTTCCGTGTGGAACTGCACCATTTCGTTGACGCCCACCACGCCGATGGTATAGACCAGGCCCTCCAGGCCCACGGCCACAGAGCCCTTCTCGCCCGTGATGGGGTCGCGCGGCTGCTGGGTGGCGAAGGGCATGCGGTGGTTCTTGATGATCTGGTTCATCCACTCGCGCTTAACTTTGAAGATCTCCACCGAGGTGTCCATCAGCTCGCGCAGGTACTCAAAGAGCAGCTCGTCGTCACCCCTGGCCAGGTAAGCGGCGCGAGGACAGTTGAGGGATACCACCTGCCAGGAGCCCATGGAGAAGTGCTTGCCGTCTTTGAAGTACAGCTTGTCCTCAAACTGGCTGTCGCTGTCATAAGTGGCCGCGAACTGGTAGGCGCAACATTGATAGCATGATATTCCTTCGCCGGCACCGCGATAAGCGGGAAGCTGGTTGTCAAAGTAAGGTGTGCCGTACTCAGCGGCCAGCTTAAAGGTCAAAAGATATAGCTGCTGATAAGAAGGCAGATCCGGATGGGCGGCATTGAAGGCCTCGTCCTCCTTCATGAAGTCCGGCTCAATGCTGATCTCGGGCTTGGGGAAGTTGAAGGGCTTGCCCCAGTAGTCACCGGCCAGCATGACCTCCATGAGGGCTTTGAAGGCTAAACGGACCTCGCGCTCGAACTGGCCGTAGGTCTTCAGGGGCGCATCCGGCGATGAGCCGTTCCAGACCTTTCCCGCGTAAACGGCGGGCTTGTCCCGCCACAGTTTGGGAACTCCCGGCGTGAGCTGCACCGAGGAGAAGACGAGCTGGCCGCCCCGAGCGACCATCATCTGTGTCATCTCGTAGACGAACATCTGCATGAGCTGCACGATCTCGGCGTAGCTCTTGCTCTCAAAGTAGGGGGCGATGAAGGTGAGGAAGTTGTAGAAGCCCTGCCCTCCCGCGAAGTTGGTCTGGGCGCTGCCCAGGGCTTTTACAGCGTGCAGCATGGCCACCTCAGGTTTCTTGGCAGGACCGGCAACGCTGGCTTTGGTGCCCAGACCATCGGGCATCAGTCCGTAGTATAAGAAATAACGCAGATCCCAGTCCTGGCAATTATGAACGAGGAGACCATCGGCTGTGAAGAACGTGTGGCTTTCTTCGCTATCGTCGCCTTTTATGAACAAATCGTAAACGTATTTTCCGGATGGCTCGGCGGGCTCTATGCTGCGAATGGTCGTATCCCCACTGGGAAGCTCGCGAAGATCATCATGAGCAAAGTCGGCGGCACCATAGAGCATATCACCTACAGATAGCTCCCCAGCCGTCCTGATATCCATTCCCTTCGCAGTCTTTACTGGGATACGGTGGTCCTTTGTAGCTAAAAGACGTTTATTGTCTTCAGTGACTATGGACAGCATCTCGTTGGGCTTTGCAGGTCTGCGGCTTGCCTTTAAAACTGGAAGATAGCCTCTTGGAGTCAGAACGGTTAAGGTATTTGGCGGAAATATGATCACATCACGTTCTGCAAATGGCAAGTGATCCAGACATATCTCCATCACCTCATCGTATAATGGTGCTTGGACCGTGATGGGTGATTGACCCAGTGGAACCAGTGTTATGGGAATTGAGAAATTTCCTTTAAATTCAACCTCTGTGCTCCCGTCCAAGCAGAACGGCCTGGTCCCGAAGTACTCCAGATCGTGTATGTGCAGATCCCCAGCCAGGTGGCGATCGGCGAGATGGGGGGGCAGCAGCAGAAGGTATTGCTCCTTGCTGATCTTGTCTGCTTTCTTCTTGTGGCTGGTCTCGGCATTTTCCTGGAGGTTGGCATTCTCCTTAGACTCAAAACCCGTACCGATGTCGATGAGGTGGGCATCGAAAACTGGTGTGCCCACGCGGGTGCAGATGTTGCGCCACTCCGTGTGGTGCCTCTCTAAGAGGATTACATTCATGATCTCTCGCACCAGGGGGCCGCTCAGGTACTGAACGTTCATCCATCGCACCCGGCGCTCCACCTCTTTTGCGATGTCCTGGGCCTCGTCCTCAGTAATGCCCGGCTCTTTGTAAAATTGTTCAGATAGCTTAGTCTCCTTGAGGAGCTGCTTGGCTATGGCCTCTCTATCCCAGTCCAGCAGATGGCCGTCCGTGGTCCTAACCCTGGGCATGGCAGAAACAGCCAGCCCTTCCAGGGTCTGCTGCACAATTCTGCTGCTCAACGCCATTCCCCTCTACCATAAAGCAACATAACTCATCCTCTTCGCAATCAACTTATTATACCAGTATTTCACCTATGGTTTATTCGCGTTTCGCTCCAAACTCCCTCAAAATTTTTCTGTGAGTATTTCTTCTCTGGGTAATAAATTGATCGGCCAACATCTGCGCGGGAAATACTAAACCCAATCGGATGCGGGGCGAAAGTAATACTACGAGGAGTTTGCAAAAGATGCCAGCACCATAATCGGCTCGCTTGTCGTAGCCTGAAATTTTTATATTTTTTTTACTATAAAAAATAATTTTATTTAATTATCGCCTCTAGCCTCTTATTAACTTCATCCCAATTCACTATGTTCCAGAAGGCCTCCACGAACTTGGGCCTCTCGTTCTTGTAGTCCAGATAGTAGGCGTGCTCCCAGACATCCAGGACCATAAGAATGCGAAACATGGGGTAGACATTTACATTATGCTTTTCGATCTGCATGATCAGCGGCCGCCCAGTCATGCCGCACCAGGCGAGCGCCGCCCAGCCCGAACCCTCTGTGCTGGCGGCCGCCGCAGAAAACTCCTTCTTGAAGCGCTCCAAGGATCCGAACTCCTTATTCAGGGCGTCCGCCAGAGCGCCGCCCGGCTCCTTGCCGGCCTTCGCCGCGGGGGCCAGATTTTGCCAGAAGAGGCTGTGCAGAACATGGCCACCTGCCTGGAAGGACAGCTCCTTTAGGGTACCCTTCATGTCCACGTCGGTCCCCGTCTGGCGGGCCTTTTCCAGTCTCTCCAGGATGGCGTTGGCTCCATTCACGTAGGCGGCGTGGTGCTTGTCATGATGCAGGCGCAGCTGTGCCTCGGAGATAAACGGCTCAAGGGCATTGTAGGCATAGGGCAGATCCGGCAGGGAATATAATTTCTTATCAGACATACGATCTCACCTTTGGTAAAAACAATCAGACGCATTCTATTTAGCTTTTATTGCAAATAGGATCGCTACGACAATTATGGCCACGAATATACAACACTGATTCGATTGCTTTCTATCGTTGAATATTTAATGCGACCTCAATGACATTTTGCGTTTTTGGCACACAAAAAAAGAAAACGAATTCGGCACGGGATTTAGTATCGTTCATGCAGGGCAAAACCTGATAATCAGCCCACTTTGATCGGCACCTGAATCTCCGTCAACAGCTCTTCCGGGGCTGTCTTGCAGGGGTCGCTCAGATAAAGCTCTCTTCCAGGCCCGGCAAACTCCATCCCATTTTTCATCATATACTCGTAGAGATCCTTGTAGGTCAGGTGTAGGGTCTCGTAGCTTCCTTTGTGCACAACGGCCAGGACCCGGGCAGGAGGAAGATTCTTAACTTCCACTCCGCCGTCCACTTCTATCCTTCCGGTTATGGGTATGGCAACCTCTATATCGGCATCTTTCTCCTTGTATTCCTGGTCATGGTAAATCGCCATGACAGGTCCGCTCATCTTCACGAGATTTTTCTGGTTAACCGGCCGGAAAAGCATTTCGCAAAGCTCTCCGATGAGGCGACTGATGGTCTCCCCATAGCTTCCCTTCTCTCTTTTGCTGACCACCCGTAGAGCGGGCACATCTTTGATAATCGGCTCACTTAATGCCATTTTCATCAGCTCCTTATCGCTTTGTTTGAGCAAGGCCTCGATCCTTTGCAGCCTGGCGATCTCGCTTCTGGTCCAGCAGAGATGCTTCTCTATCAGGGCCTGCACGACGTCTCTATCACCTTTCGCTTCGGCATCGAGGTAGACGGCTACCTCTTCCAGGGATATGCCCAAAGAGCAGAGTGTCTTTACTCTCACGCCCCTCTCCAGCTGGTCTGCCGTGTAATAGCGGTAGCCGGTTAATGTGTCTTTAGCTGCCGGTACCAGCAGCCCCAACCGGTCATAGTAGCGCAGGGCCTTGGGGGTGATCCTCGTAATAATCGAGAACCTGGTGATGGAAATCTGATCGACGGTCATGGCTCACATCCAGGAAGCTCTTGCTTATTTGTAAGTGCATGCAGTTTCCCGCGGGGGAAGGTTTACGCAGTTCCAATTCACGATGGTTCTTCCTGCATAGCCTCGTCAAACTCATCCCGGTACCTGGCCACGCCCGACACGCTTTCCATCGCCGCTTGGTCTAAAACCAGGATCATAAAGGCCTCGTTTGGAACCCCCTCCCACGGGCAAGCAATGCCGTGCACACAGGCGCGCTCAAAGCCGAAGCGGGGATAGTATTCAGGATGCCCCAGCACGATGATAAAGGGACAGCACCGGCTCCTCAGCATCTCTATGCCCCGTTTGACCAGGTAGGTGCCAATACCCTGGCACTGCCGCCCCGGAAGGATGGCCATGGGGGCCAGGCCCATGCCATCTACCATTTTCGGGCTGCCTATGATTTTGGCGGGGGAGAAGAGGATGTGGCCCACGACCTCATTCTCCTCAAGGGCCACCAGTGAGAGCAGATCGGGGCAGCTTTTCCGCAGCATATCGACTATATTGGCCTCCGCCGGCTGGCCGAAGGCCTGCTCGTTGATGATCTTTATCTGCTCGATATCTTTTGCATTTTCTTCGCGAATGAAAATCATTTTTGTTCCTGTTATGCTCCCAATTCATATGCCCGTTCAAAGCATTCTCGAGCTTCTTCATATCTTTCCATTTTATTGAGAAGAATTCCCTTGTCCCACCAAAAATTATATTTATTGTTAGAAATATCCAGAGCAATATCTTTAGATTCAATGGCTTCATCATATCGCTTCAGCGCTAAGAGAGAATTGCCCCTCTCATTCCATGCAAATGCGTTGCCTGGATCGAATGCAATCGCCTTGTTAAAGAGCTCTAGTGACTGCTGAGGATCCTCATCTCTTAAAATCCTTCCCTTAGAAAATAGCGCCCAGCTATTATTCTGGTTGATTTCTATTGTTTTGTCAAAGTTAAATATGGCCTGGTTCATATTAATACTATCAAGCGTCTTCAGCTCAGTGCCCATCTTTATCGACTCATCCATCACCTGTTCAAATGAGATCATCCCTTTTAGGAACCATGCCCATTCCAGCTTTGGATTTTGATCTATAGCTTTATCCAGGCTCCTGATTGCATTTGCATAATCCTCTCTCGATGCTAAAATTAGTCCCTTTATCATCCATGCATTGTCATTTTTTTCTGAATTCAGCACGATAACTGTATTAACATAGTTGAGAGCCTTTTCGAGGTCTTTATCTCCATAGTAGGCTAAGGCTAAACCATAATAGCCGATCTCGGGCTCTAGAACAGAAAGGTTCTCGAATAACTCCATTGATTTAGTATATTCTTTTTCAGATAGATATGCTAAACCTAGATTATAGAGCATTATTCTTCTCAAAGATCCTTCATAGTGCGGTTCCAATAAATAGGCTGATGAGAGCAGATCCATTGATTTATTTAAATACTCTAAACGTCCATTTTCTAGATAGGTCTTGTACGCCTCTCTTGATTGAAGCAATCTCTTGAAGGTGAGCCAATTTTGAGGATACGTTTCATTCGTCTTGCTCTTGCTCTTGCCCAGACTATACGTTATTTGGAATGCCAGATCTTCAATAAGCAAAATGATGTGCTCATTTGTCGCGTTATTTTGTTTCAAGGAACTATTCCTAGCTTCCCAGGCAAATACCTTTTTTGTATCCTTAACGTCTTGATAAATGCCGGTAATGCTCATAATTGAACCAAAATTTTGTATGGAGCAGGATATTGGCTCCGGCCTGTTGCCGCGCAACTCCTTCATAGACAGAATTAGTTGACCGATTGAAATCGAAGTACCTTCAATATTGATTGAACCAAGCTGGGCGAGGCTATCTTCCAGATCTTTTTGACCGCCTGCGACAGAGACATCCTCCAGGGGCGTTAAATTGAGCGGAATGGCTATATCCATTACATTATAATTAGTTTTATAACCAGATACACTTACGATTCTCATTGGCTCCGTAGGTAATTCGAGGCTTTTTCTATCGCCGGACCTGCCCATCTCTCTAATATTTTGCATTTGATTTTGAAGCATAGCGGCCATAACCGAACCGTCAATACTTTGGCTGGCGCCGTTTGTCCTAAATGGCTCTATATACAAATTAGTTTCTTGATCAAATGTCCAGTAGAATATGCTTAAAATATAATATAAAATTATTAAAACTAACACAATTTTTAGTATCGAGTACAAGAATTTTTCAAGCTCTTCTAATTTGTTTGGAATAGGATGGAAATAGAGCGTCCTGTCTTTTATCCACGCAGATACTCTACTCCAATTGAATTCCATAGTAATGAGATTGCATTCTTTAACTTAAAATTCTTTTGTTACATCACCATAGCACAATGTACACCACATCTCCTTCTTTCTTGCCTTTCAAGAGCTGGCAGTGGCGGAGGATGGCAAACTGGTTCTCCAGCTCCGGCGCCGGAAGCTTGAACCTCTCCATCAGCTCCGCTTTGGTGGCCCTGCCCTTCTCCTGGATGTACACGTAGATCTCCTTTTGCAGATTTGTGAGGCCGTCCGTCCCTTCCAGGCCGTGGCTCTCCCGGAATATCATCTTCGACCTCACCCCCCAGGGATCGCAGATGCGAATTCTGTGGCCGACATCGATGTAGCAGTTCTCGCAGAGGGTCTTGCCTTCTGTGGCGAATACCTCATCCTCTGTCATCTCTTTGCCGCAGTTCTGGCATTTTATTCCTTCCAGCATTTCCATTCACCTCGTCCGGCCAGTCTATTTGCGTCTCTTATTCTTGAATCCTTTTCTGCATCGATGCATCATTGGGGCGAGCTAATCATTTTATTTACCGCAAGATGCACAGTCTTAAGAATATTAATGAAAAAGTTCTAATAGAAAGAAGCTACTACGAGAAAATTATGAGGGCATGCTTAATATTAATACTAATCCCAATTCTGGTCCTGGGATATGCAAATGCCTCCAAGATAATAGTGGGGCCGAAGGATGCAAATTATTCGCATATTCAGCAGGCAATTGACAATTCCAGCCAGGGGGATATCATTGAAGTGCAGAGTGGAGTTTATCGCGAGAACGTTTATGTCGATAAGACTCTTACTTTGCAGGGCATTGACAGCGGCAACGGGAGTCCAGTTGTGGATGCAGGAGGATCGGGAAGCGTCATCAGCATAACATCCAACGGCACGATTGTTGAAGGCTTTAACATAACGGGCTCGGGCGGTTGTGGATGCGGCAATGCCGGGATAAAGGTTGATTCCAGCAATAATATTGTGCAAGGCAATACAATTTACAAGAATAAATATGGAATTTATATTCAATCTGGTGCTGAGAATAATACTTTTATGTCCAACGACCTGCTGGAGAATGAAATAACGGTAAGCGACAGTGGCCGCAATAATCGATGGAATGGGAGCGTGCCGGCAGAAGGATTGCAGGGCCTCCTGGAGCTGATAAGCGGCCCGCGAGTTATGGGAAACCATTACAACGATTACGATGAGGTGTCGGAGGGCTGCAATGATACCAACCAGGACAAAATCTGCGATCTGCCAAGGAAGATAGGAAGCGGTCCCGGTGTGGATAATTATCCTTTTGTTTCCTCAATGAAATAGAAATGCTCGATTTGACTGATTGCATTGCCGGCAAGTGGCCGTCCATCCGCGCATCCCTCAAGTTTTTCGGCGAGTTGATTCCGGAGGATTCGATAAGAAAAGGCGGGTTCTGCCGGGAGCTTTGTCGCCTCTTCGACCGGCTGCAGGAGGCCTTTGCTCGTCAGGAGGCGGCGGAGAAGGCGAGTTGCGGCCTGGATGGAGTGGCGGCGGAGATCTTTCTGCAAATTGATCTGGAAAAGAAGGAAGTCGTGCTGGATAAGCTCTTCAAATACTGTGATATGGATTTTCATCTCTTCACAGAGCTTCTGGAGATACTGCAGCGCCGTTTTCCAGAGTGCAATCTGCTGGTTCCCTCTCTGCAGGGATACGAGCTGGCCCGGGAGATACGGCGATTTCTCGGGGTGCCAACGGTGGAATGCGTCTTCTTGAAGGGGGACAGTGAGGAGCGGCTGCTCCTGGGCGACGCTCTGCATGGGCTGAGCTTTGAGGGCATCCTGGGGGATACACAGAGGCACTACGAGGAGCGGGGCGGTGTGGAGAAGAAGAGGCAGGAACTGGGGCCGGGCAGGGAGCTTTCCATGTATTGGCGGGGGAAGGAAGGCGAAGAGCAGGTCTTGTGGATGCAGGTGAGAATTGCGTTAGCGAAGATTTTTTGACAAAGGAAAACCCACTGGTGAAATATGGAAAGTGATGTCCTGGCGGCCGTGCGCCGTGAGCTGCTGCAAAATATTGACGAGAAGACTCGCGAGAGCGCTCAGCGCTTCTTCAAGGAAGAGGTCAAGTTCTACGGCGTGAAGAGCGCCCTGGTCAAGAAAATCGGCACAAAATATTTCCGGGAAATAAAAGATCGGGACAAAAAGGAGATCTTCTCTCTATGCGAAAATCTCCTGCAGGCAAACTTTAATGAGGAGGCCTTCATCGCCTTTGAATGGTCCTACTCTCTGCACAGTCAGTTCGTCCCCGAGGACTTTGCCGTATTTGAGAGATGGGTGGATCTGTACGTGGACAACTGGGCCAAGTGCGACACGCTTTGCAACCACACCATTGGTAGCTTCGTGGAGATGTATCCCGAATTTATCAGTAACCTGGCGGTCTGGGCACGCGCTGAGAATCGCTGGCTGCGGCGCGCCTCGGCTGTGACCCTCATTCTTCCTGCCCGAAAGGGCCTGTTTCTGAAGGAGGTTTTCGGGATCTCCGACATTCTCCTCACTGACAAGGACGACATGGTGCAGAAGGGCTACGGCTGGCTGCTCAAGGAGGCAAGCAAAAAGCATTCGGCTGAGGTATTCGACTACGTGATGAAGTGGAAGGCGAAGATGCCGCGTACAGCGCTACGGTATGCTATCGAGAAGATGCCAGCTGAGATGAGAAAAAAGGCGATGGAGAGGTAAGTGCATTTATGATTTTTTAACTTCGCGGCTTCGCGTGAAACCGGACCCTATTGAATCTCACGCGAAGGCGCGAAAAACGGTCAGCCGTTCACAAAGGCACATTATTCTCTCACAATCATGACTTCAATTAGGCCTGGAAGTACTACGCGCCCTAGACGAAGCCGCCAGGCAGACGATTTCAAACATCAGCGTGGCTCCGGCCAGAGCCGTAATCCCGCTGGGATCGTAGGGTGGGGCCACCTCCACCAGATCCCCGCCGATGACGTTCAGCCCTGACAGGCCCCGCAAGACCTGCAAGGCCTCGAAGCTGCTCATGCCTCCGACCACCGGGGTTCCTGTACCCGGAGCGAAGGCCGGGTCCAGACAGTCGATGTCGAAGGATATGTAGACCGGACCGTCTCCCACTCGACTCTTGATTTCCGAGACTACTTTCTTCATTCCCAACTCGTAAAACTCTTCGATGTGAATTACTCTCATGCCGCTATCGTAAGAGAATTGCCAGAGCAGCTCCGCCGCGCCGCGGATGCCGAGCTGCACCGTGCGCTTTGGGTCCACAAGCCCCGCCTCCACGGCATTTCGCATGGGGCATCCGTGCTGCAGTCCGCTTCCGTGAAAAGGTGCCGACGTGTCGCAATGCGAATCGAAATGGATGAGGTTGACCTTCTCTTTTGAAGAAAGGCCTTTGAGAATGGGAAAGGTTATGGAGTGATCTCCGCCTGCGGTTATGGCAAGGACGCCGGAGGAGGACATTTTCCGGTAGAATGATTCAATATCCGAGTGGGCCTCTTCCAAATTATAAGTGGTATGGAAGGGCACATCTCCCACATCTGCTACTCGATGATCGGCAAAGGGCGTCATGCGACTGTAGTGGTTGTAGACTCCCACCAGCCGGGACTGGTTCCTGATCTCCCGCGGGCCCAGGCGGGCGCCGCTGCGGTTGGTCACGCCCAAGTCGAAGGGCACGCCCACCAGAGCAATGTCCATATTTTTTATCTCCGGCTGGTGCGGCGCCCCGAAAAAGGTAGGGATGCCGCTGTAGGGTGGCTCCAGCATCTGGGGCGTGAAGGTCTTCACGCTCTCGGCGAGCCTTTTCAATTTGTCGTCCATAACATTTCTCCTGAAAAACCAGATTTCCACTACTTCTCTCGGTTCAACGATTCAGCCAGATCGTAGGTCCAAAATGGGCATTCCATCTCCCCAGCATGCTTCAGCCTGATGCCTTCTGCATAGGCAGCTCTTGCTTCCTCCTCTCGGCCCATTTTCTGGAGCAGCCTTCCCTTCTCGTGCCAAACGCTGGCATTGTTGGGACGCAGGCGTATGGCGCGCTCGATGAATTTGAGTGCCTCAGGGTATCTCCGGAGGCCCATCTGGGCCAGGCCCTTGCCAAAAGATAAGTCGAAGGATTCGGAGAACGTGCGCGTGAAAAACTTGAAATCAGTTAGAGCCTGATGATATCTTTGCAAGGCGATGAGAGTAAAGCCTTTGGCGAGAGCGGCTTCATAATATTGGTGATTATTTTTTATAGCATTCTCAAAGCATTGCAGAGCATCCTCATAAAGACCCCTCTTGAAGAGAATCGCCCCTTTGCCGTGCCAGGCCATAACAGCATCGGGGTCGATTTGCAGAGCTTTTTCAAAGCAGGGAAGAGCCAAGTCATGACGGCCCCGGGACGACAAAATCTCACCTTTGCGTACCAGGAAGTAACTCTGATCCCGGTTGATCTCCAGAGCCCTATCGATCGCTTGCAGAGCTTTCTCCTCTTCACCCAAATCATCTATGAGTATCTCCATTTTCCCCATCAGAGCGTAGATATTTTCAGGATCTCTCTCCAGGCATTTGTCCAGGTACTCAAGAGCGTTCTCGTAATTTTTCATCCTTCGGCAAATGACGCCCATCTTGAGCCAGGCATCGCCATGGTCGGGCTGTAGCAAAGCCACCTTCTGGAAGCATTCCAGGGCCCCAGGATTATCTCCTTTATTAAACAGGGCAACTCCTTTGTCAAACCAAGCGTCCAAAAGATTCGGGTTTTTTTCGATGGCCCTGTCGAAGTGGCGTATTGCATCGTCAAAACTGCCCTTTCTGCTAAGAATAGCTCCACGAACTATCAGGGCCACCGGATCATCGGCATCCGTAAAAATCTGATCGTAATTTAGGATTATATCATCCATCGATGGCAGTTCTCGTGCGGTCCGATCTATCTTTTTCATGGCGGCCCATTCCTTCCACTTTCATGCAGCGGCGCCTTGGATGCCTCGCAGCTTGCTGCGCTGGGGTGCCGCCGTCATTTCACTATCGATATGCTTTGCTGCGATTCCTGATTCGTAATACCAATACTCCGCCCTGTTTCTTGGAATAAACGACCCGGTATTCTCCTATGCGCAATTTGAACAGACCTTTGAACTGCCCGGTGAGCGCCTCTCCGCAGTCCGGGTCGCAGGATAATGCCTCTTCCAGCTCTTTGATTACTCTCTTGGCAACTGCCTTGTCCAGATTCTTCAGGTCGTGGGCCACCGATGATTTGTACTCAATCAGGCAGGCCAATTAATTCCCTCATCTCTTCGCTAGATACCACACGATCGTTTTTGTCGTTCAAACGCTCCTGGGCAATCAGGTAATCTGAATAATCCTCAAGATATGCCTGCAATGCTTTCTTGATGATATACGCCTTGGAGCGATCTATGATTTCAGAGAGGCTCTTCAGGCTATCTGCCATGTCGTCTGGAAGCCGAATCGATACGGATGTGGAGATCTCAATCACCTTGTATTGCAATGCATTACAAGTATATCAATGTCTTCACATCCTCCATCCCACATCGTACCTCGCCCCACACTCCGGGCAGATGAGGATGATCCGATAGCCGTTCTCCGCCCTCAAAAAAGTGCTGTGAAATCCCAGCTCATAGCCGCACTGGGGACAAACCCTAAACTCTTCTGCCAGTTCAACCTTGACGATATCGCGAGAAGCCTTCATGCGGGCAGCATTATCCTTGCGATCTATTCTATTTTTCCTTGGGCTCTTCCTGGCCCCCCGGCCCGGCAGAGCATGCCAGATCGCCGATATACCGTCCGCAGTGCGGGCATCTAAATTTTTGCATCTTCCGATCCTCCTTTCTCTTAGCCAGCACCTCGGCAAAACCGGAGGCCAGAACGCCTGTAGGCAGGGCGAAGAGGCCTATGCCTAATATTACTACTATCGAGCCGATCAACTTGCCCCAGAGTGTCACGGGATATACATCTCCGTAGCCCACCGTGGCCAGGGTCACAATGCCCCACCACATGGCCACCGGAATGCTGGAGAAGGCCTCGGGCTGAGCAGCGTTCTCCGCCTCGTACATGAGGCTGGAAGAGACAACGAGCAGTATCATGATGGCAAAGAACATGAGCAAAATCTCTTCCTTCTTCAGCCGCAGCACATCCACGAAGGTCTGCAGCGCCTCGGAGTAGCGGGCCAGCTTCAGCACCCGAAAGAGCCGGAAGAGGCGCATGGCTCGCATGAACCTCAAATCCATGAAGAAGATGGGCAGATAGAAAGGCAACACGGCTATGATATCGACTATGGCCAGAGGCGTCACCAGGAATTGCAGCCTGCCCCGCACCGGATCTTTGAATCTGGGATTTACGGTGCAGCTCCAAACGCGAAGAATGTATTCAACGGTGAAGACGGCCACGGAAAAAACATCGAAAGCACGAAAGAGGAAGGCGTAGGCAGAGTAGATCGACTGCACCGTCTCCAGGACCACCGCGGCTACGTTTAATACAATCAGGCCCATGATGAAGGGGTCGAAGTACTTGCTGTCCTCATCTCCCGGCTCCAGTATGCCATAGATGCGTGTCTTGAGGTCCTGATTCATTGCGGGAAGTCACAATGGGCGGTTTGGATATAAAACATTCTTTTCTATGAATCGGTTAAACTGCAGCGATGTGTATCTTAATATATCCGAACCTGCTATTTTTTTAGTATGCGAGCCGCTTGTCTCCAGCTTTCCGTTGAGCCCTGCTGTCCCGATAAAAATCTCTCTCGCGCATTGCAGATGGCAGGCGCGGCCTTAGCCGAAGGCGCAGAGATCCTGGTCTTTCCTGAGCTCTTCCTGACCGGCTTTTGCTACGAACCTTCGCTGCAATCCACCCCTTCGGCGCACGACCTGCCGCCCTATCCCTCACTTGATCCCTTCTGGGTTCTGGCCCGCGAGCACAATTGCATTTTCCTCGGCTCGCTGCGCAAGAGCCGGCAGAACCTGGGCTTCTGTCTTGAAGGAGACCGTTTGCAGATTCGTCCCAAGATTCACCCCTTTGGTGAGGAGAAGGTGCATTTCGATGGCGGAAAAGTCATCTCACCCGTGGCCACGAAGTGGGGCCGGATGGGACTGGAGATCTGCTACGACCTGCGTTTTCCTGAGGTGGCGCGCTCCCTGGCCTTGCAGGGCGCAGAGATTCTCGTCACCGTGGCCCAGTTTCCCGCGTCGCGACGCGAGCAGTGGCGCGCGCTGGCCATGGCTCGGGCCGTCGAAAATCAGATGCCTCATCTGGCCTGCAACTGGTCATGCGGCGGGGGCTCATTGATCATCGATGCGCGCGGCCGGGTGCTGGCCGAAGCTGGCTCAGAGCAAGCTCTGCTATGGGCTGATATCGACCTGGCTGATCGGGATCTATTCCGTCGCGAGGTTCCCTGTTTTGCCGACCGCCGGCCGGAGATCTACGGAAGGTGGGAGGTTGAACGCTCTAACCCTTAATTTCCTGGTCTCCAAGTTCCGGGGCTATTACATTGAATCCTCACTGGATGCCCCGCCTAGCATTGCCTCTCGCGAGTGGGGATTTCTCTTCTTCGACGACTCCGGGATGCGTCGCCACAAGTCCTTCTTCTCGCGCGGCGAGCTGGTCGATTATGTGCGCTCCATGGTGCCGCGCCACGTCTATCACTCCGCCGCCTACTATGAGCGGCCCGGCGCACCGACCATGAAAGAGAAGCTCTGGCAGGGCTCCGACCTCATCTTCGATCTGGATGCCGATCACCTGAGAAATGCGCCTAAAAGCTACAGCGAGATGCTGGAGCTGGTCAAGAAGGAGACACAAAAGCTCCTGACCTTTCTTTTATCCGACTTCGGCTTCAGCGAGAGCAAAATTAGCCTGGTATTTTCCGGAGGCCGGGGATATCACATCCACGTTCGAGACCCGCGCGTCTTTAGTTTCGGCAGCGATGAGCGACGGGAGATTGTGGACTATCTGGCGGGCCGGGGCCTGGCCATGGATCGGTTCATCCACATGGCACCCATGGAAGGCGACTGGGGCAAAGACAGGGCTTTTCGGCTGCGTGCGCCCCCCGCGGGAGCGGCAGGCTGGGGAGGCAGGATCAACCGATCCATCATCTCCTTCGTCGAAGATCTGCGCCGCTTGAACGAGGCGGAGGCTATCGCGGTTCTATCGAAACATAAGGGCATTGGACCCAAAAAAGCCGCCAGCTTTTACAAAAGCCTGCAAGGGGAAAATGTTTTGGAAGAGATTTCTCGGGGAAATCTGGACCTCTTTCGGGGCAGCGCAGCTATCTGGAAGCTTCTTCTCGTGGGGTTCCTGGACAGCGAGGGCGTGAAGGCAGGCTTCAATTTAGATGAGGAGCGTGGCGAGACGGACGAGCCGGTAACTGCCGACGTGCGCCGGCTGATTCGCTGTCCCGGCAGCCTGCACGGCGGCTCGGGGCTGCGCGTGACCTCCCTCACGCTGTGCGACCTGGAGGACTTCGATCCTCTGCAAGATGCTGTGGTCTTCGGAGAGGAGGCCGTGCCTCTGCAAATAATAAAACCCTTCAAAACACAGATGAGAGGCGTTAGCTATAATCTGGCGGAGGGGGAGACAGAGCTGCCTGCCTGCGTCGCCGTATTTCTCATGGCGCGGGGTGTGGCAGAGGTGCGTACAAAGCATTATATTATTTGATCTCAGATAACAGGCCCGCGCAAAAGATTGGTGGTGAAATTGGATCTGGCCAATGCGCTTCGAGAAGAGCGCAAATCCGCGGAGCTTCAGCATCTGGATAAGAACTTTTACCAGCAGGTCGGCGTCTATCTGGCCGGCCTGGGGCAGGAGCTCTCACAGGTAGAGGACACCTTCAGCGTAGAGGCTCAGATTCTGCAAGACACCCTCAAGAGCGAGAAGAACAGCGTGAATAAGCTGCTCGACCAGAGGGTGAAAAAGATCGTCCGCCGGGCGCTGCGTAGTGCCCGCTCCGCTTCTCGAGAGGAAACCCTTCCAGGAATGACCGAGGAGGAGGAGGAGATCTACCGGCAGATGCTCTCTGCCATTGCCTCTGGACGCGTGGCCATCTTGGCTCATGTGGCTCACACCGAAAGGCCTTTAACGGGCAAGAAAGATATAGCTCGGGAATACGTTATTGTGCGGTTGCTGGATAGTGTTCCTCTGTTCGTGGGAGTTGACGGGAGAAATTACCTTCTCAGGAAGGATGATGTGGCTGTGCTCCCGGCCGTTCACGCCAGAAATCTGCGCAACAAAAAATTAGCTTCTGAAGTGAAGATTGAGAGATGATGCGTTGTGAAGATGCCAAAAAAGCTTAACGCTTACTGTCCGTTCTGTAAAAAGCATACCCCCCAAACGGTGGAGAGGGTGAGAAAAGGCCGTGCTTCCTCGATGACTCATATCGTGAGGCAGAAGCAGCGGGCCAATGGAATAGGAAATCAGGGCAAGTTCTCTAAAGTGCCGGGCGGAGACAAGCCCGTCAAGAGATTGAACCTGCGCTACCGCTGCAACACTTGCAAGAAGGCTCACAACCGAGCAGGCTTTAGGGCCGGCAAGTTCGATCTGGTGGAGGGATAAATTTGCCATCCAAGTTCGTCAAGGTAAAGTGCAACGACTGCGAGAATGTGCAGATCATATTCGCTCATGCCTCTACGGTTGTCAAATGCCTGGTCTGCGGGCGCACGCTTGCACAGCCCACGGGCGGCAAGGCTGAGATCAAGACCGCCGTAGTAGAAGTCTTAGAGTGATCTATAATGCAACGCGAGGGCTGGCCAGAGCTCGGATCTCTAGTCGTCTGCACCGTGACTCAGGTGGTGGACTTCGGAGCTTTCGTCTCCATGGACGAGTATTCCGGTAAGCAGGGCCTGATTCACATCTCGGAGGTGGCCAGCGGATGGATCAAGTACATTCGCGACCACGTGCGAGAGGGGCAGAAGATCGTCTGCAAGGTATTGAATGTAGACACGTCCAGGCACCACATCGATCTCTCCCTTAAAGATGTAAATGAGCATCAGCGCCGGGAGAAGATACAGGAGTGGAAGGCGGACCAGAAAGCCTGGAAATGGCTGGAGATGGCTTACAAAGATCGGCCCGAGGACGTCAAGCGTGTCGCTGATGTTCTGGTGGCAGCTTACGACAGCCTATATCTGGCCATGGAGGAGGCAGCGATCATTGGAGTCGATGCCTTGAAGGATGTCAACCTGACGGAAGAAGACGTGAAGATGCTGGAGAGTCTCTCCAGGGATAACGTCAAGATACCATCCGTCGATATCAGCGGCTATGTGGACATCACCTCTCCCGCTCCTGATGGCGTGGATGTCATCAGGAAGGCCCTCAAACAGGCCAAGCGCAGCAAAGACAAAGATGCTACACTCTCCATAACTTATGTGGGAGCGCCGCGCTATCGCATTCATGTAACTGCGCCGGACTACAAGCACGCGGAGTCGGTCCTCAAGAAGTCTGCTCAGGCTGTGGTGAAATACATCGAACAGCACGGCGGAGAAGGCACTTTCCTTAGAGAGGCATGAGATCCAAGATCCTGAGGTGTACGGTCTGCGGCTGCTACACCCTGTTGGATATCTGCCCCGCCTGTGGGGGCCATACTGCTATTACTAAGCCCGCCAGATTCTCTCCCGACGACCCTTACGGCAAGTATCGGAGAGCTCTCGGCCAGGAGGCAAAATGAAGGAGACCCTGGTTTCCCGTATTAAAGAAGTTACCCTTAAGGACCCAATTCTTGTTGAGGGTCTGCCGGGCGTGGGCCACGTGGGAAAGCTGGTAGCCGATCACATGGTGGAAGAGCTCAAGGCTGAGAAGATCATAGAGATCTACTCGCCCCATTTTCCGCCCCAGGTGATGGTAAAAGAGGACGGCACCATCAAGCAGGTCCGAAATGAGATCTATGCCTATCATGGCAAGAACGATGAGCCGGATCTGCTCATCCTCATCGGCGACTATCAGAGCGCCACCAACGAGGGGCACTATGAGCTTTGCGATATATTTCTGGACATAGCCCAGAGCTTCCAGGTAAAGAGGATCTACGCACTGGGAGGCTACGGCACCGGCCAGTTTGTGGACAAGCCCACCGTCATGGGGGCGGCCACAAGTCTCGAGCTGGTGGAGGAGATGAAAGGCAAAGAGGTCGTCTTTCATGAGAATGAGCCGGGCGGGGGCATCATCGGCGTCTCGGGGCTATTGCTGGGCATGGGAGCCCTGCGGGGCATTGATGCCGTCTGTCTCATGGGAGTGACCTCCGGCTATCTGGTCGATCCCAAAGCCGCTTCCGCAGTGCTGCGCATTCTCTCCGGCATTCTGGGTATTGTTGTGGACATGCAGGCTTTGGAGGAGCGGGCCAAGGAGATGGAGAAGATCATAGGCAAGCTGCAGGAGATGGAGCGGGCCCAGGCTCCTTATGAGGCGGGTGGGGATGAAGATCTCAGATACATCGGATAGTGATAGTATCGATTCTCTTCGGGATTACGGTCAGAGGCTCCTCTCCCTGGCTCTGCAAGAGGGGGCACAGCAGGCCGAGGTCTACGGCATGTTTGGTCGTTCTGTAGACATTGATCTACGCAGGGATGCCGTGGAGCTGGCCAGCGAGAGCTTTCATCGCGGCCTGGGACTTCGGGCTGTGGTAGCTGGCGCCGTGGGATTTTCCAGCACCAGCGACATGTCGCTCCTGCCGTTCGTGGCCAAGAGCGCCGTTGTATCCGCCCGGGCCAGAGGCGGGGACGAATCCTGGCGCTCCCTTCCCCTGCCGGAAAAGGTGGTGCATCCGGAGGGCATCTTCGATTCGCGTTTAGAGCGAATCAGCCCGGAAGAGTGCCTTGACATCGCACAAAGCCTGCTTTCCGGCTGCAGGACCGTCAAGGAAGCTGAGCCGGTGGCCGGCGGCGTGGCCTCTATTTGCGGCACGGGTTTTGTGATAAACTCGCTGGGAATCGAACTGCAGGAGACCGCCACACTCATGCATGCCTCGATAGAAACCATTGCCAGGGCCGCTGATGTGGCCACGGGCAGCGAATTTTTCAACTCTCGCGGCTATCAGCCCTCCCTGGAGGACGTCGGCCGCGTCGCAGCCGAGATGGCCCGCTCCTCTCTGGGCGGGGTCAAGGCAGAGAGCGGAACCTTTGATGTGCTTATCAAGCCACTGGCAGCGGCCGAGCTGCTGGAGTATACCCTGCTTCCCGCCCTTGCTGCCGACAATGTGCAAAAGGGACGCTCCACGCTTGCAAAGCGGCTGGGCGAGAAGATCTCTGCCGAGAGCCTCACGATCACCGATGACGGCCTTCTTCCCGGCGGCCTGGACTCCTCGGCCTTTGACGGCGAAGGCGTGCCTTCCCAGAGGACGGTCCTCATTGAGGAGGGCATTTTGAGGGGCTATGTCTATGACAGCTACACGGCAGGAAAGGAGGGCCTCAGGTCCACGGGCAATGCGGTGCGCTCCGGATATTCCGATGTTCCCCGCGTGGGAAATCGAAATATCATCCTCAGCTCTCCTGATGCCCGTGATCTTCTGGCGGAGACGAAAGGCCTTCTGGTAGGCGGCCTCATTGGGGCTCATACCGCCAATCCCATCTCCGGGGACTTCTCTGTGGAGGCGAGAAATGCCTTTTTGATCACGCCGGGTGAAGAGGCGAGGCCCATTCGCTCTTTGATGCTGGCCGGAAATTTCTTCGAGCTCTTAAAGGATATCGAAATTGGCAGAGACGTGCGGGCCATTGGGTCCATTGTCACGCCCACCATCAAAGTCAGAATGAAGGTAGTTGGAAGCTAATGATGATTATTGGAGGGCCTGCCTCCCAGCTTCTCGCTGGCCGGGTGGCTGCAATCTTAAATGAAACTCTTGCTCTTTGCGATTACAAGACATTTCCCGACGGCGAGTCTTACTCTCAAATTGTGACCCAACTTGATGATGAAATAGCGATAATCCAGTCCACGCCCACCGATCAAGACCTGGTCTATCTCCTGCAACTGCTGGACGTCTGCCGGGACCGGCGTGTCTCTCTGGTCATACCCTACTTCGGCTACGCTCGCCAGGACAAGATCTTCATGCCTGGCGAGCCCATGACCGCTCGGGCGCTGGCAACAGCCTTGAATCCCTTTTTGCAGAACGGTCGTGTCCATCTGGTCAACATTCATGCCCCTTCCATTATGGAGCATTTCCAGTGCCCCATTGAGAATCTGGATGCGACTGCCCTTCTCGCGGAGCGGGTCGGCTGCATGGGGCTCGTGGATACCGTGGTTATCTCTCCCGACAAAGGGGCGGTGGCCATGGCGAAGACCGCCGCCGCCTGCCTGGGCTGCGACTCTGATTACCTGCAAAAGACCCGTCTCTCCGGAACGGAGGTCTCCATGGCCCCCAAAGAGGTGGCAGTTAAGGGCAGGGATGTGGTCATCTTCGACGACATGATCGCTACAGGCGGCACCATGGCCACGGCCATCGCGCTTCTGCGGCAGCAGGGGGCGCGGCGCGTCTATCTGGCGGCTGTGCATCCCGTCCTGACCGGGTCGGCGATTCTCAAGCTCTACCGCTCAGGAGTGGAGGCGGTGCTGGCCACGGACACCCTGGACAAGGGTGTGAGCACGGTGTCGGTGGCGCCATTGATTGCGAAGGCGCTACGGGTGTAAAAATCTGCGAGGGCCATGAATTGTCTGCTCATAATCCAGATCTCTTCTGCGGTCTGTAATCGCATCACCATTTCATGCACCACTCATATTCCAGAACCACCAATGGTGCTAGGAGTCCTTAACTCCGCGCTTTTAGGGCTTAACTTTGGTTTTATTATTTTGAATACTACGCAGGATGCAGGTGGTGTGCACCGCCGTTTGACCCTCTAAAAACCAGAGTTAAGTTTTAAAAAATTTTTTATTATATAATAGTTTTTTTAGCAGGTATGTGCTGGCTTTGGTTTGCCCGATTTCTTCCATTTCAGGAATTGCACCGCATCAACTCCATATGTGGTGGTAAATGTATCTGGGTCGAATGGTTTACCATTAGAATCCACAATCGTGCCATCTGGTTTTGTGCCCAAAGGTAACCTGCTCTCCCATCCTTCAAAAGGAAGACAGGCCAGCCAATTTTGTCCTTGCGGAGTGCCTGTCCTTGTAAAACCATGACCAATTCCACAATTTACGCAGATAAGCAAAGGCTTATAACCGTTCTTGATCGCCTCATCTATTTGGCCCTGTTCTGCATTATTTAGCATTTTACATTCAGGATTTCTACAGTACCACTGGTAAATTGCAGACATTTTTTCACTCCGTTCCATTTTAATGTTAATTGATAATCCTATATAATCTTTTTTATCCAACAATAATTATCTTCATTTAATATTATAAATTAATAATATGATATCATATTTATCTAAATTGAACGCGTTAGATTAACCAAAAGATTTATCCGTAATAAATACGCTTACATTTTCTTCAAAGATTATAAATAATGGTTGGAATCAAATTAATAAATATAATAATTTGGAACATTGAATTAGTGGACGAGTGAAAATCCATGGATCTCTTGTTTAGTATGACAACAGAAAACCTTAAAATATTGGGAATATATCTACCGATTCTTGCATCTTTAATATTTTTCATATATACTAATTATAAGGGTCGATTATTGGAAAAAAAAGAATATGCAGATAAAATACGGACTTCCGCTGGAACGATTATTGCCAAATTGGATAGGTGGAAAACATTATCACTTCGATTCTTCGAAGACATAGAACCACTATTGACCAGAACAGATATGAGGCTGTCGGGAAAGTATTTAACTATTACCAATTTTACTTAATGTTTGCAAAAATTGGCTTTGCACTCGAAATATACGTTATGCAGCGAAGCATTTATATCCTTTGGATGCTTATATCACATAA
>Ga0247842_10001589_pt1 | contig 37156 bp, 22 predicted proteins | sample LaCruzMarch2015__3_FD_192411 | JGI IMG/M metagenome (GOLD analysis project Ga0247842, IMG submission 192411) | Freshwater microbial communities from meromictic Lake La Cruz, Castile-La Mancha, Spain - LaCruzMarch2015_19m | ecosystem: Environmental > Aquatic > Freshwater > Lake | place: Spain...
TGGACGCGCGCCAGCATCTTCAGCAGCCTGATAGCACAGAGAAAGGTTCGCGATGCCTCGGCTCACGGCGACATGCAGCGCTCGTTTCCTTATTTTTTTCAAGCAGACGAAACCTTTTCCGCGCGCTGGCTGCAGGAGATACGCCTTAGCAACAGTAACTCGGGACTCAAGCTCAAGGCCTTTATATCGCAAGAAACCACGCAGACAGCTAAAACAGATGTGACCTGCACCACGCTGTCATGCAGCGGCTGCGCCTCAAGCAACCTGCGTCTGCTGTGCCATCAGGCCCAAAATTGCGCCCTGAGCCGCTGCCTTGGCACGGTGGTGCAGACCCGAAACGCGCTGTGCGGCGTGGGAGGCCTCATTCAGCAGACCCTCATTCAAGCGGTCGTCACGTGGCATGGTATGTTCATGATTGGCACCGAGCTGGCGCTCCTGGTGGCCAAGGGGCTGTCGGGCCAAAGCATTCACGCGATTGTGCTCAAGTTTCCCACGGAGCAATTTTATAACATGCTCTGCGCGTGCAAAGACATGTTTGCGAGCGTGGTGGGCCTCGGTATGAGCATGGGTCAGGTTCTGTCCAATTTGCTAAACGGACGGGGCCTGGACCTAACGGGTGGCCAGGACATTGGAGCCCTGGTGGGTGAACAGAGCCTCAAGATGGCGAGCGTGGGTGGCTTTTTCTTCAACTGCATCACGGGCGTCACACTTTTGCCCATTTTGGCAATGCATCGGTGGGTATTGTGCATGGCCGATGCGTCCATGGTAGCGACACCAGGCGTGGGCATCAGCGTCAAGTTTGGCGACGTCAGCATGGACACCACCTGGATGCAGTGTGCTCACATGGGCTCCGCCTTTGATGTCCTAAACAACAACGACGTTCAGCTGGAAGTGGCGTCCGTGGTGGTAATGTTTGTGAAATTTGTGGTCACGCTGGTCATGGGCCTGGGCGAGACGCTGCTCTTTGGTCTCCAGCTCTTTTGGGACTCTGCCGTCGATTTCATGATTGGCATGGTCTTCAGCATTCAGGACATGCTATATACCTTCAACCTTCGCTCCTGCAAGGTCCCCAACTACGCCCTTCGATATGTCATGTGGTGCTCGTGCCAGGACGAAGCCTATGTCATACCCGCTGCACAGAGGGCTCAGAAAAGTGGTGCCCTGTGGTGCGTTGGCTCCCTCAGTATGACGCTTCTGGATGGCAATATTGGCATTGTCTACAATCCCTATAGCATGGATGAGCTGTCTATTGGGGTCAGGGGCGTCACAGACTACATTAATTGCCTGAGCAATCACTCAAATCCAGGCGAGTGCGCTGCACCAAGCGGACAACTGTCGAAGCTTCAGCTCTTGGTGGACCAGGCCGTGGAGCCCATCGCTGTCTGGGCACGCTGCAAGAGTAATTACGTGCAGGTAATAGCTTTGTTTTTTTATTTATTTTTCTTTGGGAAAAAACTGAGAGCCTAAAGCAGGGTGTCTGGGACATTGGAGCCGGCGCTCTGTTTGCTGAAGGGGCTTCCGGCTTAGACAGCCTAATCACAAGCGGTCTGGCATGGGGCAACGCTCTAGGCCCCGACTTTATGCAGTGCATGCGGGATCCCAGCCGTCTTCTTGTGGTAATGCTTTATTGCCTTGTTGTTGTTTTTGGTATAGGGGGCTAATTGTTTTGGTGTGTGTCGATGGAATAGGACTACGCAACGTGCACGCGCCTTTATTTTAGCATCAGCGCCAACTCTACGCCCGGCGCCTACTTTATTTACCAAAAGGCCAACAATAGTGGGTCCACGGAGCCGCCAGACGCATGCCTCGTTTTTTCGGGCCTAAACGCTTCAACCAAGGCCAACAGCACGCTGCAAACCCTTATGAACGACTGCATGCTGCAGAATGGCATCAGCCAAGCCCAAGCGTGCGACCTCAATCCGCTCGTGTGGTCGGGCAAGCAGCCTCATAAGATGCCTGCCGCTGTGCTGCATGGCACTGTTATGCAAGGGAAAGCGGATGCAGCCTATCAGCCTGTCATTGATGTTTTCATGCGCGCAGTCGCAGCCTTTGAGAGCCTATACGAGCAGCAGGCCAGCGATATTGATACTGTGCTCTTCAGTGCAGATGGCGATTTCATCCACGATTTCTTTGATTGCATGTACCTTGGACCCTACAGCCGCGTCAACCTGATGGCGTGTGATGCGGACGATGTTCTGGACTGTCCATTTTACGCTCGTGATAACATGTCTGGCAGCTCTCGCGATTTCACTGCATGCTTTGGGGATGTCATGAACGGTGATCACCAGCTGCCGTTCACCTGCGGTAGTCAGGCGCGACGCTCCCTCATCAAGTTTTTTTTCAGAAATTTTTCAAGGGTCAGCGAAGGTGGCTTAAGCGTAAACGTATCGCGAAAGATCAAGGACGCCACCGAGGCCCTTATCAAAAACTACACGGACCCCCAGTCGCTGGGCTGCTGGCATCCAGGCTTCAAGAAATGCAGCATTGAAGCTTGCGCTTGGGACAATGGCTACTCTCCTTGTCTCCTCAGCAGCTACGAAATACCGAGCAGGGATGTGAGTGACTTGATCGTCCAGTCTATACTCGGCGTTTTACCCAAGTACTACGCGCTCTCCATGCAGGACAGCGCCCCTTGGACCGCCTATTACGACGGCGGGCCGCCAGCACAGTGGCGCTCTAACGCGGCGACCGCCGCTATAGCGCAGCAGGCAGGGCTCTTCGCGTCACCTGTTGTGACCTACGGACCGGAAGAGGTCTACAATATGCCTCTGCCCACGGCGCCTGCGGCTGCACGGATCTTAGGAGGGCCCACGTGGGGCCTGTGCACAGCGCTCCTGGCACAGACTGCCATGTCTTTGCCGCTGACGGCGCAGGGTGTGCCTGTAGGCTTCGAGGCTATCGGGGACATGGCCAATTTGGAACAAGTCATGTGGACGGTGCAAAACATTACGCGGCACACCATGATGGAGCACACGCCCTTTGCTTGGCACAAGGCCAGAAGGCACGCCCCTAGCCAGTCCGCTGTCTGCGCTCGCCCCGCCACCTCCAGCAGCGCGAGACGAAAGCTAAATATCGGCTCTGTCTTAATCAAGACCCAAGGGCCGACGGTGCAGGCGCGGGTTGGTGAGGACCTAAGCTTTCCCCTCTTTGGTTTTCTGCAAGGGCAGCTAGGCTCGTACGACACCACTTGTGTGTGCGCGGACAACGACCCCCTTATCAGCGGTCAGTGTGTCATGTCCACCGAAACCTGCGCTTCCTTGCTCAGCCTACCGAGCGCCTCGCTGCGGCAATGTCAGTTGTTCAGGGACGCGTGTCAGAGCGGTGCAGGAAAATATCAGAGGACCAACGTTCCTGATGCAAGGGAGTGCCTGCGACAGATGGGCCCAGGCGTTCGCTGCCCTGAGCTTGGCCCTTCGGACTGGTGGGGCCTCTTTCCCGTTGACTGCACCGACAGCGAGTGCGATGTCGCCAAGCAGTGGGTGACGGGCAATAGCATCCCGTACGATGCCACGCGTTTTTTAAATGAGGGCCGCGCCGGCTTGCGCTTACCAAATTTTAGGCACGTGAACGATAGCTACCACAACAGCATTCACTACGGGCTGCACACGGGCGTGAACATGGCGCAGCCGCAGTGCTTTGACGCTCCTGATCTGTTTCCCGACTTTTCGCCACCCGAGCTGCTGGCCCGCCTTTTTCCCGCGGCCCAAGCCATGTTTGATTCGCCTGCGACCGCATCGTGCACGCGCTTCGTGATTGAGGTGGCGCGAGCGGAGGCCATGGCCCTCGTATCCGACAGCGCCGGCGCAACGGCTCGTGTGCAGGCCACCAAGTGGAAGCGGCGCTGTGCGGCTAAAATTAGACAGCTCGCCGTATGCAAAATGCACGGCGTTTTCTACGACGTCCCGCCTCCACCAATCTGGCCTGAGCTGGCCGAGTGTGGGGGCATCAGCCTTAGCATCAATGGGACCTACCTGACGCCCGGCTGCGTTGTGGTGGACCAACAGCGACGCCTCATGTACGACGCGCACCTATGCCTTGCACAGCAAAAGGGTATCACCATCAGCAGCACAAACGCAGTGCTCAGCTCGCGAGATCAACTCACAGCCCTGTGTGCCCTCGACCCACAGCCCCTTGATCTGGTCCAAGGCGACATCCCCCTCTCCATGGTCTACAACAAGGGCACGGCCCTTGCACCCCCAGCATCGGAGCTAACAAGCGCCTTCAATCTGGACTATGTGCTCTCGATTGACCAAAACCACGGCAGGGAGCACGTGAGCCATGTTTTAGATTGGTGGCCCGACGATAAGGTCGCTATGCCGGTTGGCTATCACCCCACAGCGGCATCGGATCCAGCCGAACTGGCACCCGCCCTGTTTGACTCTCACTTCCTTTATGACAAGGCCCAACACAAGGCGTTTTACGCGCACAGCGCGCTGCGAAACGGAAGTTTGCTTCACACAGCGATGGGGGCCGGCGGCATCTGCCGAAGCCACTCTGCCGGCATGCCCATGTTTGACGCCAATACCAACCGCATATGCACACGCATGTCCAAGGCTTCAGGAACCGACATGCCGACGATGCCTGTGAGCGCACCGTTGGGTGACAGCAGCGAGGCCGGCCCCACGTTCACGCCCGCCTTTATCGAAACCCACTTTGAGCCCGAGCTGTGCGCGGAGTCGCACTTGGACGTGCCGTGGACGGCCGACGCCGATGATTTTCAGAGCCTCAGCGCGGGTGGCATACTCGGCTGGCAGCACTATGCTGAAATGGACTCGTCCGGCACCACCTCCTACGATTTGATGCAGAGCAGCTTTCCACCCAACTGGTACGAGCTATCGAAGCTTCCCGCGTACGACGAGTGGTCGGACATGTGTGATGGCGTCGGCTGGGGTGCCGGTATCTCGTGCCTTTTGCAGTGCCCCACTGGCACCACGTGCTTGGCCACCAAGGACAAGGGGGGCATTTGCTTCAGCACAGAGGCGCACACGCAGTCCGGGGGCAGCAGGCAGCCCTGCTTTCGAACGGAGCACTGCGCCGATGGTATGGTGTGCCTGGCGGACGGCGGATGCTCACCGCTCTATGTTCACGTCTGGAACGACGCTAGAAACGTATGGGACCTGGAGGCCACCATCTTAGCGGACAGCTGCGGCTTTCTTGATACGGTGCACCCGTATACGCAGTCGATGCGGGGGGCGACGCCGTGGGAGACGGTGCCAGACCTGCTCCACGCGCACGGCATGTGCTCGCACCACAATTGGTTCTCTTACCGTCACGCCGTCCAAACGGGCCTCTGTCCTCAAAAGCAAGCGGGCGTGCTTAGCTGCAACACCAGCAGCACCGAATGGCCATGGGTCCAGGAGCGCTTCGATGGCCAGAGCACCTCGGGATCCAGCCCCCAAACTATGGCAGAAGCTAATATGCTCCTCGCGCACGCCGCTCCGTGCGATGTCGCCTTTATGCATCTGCAGGCCCCCACCACCAACAGGCGCATGGAAGTTTGCTCCGGCTTTGAGGGCCAGGAGGCGGACCCCCTAAGCGGTACATCCACATACCTTCATTATGACATTACGGAAGATGGCTGGACCGGCGTCACCATGCAAAACAGCGATCTAACCGACACCTCGCAGTGGCTGCGTACCTACCAGGAAAGCACGGGCGAAGTCCATGTCGGTTTGGCCATGGCGGGCAAGAGCTTGGATGTGCCGCTAGGCTTCTTGGGGGCCGATGAGCAGGCTGCGGGCGTTGTGGGTGAAATGTCATCGGCTGACAATGTCAACTTTTTTAGGTGCGCCGACCGCATGGCCTGCAATAATCCCCCCTTCACCTACAATGGCGTGGCGGTGGCGTATAGGCTCTTACCCGATGGTAGCAACATAACAGAGACCTCGCTGAGGCTGTGCGGTAGCATAGGCTACCTGGAAGCGGATGGCTGCGTGCTGGATATCGCAATCTTTCCCCTGTTTGCGCAGGCCTTGTGGGGCGATGCCTGCTCCGACCTGTGGCCCAATTTCGCGGTGAGCAGCAGCAACTGGCTAGTGGTCACGTCCGCGCCTGTGACGGCTGCCAGCCTCGCCTCGTCCATACTCTACTGTTCCCCTGCGCACAGGTGTCTTTACGCGCCCCGTGCGAGCAGCAGGCTCACACCCCAAAATCAAGACGATGGTATCGCGCGTCTCACCGAGCATTTGAACAACATGCTCAGAAATATTGGCAAGACCTTGAGCGCAATGACCACCGTGTCGCCTACTAGGGTCTACGAGCGCATCAATATGTGCATCGCCGGCGTGACAGACGTGATCATGCGGGGGCAGAACAACTACGGGACTTTGGGGCCAAGCGGCATTTACTTTGCATTCTCCCTCACGCTCTACGAAATACCGCTCGCATGGCTCCATCACTGCATGCTTGTGACCCTCTTGAGTCGCGTTGACGTTTCGGTAGCAGCACCGCCGCTGCATCGCATGGGCGCACAGGGCTCTATTCCCGTGGAACTTTGGGGCCCCGAGCGTGTCAGCGTGTGCGAAGACAGCCAGCTGCTGGCCACCAAATCCGTCTTGTGGCAAATTATATGCCAAAACAAGCACCCAGCCTACACGTTTGAGGCATCGACCGCCGCCAACGATCTCGTGCTTCGCATTGAAGATATTGCCAGAGAGGCCATTCAGAGCTCCATGCTCTTAGCGGGCTCAAGCGCGGAAGTGGCCATCTTTTGCTTCAGCAAGGCAAGCTGGCCTACGCCGTGCACGGGGGCATGCAAGCAGGCTCTCAATATGGCGTTTAATGTCTCGCACTGCCTGCAGAATCTGGGCGACGGGGTTTGCGCTCACCCGGAGCGCTTTCTCTTTGAAGGCAGGCAAAAGATTCTCCTGGACGACAGCCGCCTATCGGCCGCGACCGTGGCCCAGGTGTCCACCTTCATGCAACGGGCCAAGGCTACCCTGCTTGAAAATTTGCAGGGAATTGCCGCTGATGTGGACTACATTGCCCTATCCACGGCTGGAGTGAAGGCTGTGCCGCTGGTGAGCATAACGACCATGGATGTCGCCGAGTTTGTGACCAGTGTCACCAGCAACTTTGACCTCGAAAAATGGCTCAAGACAGACGTTTGCCATAGCGTCTTTGACGAGCAGGAAATCTGCAAAGACCAGTCTGTGACCACCTTTGATGACGACTGCCTCTTTCAAAGCGCGATGGACAGGCAGGACATGGACAGGTATATTTTTAGCGATGACACTTTTCGCAACAGCAGCACGGGCAAAACGGAGCCAGTGGTTGTTATTACCTATGCTCCCAACGCCGACGGCAAAATACTGCAAGACCGCATCCCGATATGTCAGCTCAGGGGCGCTAATCCTTGCATCGTGCAACACTATGCGGATAGCCGACAGCTGCAGGAAGACCCAAGCCACACCGTGCCCTGCGACATTGTGCGGGTGCAAGCGCCGCCGGGCGTTGAGATCCAGATGTTTTCAATGCGTTCGCAGCCATATCAGACGTGGCAAGACATGATTGACCACGAATACTCGAGCACGGAGGGCGCCCCCAGCAAGTGGTGCTCAACGCTGGGAACCGACTGGGGCAAGCTGCTCTCGCCCGTCCAAAGCTGCACATGGCAGGGAGAGGCCCAATCGGGTCCCGATGTGTGGGTGGGTAGCAGCCGCGAATTTGAGCCGATTGACGTTGCGTATGAGGACAATGACAACGTTTGGAGCTCGCAGTACCCCTCGCTTTGGCAAAACGTTGGCTGCGGCGAGTTTACCGGCTTCTGCTCCTTGCGAATTCGAATGGAGAACAGACCTGGCCTGGGCGTTGGCCTGTGCGAGAGCAGCAGCGTGGCCCCAAACTGTGCGAGCCGAATCTCCTCCAAAATGTCCACGTTTCGAATGTGCAACGACATGACGCTGACGAAGCAGCAGCTCTATAGATGCAGCCCTTGCACCAAATTTTCAAATACCATAAGGGCAGCGGGGGGGCTGTTTGATTGCTACGCCAGCGCCGACGATGGCGCCACGCGAGAGGCCCAAATTACGACGGACTCCATCACCAAGACCCTGGCCTTTTTGGCGCACGGCCTGGAGACCATGCTCACGCTGCCCTCGGGTAGCACAGTGGAGCCGGGGCTGATAAGCGTTGACCTGCAGCAGCGTGGGGGAGAAGGCAGATGGGGACTCAGGCTGAATGAGCCGATATCACTGTGCAGCAAGTCTGATTGTTGGTCAGATTTCAACAGCGATGCGGTGGCGGACCACAACCTAATCATTTGGAACAAGGCCGTCGATAATCCCAGCGTCCAATTTACGATGATTTGCAGCGAACAACCCTACACCGTCGATGCTCAGAAGCAGTGCAATCCCCTTTTGGACAAGAGGCGCCAGGCCGTGAAGCAATTCGTGGAGCAGCAGTACCGACAGACAAATGGCGTCTGGATGCCACGCACCTCGGCCGGCACAGGCCTGGGCTGGAGGGCCAATGTCGCCCACTCGTCAGTTGGCATGTTTTCCGTCATGTACGCTTCGTCGGAACGCGCGGAGCGCGATAGATTGCTGACGCGCGTCCTGGGCAATACCATATGCGCTGACTCGCCCAGCGCTGTGCAGGACCGAATTTGCGTTGGGTCCAAGACGTCTAATGCCTTTGAGGCCGTCCACCCCTGGCTTGGCGGTGATTTCAACCCGTTTGAGGGCCTCGATGAGTGCCCCGTCAGCACGGGCAACAGTCTCTGCCAGTGCGCGTGCAGCCCGCTATCGGTATGCCAGGCCTATGGTCCCGCTACGCTTGCGACCGAGTTCCCCAACCTTCCAACCTGCTCCAGCCAGGCATTCCCGCGTTGGCGAAGCATGGCGGCGGACGACGCTTCAAACCTGTGCTCCATCATAAAGACGCAGCAGCACACGACAAGCACATGTTTGCACACGCAGGGCCTGCTGGGCGGTGGCGCCGGCGACGTTAGCATTGACACGGCGGATCTGCATGGGCCTGGCATACCCGTCAAGGCCTCTGATTTTGTGTTGCAGTCCCTGCTGGATGTCAATGACAATGGCCTCTGGACGGGAAAAACAATGCTGAATGTGGCCCAAAACGAAAAATACGGCTTTTTGAGAATGCCGCGCGAGCACTTGCACCCAGCGCACATTGCTTTTGGTTCTGACTTTGGCTCTACCGGTGCACCCCTCGTCATGCGAGCCGTGGCGCTGCTGCCCTATGGCCAGGGTGAGAAATTTGGCGGAGTGGTCGGCGCCGATTGGGTGGCTAGCCTCAAGCAGCAGTGGGCGACCGACACCGCGTGGATCGCGACGCTTTACCCCGAAGGTGTTCGAAGGAATCACTGGTCCTGCCCCCTGCGGGCCGTCGCCTTTTGGGGCGGAGAGAGCGCCACGTTTGCGCCAATTTCGCCTGACCCCCTGCTCACGCGGACCCTGTTCCAGCAGAGGGCCCACCCCTTCATACGAGCCAAGGGCCTTCGCGACGCCCTGACAAAGTACGAGACCAGCAACGGGGCGTGTTTTTACCAAAAACAGTCGGCGCGCGCCCAGATTCCAATCACAGACGCCGATAACCAGTGCGGGTTGCAGGGTATGGTCCGCGGACTCAACGGTGGCGTCCACGTGCTCTCCAGAATCGTCAACCACTTTTCGGACCGATGCAATCGAGTTATCGATAGCCCCCCAAACGCTGAGCTTAGGAGCGGCGAGCATTTGCCCTCGTTCGAGGGAGAAAACGCAGAGTGCGACGTCCTGCATCGACTGACACCCTTTCTCATGCGCACCAAGGGCGACGGTGGGCCCATCAAGGTGCTTTCAAGCAATACTAGGTCAGAGGGGGGCGATTGCCACATGGGGCGCGCCTTCTTGTACCAGGCAAACATCATCGGCCGCCAATGCGCCCTGACCCTGAAAAATAGCACCCACGGCATATCGCTGTGCCCCAGGGGCCCCGAGATAACCCCGCTGCAGCGAGCCCTGCCGATGCGTCTGAGCGAGATCCTCTTCAAAAAGGCAAATAGGCTCTACCGAAGCACATTTACCACGCCCATCGTGCAGTTTGTGGGCCCGGCGGCCGTTGAGCTTCAGGACCCGGAGGTGAGCTTTGGCCTCCTGTATTCGGTGCCACTTGCGGGAGCCCTCAACGCCGACCTGCTGCAGGCATGCGCCGACACGCCCGATTGCGTCAGCACAGGCTCCGGCTTTACGTGGAACAAGTACTTCACCAAGGACGGCCTTGTGAACAGCCAAGCCAGCTCGGCACCCGGTTTAATGGCGGACCCCACCATCTCGCATGCCAACACGCGTCGGGCCCAGTACAATGCGGGCGCCGCAATCGACGACAGCTTATGGAACAGCCCCAACTGGACTTGGACGTTTAAAACGCAGGCAGCCGCAGGCTCAACTGCCGCAGGCTCAACAACCACAAGCAGGGGCACGGTCAATCGCAAGCGCTGGCTTTCTGACAGATTTGGCGCCTGCAACGCCAGTTACTACCAGTATGGTCGCATGTCAAACGACGAGTCTATGGTGCAGTCTATTTCGCTGTGCGAGCCCGCACCGACACCGGCTCTGCAGACCCTTTGCCGCGCTATGGCCACCTTTCGCTCGGACATCAGCAACGTAAACTGCCAGGTAATGGGCGGCGGCGTCTGTCTCCACAAGCCAGGAATGTTTTACCTGCCCTATATGTGGTCCAACACAAACCAAGAGTTTATCGCCGACACGGTGCTCGAGTACTACACGGAAATTGTCGAGCAGCCTCGTTTTGCACAAAATATGACGACGCTCTGCCCGTCCCGCAATTTGCTCCTGAGCCACATTTATCAGCTCAGCCTGAATCAGCGGAACCTTTGCCCTGGCTACCAAATCGAATATCTCAAGACCGTGCTCAAGACCCTCAAGCTCATTGGCCACGACCTACTCTACATGTGTTTTTCCACCGTTATGGCTGGTGTCAATTTAGTGGGCGCTGTGTTCGCGGTGGACCCGGGTGCCGCTAGCTCCATGTCCAAAATGGCGGTTTATTATGTGCAAGAGGCTGTGGCGACGGCGGCCAAGATCATCATGCCACTTCTCAACACCATCATCGACGTCCTCTTTGGCACCTCATCTGCGGGTAAAGTCATCAAAAATATCATAGAGATCCTATGCGAGATGTGGAACTTTATGATAGAAAAAATTGTGATTCCTATTTGGTGCACTTTGATACGGCCTTACTGGGGCGGCATACTCAAGCTTTTGGCGATGCTCATACGGGTCTTCGACAAGCAAACCGCCAATAATTTGGAGAGCTTCATCTCGGCTGTGCTGGGCGGTGATGGCAACGATGTGCAGAGCTGCCTCGGGTCCATAAACGTTCACATTCCGTGCAGCATGGCCGAAGATGTTGACAATGGCACCTTTTTTCCCAACGCGCCCATGGCCACGCGCTGCTGGGTCGATAGCAGCCATAATTACTATACGGCCGGTGGCAGCGTGCTGGCCGGCACCACCACCAACAGCTTCTTGGCTTGCACCATGAGCGATACCTGTGCGGTGGACCCCCTTCGCTTTGATGATTACGATAGCAAGACGGACTTGGTGCCCTGCGTGTCATGTCCCGCCGTGCTCCTGTCAGATGATGGCCAGCAGTTTGGCTGCAACTCTTACCTCAAGCGCTGTGCCTGCGGCGTCCGAACTCAAAAGCCGGCTGACTGCATGCGGAACAGCGATTGCCATTCGGTGATATGCAGCGTCACCGCCAACATCGATTTTGCGCGGGATTCCGTCACAAGTCTTCCGTGCGATCAGTGCGGCGGTCTGGGTGCCGAGCCCTCGTGCATTATGGATGGCGCCGCCAGCACCGGTGTTTGTGCGTGCACCGTGGTGCGCCAGCATCTGCATACGTGCAACAATGTGGGCCAAAGCGTCTCCTTGCTCAACACCGGCGGCGAATGCCTGACCATGACATCAAACGATCAGCTTGAATCAACCAGGCTCTCCTTCAGCGAACTCAGCATCGCGCCATGCGTCCTGGGTACCGGCTGCATCTGTGTCTCGGTGAGCCTGCCCCTTACCAGCGGCGGCTCACAGTCCACACCGTTTGCGGTCTTGACGGGCCTCTTAGGCGGTTCGCTCAATCTCGTGAGCATTATGGGCAGGCGCTTGCTTGAGGAAAGCAGCAGCCAGCGGTGGTGCGAATCCGAGAGCGGTGGCAGCCGCGAAGCCGCACGCAAGTGCACGTATTGGAAGCTGGTGGCCAATCAGACGCTTCGCCATCACAATGCCACCACCACCGTCGATGACACCTTCCTGCTCTCTTCCTCCCACTTTGTAGGCGCGGTGGCCAGAAATCCCCGCTTCTTCGTGGAAATGGCTCGTGCTAGGCCAGACCTCGTGCGCCAGCTGCTGGCCATGCAGCACGGGGGCCTGTGGCCCGTCATGGTCAACTCGGCGTGGCAGCTTGCGTCCATGGTACCTCGCAATCAAACGGTGGTGACGACCGTCACAGACAGTGCAAGGCGCCTATTGCAGGACAGTTACTACACGGACGAGATTGTGACCACGAGCATCCCCAGCTGCGCGGCCCTCCAGATCCCCATTGGTAAAATCGTGTCCGCCTTTTGGGACACTGTCAATTACTACGAGACCATCAAAGAGCCCAAAAACATTTCGGTTACCTTTTATCAGCTGCCACCCGTCAGCTACAAGAGCGGCGAGATCAACAGCCAAATCGGTTCAATCGCAGATCTCTTTATGATGATACCCACTGGCGGTGTTGGCGGTCGCAGAACCATGGACGCCCTCTTTTCCACCATCAGCTACGACGAGACCCTGGCCAATAATTATATCACGGGCAGGCGATTCATCAAGGAAATTTCATTTTGCAACTATACGACCCTGACGTTTGGCCCCATGCGCGTCAACCAGCTGCTGCCCCTTTTAACAGTTCTCGTCTTCTTCTTTTATGTCTTTTCACTGCTCTTTTCGCCCAATACCTTTGTGACATGGGGGCTGTGGCTCTTTGTGTTTCCCTGCATCTTGCTCTGGGCCGCCTACAATCTGTCACCGCTCTGCTGGCCTATGATGCCCCCTCGGTTGCCGCACGATATAGTGAGCGAGATCAAGTCTCTGATCCCGGACAGCTTTGAGATACCCGCCTACCTCATCCAACCAAATTGCTCCAGCCGCGGCCTTCTCTCGGACGGTACCTTTGATCCGGCTTGCTTCAAGGCGTGCGATAAAGACCCCTTTTACTTTGTGTCATGGCAGGACGCATCCGCCTGGTGGCTCTGTGAGATTCACAGCGAAACATGCAGAGACTTGAGTCGACGACTCACCAGCAAATGGAGTGCCTTGCAGGACATGACATCTTCCCTCGAGTACTACGCCGATGTCATCGACTTTGCTAGTTTTGACAGCGACTTTATGCACGCGCATCGCGTTTGCGCTGTCTTTGCCATTTACCACATTGTGTTTGCTGGCATGGCAGGCTTCTTTATTATTCTGGTTGCCCCCGCCACCATCATGGCCATCGCCCAAATTTTTGGCGCCTCGCTCGAGCTCATCATGGAAGCAGCTGGCGTTGAGATGTCGTAGCCACTTCAACTTAGGCGATTGCCGCCTGTATTTATTGAATGCAATAAAAGCCAAAATCATAAAAAAAAACACATGTCCTCCACAATACCGCAAACCACCACAGCCGCGGTTGCTGTCGTGCAGGCAGCAAACTCATTCTGCTTCACATGCGGCTTTAATTTTGGCCACATAGTGGCAGGCGTTGATGATACCACCATGGGCATGCTTTTGGTGTTTCTCTTTTTTTTGGTCTTGTGCTCGCCGTGCGTTGTCATGTCATGCTGCTACATGTGCGGTAAGTCCAAAAACAAAAAATACAAAAAGGTCGTCGCAAACGATGACGATGAGGAAGAGGCCTAGCGCTGACTGGCGTAATACGCAAGCCCGCCAAGAGCTACTAGGGCCGTCACCGTGGGCAGCACAATGGGAACGGTCGTGTCTGCCCACCAAGGCGCGTATAGCACGGTTTGAGATTGGCCAACGCACGCGTTTTGGGACGCATCAAAATTGTAGCCTGCCTTGCATATGCACGCACTCATGGCAAGGTAAGGCGCGTGAGCGTTGGGATCAGAGCACGGTGCGCATAGCGGCGATAGCGCGCGCTGTGGCCTAAATGTGCCGTTTAGGCAAGGAAAACAGTGCGCCTGGGCCCCAAAGGTTTGCATGACAATAAGCAGCTCGTAGCCGGCGATGCAGGTCGCAGAATCTGTCTTACCGTCCCACTCCATGCGACTTCCGTATGGAGTCGCCTCTCGCACGCTCAGTGTGGTCATGGCCAGCACCTGCAGCTGCATGCTGTTGTCGATGAGGCAGTCCACTGAAACGTTGGTGGTGACAATAAGCCCTGGGTAAAACACGGACTCGGCGCCGACACACGGTCGCATAAGCTCTTCGTTGAGCGATTCGAGGAGCAGCGCTGTCCGGCTGATAGGTGCCGCAGCACAGTCGTCGCTATCAGCGCACGGCTCGCACGTTAAACCGTGAGTCCGAGAGGGGCAAAGACACTGCATCGGCGAGCTGCAGCCTTCTTCGAGGGTGGGACCGCTAGCGTGGCACGGCACAGGAAAGAGCGTGCCGTTGCTGGGGCAAAAGAAGCCCACAGGGCAGGGCAGGCACAGCGTCTCAAAGTGATACCATCGCGGTGGGCACAGGCAGTCGGAAAGGCTCGCTCGCATGCCGCTGGATATGGAGGGTGAGGGACATAGCATGGGGGCGGTTGTCCCCGGGCAATAATAAAGCAGCCCAACACACGCCACGCATTGCCCTTGGTCCCGAAAATAGCCAGGCAGGCAGTCGCATTCGGAAGCGCCAAAGGGCCTTATGCTGTTGGCCCCACACGCATCAAAGGCCAGCGTGCACGGAAGGCTCTCGCACTCGCGAGGTCGAGGGCTGTAGGCGTCGATCGGACACGGAATCGCGCTGATGGTGGTGCTGTTGGATAGCACAAGGGTCTGCCTTTGGAAGGCGGCCGCGGCAAAGGGGGGTGAGACGAAGCGATTCCACAAATCGACTTGCACCCACGCATCGTCGGCTTTTTGTACCATGAGAAGATGGCCGCCCGGTGGAAACGCCACCACCTGCTGCAGTCGAGGGGGTAAATACGACATGGCATCGCCTCTGGGATCCAACAGCAGGCCGCTCTCCAAGAGCGTGTAGACCCCATCCATCGCTTCCGCCACACCCTTGGCCATGCTATCGCTGACCGCGTAGCTTGAACCGCCGCTAAGCGGGTACCGTGATATCAGCGTATCGTTCCATGCCACCAGCAGGCTCGCCTTTCCCACCGCTATGGCCGTGATAGCGGCCGAGGAGGGCGTGTAGTCAAAACCGGTCTTTAGCGTGACACACATCATAAGGCTGGGGATGCAAGTGGCCAGGGTGGCCGTGCCAGCCGGCTGCAGGCCAACTAGATGGATGACCCAGCATACGCCCAAATCGTCGTGACCGACGCAGTAGCCCCAGAAGCGTAGGAGCACCCACGCAAAACCAGGCTCGCTCTCGTGCGCAAGCACCGCGTGAATCTGCAGAATCGTCGTCCTAAAGGTGGTTAGAAATACGTTGATCGTCGGAAACGCGGCGATGGCATTGGGCGTTTGCACTTGCAGCTCGCCGTTTTCCGTCAGCACCAAGAGCAAACCGGGACCCAAAACCGCAAAGCCGCGGGCCCTTGCGACGAGAGGCATCACCGTCGAATCAAGCAACAAAAGAAAGCCGTACGCGTCGCGGATCGCCGCATCGACGGGCGCCACGGCCGTGTAGCGGGACATGCAGGTCGCCGAACACAGCTCCGACGGCACCAGCGTAAAGGGAAGCGCTTGCATACCAGGCCCTAAACCGCACTCGCACGTTGGCTCATCATTGGTAAGGCCCGAGCTCACCGTCTGCCTCTGCACGGCCGAATCGCAGGCCATGTCGCCCGCGGGCCAGCAGTGAATGAGCTTCGGGGTCGACTGTCTAATAAAGTAGCCATAGGGGCAAACGCACGCGGCTAGACCCATGACCCCAGGCACTGTCAGGGCCCCCACAGAGTCGGACTGCGTGCAGCTTTGGCAGCCGTTGATGCTGGCGTCGGGGTACCAACCGGAAGGGCATGTTATCGGCAGGCATAGCGGTCCCGACATAGCGGAAAGACAGGCACAGATAGAAGCTGGCGTGAGTACCCGGTCCGCAGGACACTGAAAGGGCGTGTCGCTACCGTCGCACGCGTAATCGCGAGGACATGGCCCATGGTCAACATTGGCGTTGGTCGTGCACTTGGCGAGCAGCAAGCGTCCGTTGGGCACCACGGAGCACGGCTTGCATTGCAGGTCTGCGTATAGGCTGCACGCCTTTGAAATATAGAATCCGGTTTCGCAGAGCGAGCGGCAGGGCGTGATGAAAGCATCCGCGTTTGCAGTGCAGTTTTGCGAGTAGTAAGTTGTCGCCGTGCTGGTGGTGCACTGAGCACACGAGCATTGGTCCACGTGTATGTCGGACCGCATAAAAAATTTGGACGAGGCGCACGAAATGGTGCAGGGGCGGCAGCTACCCGCGCTGAAATCGTGGCAGCCCATAAACATGCTGCCGTTGGCGCAGGCCTGTGCAAGGCATGGCAAGCAATCGCCCGTACCATCCGTGTAGTAGCCGCGTTTGGGAGCCCATTCGCAGCCCGACACCCAAACGGCATTCAGCGGTAGGGTCACGGTGCACGGCAGACACTTGCCATCGCCCGACGTCCCCCCGCCAACGCACACAGGCGGGTACGTGCCCGGAACGCAGGCGGTGTCGCAGCGGTGACACTTGGGTAGGTCGCCAATCACGCCGGGCCGCGCCACGGCTATGGGCACAAAGCCCACGGCGCACTCGATGGAACACCAGCCCCTGGACCACTTGGGCGTTTGAAAGTTTGCGCACGTTGTCATATTGAGAACATTCGGTTGCCCAGGCCTGGGTTTCAGCAGAAAGCAGTCGGGGTAGAGGGTGCCGAACCCGTGCCTATAGACCGCTGCTCCGCCCACCGTGTCCGGGGGCAAAGCGGGATATACACATTCATCGCAGAGCCCGTCCCTGTCCGACATATCCATGGTGAGAGGGCATCGCTTGGGGTAAAACCCCAGGTCGCACTCGTAGGCCTCAATCCTGGGCTTGCACGCGACGCACTTTTGATTCACACCATAATAATAGCCTTTGGCGCAGTCAAACTGAAATAGGTCGCAGTTGTTCGCGACGGTGGAGACAAAGGGCTCCATCTCAGACGCCTGATTGTCCCAGCAGTCTGTTGTCACGCTACTGGAGCATTGCGGCGCATAGCAAAAGTCCGACGTATGGTTTTGCAGATCATAGTAGGTTCCAAAAACGTTGCCGAAAACAAAGGGGCAGTAGGGACAGTCCCAGCAGTCGGTTGTCACAGTCGCAGAGCACGATGAGATGTCGCCGCCTTGCATATTGGTGTTCATGAAGTAGCATTGTTCGGGCCACGCGCTTGGACACGGCCAGTCTGCTATCGCGCTTGGCCACGCCCAGAGCGATAGTGCTATTGCATATATTAGCAAACGTAGCATTGATATTCGCAGTTTTAAATTCGCACTTTTAATTTCACACTTAAAAATTCGCACTTATAAATGACGTATTGCGCCCTTTGGCCGTTGCAGCTTACGTTGCAGATTGTGTTGCAACTTGCGTTGCAGCTTGCGGTGCAGGGAGACACTTGCCTTCAGCAGCTTCCTCTGCACGCCATCGAGACCGCTAGCAGCACCACAGCAGGGTGCAAGTGGGATTGCGCACCCGGCTTTTATCGCGCCGGCACAACGTGCCGGCCTTGCTCATCGCCGCTCATCGGCTGCCCCTCGGGCTGGATGTTTCAACCTTGCACCCAAACCACCGACGCTGTGTGCGTGCCGTGCCCACCGCTCCTGGTTGGCCAAAAGCTCTCGTCGAGCGCGTGCAATATCACAGAGTGCACCGATGGCTTTTACTTTGGTGACAACGCGTGCCTCGTGTGCTTGGAGGGCCTTTTTTGCGAGCAGTCCGTGACGCGACAGTGTCCTTTTAACTGCACGACACCCTCAAAGGGGGCTACCAACATTCTGCAGTGCGTAAACGCGGACGCTGAAGTACTTTTTACCATAAGCTTCATCATAATGCTATCAGTCGCCATTAGCACACAGCCAATGTGTCCCGTGCTTGGCGTCCTCGCGACATACGGCACTTTTTTTGGCTGCACAGTGGCTTTTTCCACGGACACGTTAGGCAGCCTGACGTGTCAGGTGAGCGCCGCAGAGTGCGTCGTCGATCAGCACAGGACATGGCTCGCCTCCTTGTTAACGAACCAGACTAGCAATACACAGCAGACGCTGAGCGACTGCTTGCAAAGCCCGGGCCTCAGACTCGGAAGCCTGAAAATAGTGCGGACAACCGCGCTGTTAACGAGCAGCTCCCAAAAGAACGAGCGCTTGTCCTTTCCTAAGCAGCCGTGGGGCATCGCTCGGGTGGAGATCGCAAACGCGCTCGGCTTATTTTTGATGGTCGACTTTGCGCTGCTGCTGATTTTGATGGCGACCCTCGCCTACTGCTGCTACACGCGAAATGGTGCCAACAGATTGAAAGAAACCTACAAAAGAATGATGCGGCGCAGACACTAGATACTTTCAATAAAGAGTAGACACTAGAGCTTTTATTAGCTTTGACAAGCCACAAAATCAAGACGCGACATGCACCAAGACCCACGGCGGTTGATAAACTGCAGCATGCGCTGCCGCGATAAGCTCAGCAGAGACAATGGCAAACGACAAGACCAGCGAGTGTGCATGGTAAACAGGTGCTCCACATCCGCGGCACAGTACTCCAAAACAGCAGAAGGCACAGGGCGCTGCATCATAATGGCCCCAAAGTTGCACTGCTTTTTGGTCTCCGACTTCATCCGCAAAACATGCTCATCACAGGGCAGCAGCACCGTCTTGAGAGCCTTGTGCAGCCCCTTGAGGTATGGATCGCTGGTGGCTTGAAACAGCAGCGTATACGCGATCTGCAGGTCGTAGAGCCCATCCGCGAGAATGCCATGAAGGTAGTAGAGGGCCTCTGCATCGCAGCGGCAATCGTAGCACAGTTTGACTATGCCTGGATCTTTTAAGATGGGGGCAAGCAGCGTCTTGCTGCTGAATAGTACAGCGCCAAGCGCCAATACATCGAATATGTAGACTGTAGAGGCTACTTCATCGGGCTCATGTAGCGCCAGCTGCAGAAGCGATGTCTGCCCGTCACGTCCTAGCTTTTGCCCTTCCATATCAAGCGCCAAGAGCGTATGCTCTCTCAGAACAGCGCACGCCTTTTCGGCGTTTTCCTCTGTGTCCACAAACACAACTGTCATCCAACAGATGTTTGCGAAAGGCAAAAGCAAGAGCTATATAGCCTGATTAGGCCGTGATGTTAAAACACACTCACGGCCTTGTGACTGTGCGTAAAATCACCAGCACCCATAACACGTCCTATGCGGCTCATAATAGGGCACAAGCGCGTATGAGGCGCAGAGTGCGAGCAGCAGCAGCATCAGCATGCAGAGCATTATTCCTACCCACGAAACAGAGTCGCTCGCTCCATTTTCATCGAGCCGGCTCAACCGCAGATTGTCAGTATTATAGTACTCTCGCATAAGGCAAACGTGTTGAGGCAAACGTGTTGAGGCAAACGCGAATTATATATATAGTGCCAAGACGCGCAACCCATTCGGCATGGTTAGCAGCAAATCGCTGCCCATTGTGCCCTCCCTCGCCATTGGCGGTATAAGCAGCATTTTCATCGCCAAAGGCATGTACGTCACACAACGCCTGCTGCAGCGCTCAATGAAGAGCGCTATGGATATGCTGCAGCCCCCAGGCCCTGAAGTGTCTGTGGTGCCCGTCGCGCTCAGGGGGCACCCGCGTACGAGTGATCCTGTCTTGAGAATACATAGAAAGGGCGGCTCCTGCGGCTGCCTACTGCTCACCAGAACAGGCATTTTCTACATTCAGCCTGTTAATCTGTGGCTGTTTAAGGCCAGTCCATGGGGCTTTCAAGGTCCAAGCGAACAAATAGACGAGTACCAGTTGCGTAAGACACGGCTAAGCGCCAAAGCCACCCAGCTGTACGGTGCCGCTGTCGATGACAGTGCCAGCGATAGTCGGGAATCATTAGCAAACGAGTGTGCTCATCTGCTTTTGCATATGCTGCTGTCCGATATTCAAAACATCGCGCGCTTTCACGCTTCCGATAATTTTATTGATGACTTCTCGACTTTTAAAAGCGAGTCCCTCAGCCTAATCAGCTCAGTGACCACACTGCGCTCTAGCACAGATGTGCTGACAGCGTGGACATTCACACAGGACAGCTGGATTAAATGGCTCAGTTGCCTGCCAAACGATACTGCATTCTTTATGACCAGCTCAGAAGATCACGATGACGGCGACTCAAACTCGATCTTGGGTATTGAAAATTGGGAAAGCGTGCCAGCTTTTAGTATGCACATGCAGCAGCTTCCAGAGCCTGATTTTTGGAACAGTAAGCCTGACATTGAGCAGGAAAACGGCAAGTGGGCCCATTTAGGCCGCTTGCGCTATACATTCAATGTTTCGAACGCGGTAGCGCTTGCATTTTAGTGATACTATCAATTGCTGGTTCAAAGCTATCAATCTAGCTGTTTCAAACTAGCTGTTTCAAAGCTATCAATCTAGCTGTTTCAATCTAGCTGTTTCAAAGCTATCAATCTAGCGACGAGCAAAATACGGCGATGTGATGCTGAGTTGCTGAATCTCAACGGTTTCGTGATCGGTAAAGCAAATCACCGCAGCGGCCCGCACGTCCATTCCGGTTTCCTGTCGAGCCTGCACGTACTTGCGAAGCTGCAGCATGTGCTTTGGCTGTATCTTTGACCCCACTTTGAGCTCCAATATCATGGAGTGGTCGATTTCGAGGTCGATTCGACCCACAAGCACGGGCACAGCGCCGGCCATGGTGAAGCAATCGACTTCTTTTAGAGCAGGAATGCCATGATCATAGAGATGTATTTCGAGCATACGGTGATAAAACGCTTCTGTTTGCCCGCTTCCGTGCTGCTGCATGATTTGCTGGCAGCCTTTCAGGACAGCGTCTATCGCTTTGGTCTTCCGCGACACCACAAGGGCGCCTTGAAGCTTGTTGGACCACATGTGCTATTCTTCTTTATTATTCTCGAAAACTCATATATAGCAGCTATGCTGCGATCATAATTATACACATGCCCGTGACGATGTGCGACAAGGCTAAAAATTAGCAGTTTGGCCATCAAATTTCACAAACCGACAGGTCAAGCGCCAAACGCAAACCACCAGCCCGGCCAGCACGAGGGCGCATAAAAATGTTATCACCACAATGTCGCTGCTTGGAATGCCGCTAAAGACCACCGCCAAGGTAGGGCTTTGGCTCGTGTTGGTAGCTGCCACTTCGTCCACGAAAAAAAGGCCACGCCAATCACCTTCCAGCAAGTCAGTACCACGCAGGACGCGAGCGAAACCGCCATCCGCCCACTGGCTGCCGTATGAGTTCTGAATCAGCCAGAAATTTTGCCCCGAGCGCTCGTCAACACCCCAGCCCAGCACGACGACACAGTGCCGCGCCAAAAAACCAGGCGCCGCGTTGGCAGAAGGCATAAACACCCGACCGCCACGCAAAAAACTGGGGCTCGCGAAATTTTCAAAATCAACGACCGATCTAAACGAAATAACTGCCACGGTGGGGCCATTGTTGGTGATTTGGTTCATAAGCGCTCGTGCCGCTAATAGGGATGCATACTCTGTGACTCCTACGTAGTAAAGATGGTACTGCTCGGCTCCGCCGACGAGACTACCATTGCAGCCCGTGAAGCAGCGCGTAATGTTGGGCTCACCACGTAGCGCCGAGGTGCAGCCCACATCCACCATGCCTACACCATTGCCGATTGCGTTGATCATGGAGTCCAACATGACGCCGGCTCCACACGCACCAGAGGCCTGCGACGCCGCACAGTCCCATATGTGCTGAGCAGAATACAGGGTGTCTTGGCTGTTTGGGAAATTGATGCATCGGCGCAGGCTAAGCTGTGTGGCCACCGCCGCCGCACAGCACGAGGCGCATGTGCCCTGATCGAATGGTCGCTGAAAAGCCCGACACTGGGGGTGCAGTGTTCTCACGTCGTACTCTGTCGCGCCGCCAATACTTGATATCACCAAAAATAACAATACTCGCATCGTTCTATGTGATCAGTGAAGCAAAAGTGGTAAATATTATATAGCGTCAGGCCGGTCTCAAGCGCTTGACGCGCGGCAACACCAAATCGCTGACAACGTGAAGCATCAACAGGGGTCGATTTATTAAAACCATGTCATCTTCGCTTTGCAGCGTTGCCATATCGGCTATAATAAAAACGATTTTCCAGAGTCCGGCTATGTCGTCACATGTCACATGCGCATTGAGACTTGCACTGTTTTGGGGCCTAAACGACATGTCTGTATATCTAAAAGTTAAACGCGTATGTTTATAGCCGCTATTGGGGCTATAGGGGCTATAGGGGCTATAGGGGAATTACGGACTGCCAAATACACATGACAATAAGAACTGTCAGTGACAAGCCAAATGAAAATATGGAGATTGTGCGCGCAGTCCGACGGTTAATGGTACCCGAACTGAAGCCTTCGTACTCTGCGACAAGTCCCTCTAAACAGTACAGCACCGCCACAGCGCAAAACAGCTCTGTGGTCCGAAAGCCTATGGCCACCAGGCGAACAAGGCTCATGGAAGCCGCCCAGTAGACCATGCAGCGCGATAGCGTCGTGTTTTCACTGTCAACTACGCTGCGAAATACCGACACATACAACGTAGCAATATAGGACCTGCTATCGAAAAACAGACAGCAGACAGTGCATAAACAATCAAGCACGGTATGGGCGCAAAGAACAAGGAAAACGGTCCACCAACAGATTAAAAAAAACATTTAATTCGGCTAGTGCCTACAGCATATAGATATATAATAATAAGCAGGATAGCACACGCTGTCACGGTCATATCACGCATCAACCGCGGGAACGGCGTAGAACTGATTTAGACCCACAATGATCAGGGCCACCACAACGACACCGCCCACCACACCGCCGGCAATTACTGGAATGTTGGTAGATGACGCCGACCCATCGCCGCCTGTGCTGTTGCTTGTGGTCGAGCGACTCGAGCACGCCGCAGAGGCCGCAATCGAGGTGGTGCCTGTAGGACACGCGATGCAAGTGCCGGCGCCCGCTGACGCCTTGAAAAAATTAACCTTGCAGCCCTGCCAAAACAAGCACAAAAAAAACATAAAAAGACGTGCTTTTTCATAATAAATTTTGTATGGGTATACCGCGCACTGATTCGCGGCAGAGGTCTCGAAGCCAGGTGCGCACTGGCAGCCGGTGCCGTCCGCTAGCGGAAGCTTACCAAACGGGCATTCGCGCGGGTCATTGCTCGACACAGAGCTAAACGACATTTGCGATGATGTGGCAATGGCCGTAAAGTCGCCCTGAGGCGATGTGAAGTTGGCCCAAATGAGCGCGAGCTGATCGGTCGCTGATAGCGAGGCCGTCTGGACCATAAACACAGCCAGCGGCGTGGTTCGCAGTGTGAGCGCGGGCAAAAACACACAGTAAATTTGCACAGACGCCCCAGAGCTCTGAAAATACACAACCAGGCGCTGTCGCACTATGTCGCATATCACAGGCCCCGCGACGGGCGCTGCCGTAAAAGCGACTGCAAGGCTTAGAGCATAGTTGGTGGTCGTGACACCGCTAACAATAGGGCAGTAGCGACCCGATGGGCAAGGCGTGCACCCGGGCCCGGTGAAGCCAGCAGCGCACACGCAGGCATAGGGATATAAAGAGCGCGTCGAAAGCGACCGCGCCGCATCCACGGCCCCCGGGCAAACTTGCGACTCCCATTGGTTAGGGCACCATGTCCCTGCGGCGCAGTTGCTGCAACCCGAGCTGAGAGAGCGCTGCCCCAATTCGCACACGCACCCCCACTCTGATCGCGCGTTGGCGTTGGACGTTAGGCCGCCCCCGCACTTGGTTTTCTGATTGTTGGCACAGTAGTAGCCGGCAACGCAGTTTTCGCACGTCAGCGACGGCGTCTCATAGTATCCGGGCGTGCACATGCAGCGCTGCAAGGTTTCGTTGTAGTACTGCTTCCCCACGCCGCCAGCACAGGACCGACCGCGAACGCACATGTTCATTTTGCAGCCGCTCCCGTCCGCCGACCAGTAGCGCGCTCGCAGCACACCCCTGGCATCGTAGGCGGGAGGGCAGCGACTAATCGGCAGCGTAAAAATCGTGCCGCCAGACGACGCCACCATGCGGCCCCACTGGCTGCCCGTGCCCACCACCAGCGGTCCCAGCGAGGGGTGAGACGAAGGCGGCATCTGCTCCAACAAGGTAAAGGTACGCTGATAGTTTCGGTCCGAGGTGTAGATGTTGGTGGTGCTGAGTCCGCCCCCCGAGAGCACCCTGGCCCACAGCAGCTGGTCAGAGAGCCACGCGTAGGAGAGACCCACGACACCCGCCGTTGATGTGAAAAAAAGCTCGTCGCTCTCGGCTTGGACAGAGACTGTGGCCCACTGAATCAGCCGTATGCTGTTGGGCATCGTATCAAAAGCAAGATAGAGCATGGGTGTCGTCCCCGAACTCAGCACGGCCATCGCTGTGATGCGTCGCTTGGACGCCTGGCTTAGGTCCAGCGAAGTGTGCGTGTTAGACACGTCCATGTTGTAGGCAATGACACCGCAGGTGCCCTGAGACCAATCGTTGAAGGCCACATAAAAGGTGTTGGCCGTCGTCGTGCCGCCAGGATAGGCAAACTGGTGCTGCATGGCAGGGACGTTGGTCTGGTTAGGGTAAAAGTTGCTGGGTATGAGCGTCTCGCGCTGCTTGTACGCACCGCACCCGTCCATCGTAAACCAGGCGGGGTTTCCGCTGTCCGTCAGCGAGACCTGATTCGTGAAGAGCAAGAGGCTATTGTCCTGCAAATCATACGCCACCTGCCCCACATACGCCGAGTACTGGATATTGAAGGTGGGACCAAGCTGCGTGTACTGCTGCAGACGAGGCCACCGGGACACTGCAATTTGGGCGAGCGTATACTGCGTCCGCACCGACACGGGACACCAAAAGGCGTAGGACGATAGAGGGTCCGCTGTTCCGTAATCAAGCGGTGGTAGCGGCTTGACGTAAACATTGAGGCTGTCCACAGAAAACAGCGCAATCTGCAACGCGTCAAGCGAGCCGTCGTCATCACGCGAGCTGGTGACCACAAGCTGCGTAATCACAGAGCGAGCCGCCGTATACAGCGATGTCCAACCCAGCCTGGACGCCGTCTCCTCCACATACGCCGCGCTGCCTGTGCCGCCAACGCTTGTGGGCACGCCTGCCAACAGGTCGAACCCAGCCTCACAACGGCCGCTGGACACGGCAAAGGGAGCCGAGCTGCCGGAGGCCGAACAGTAGCCCTGCCAGCACCCCACGCATGACGCTTGGCACGCGACACAGTCTCCCGCGGCCAGATAACTGTCGAGCGGACACCTGCACGATGCGATGCCAACCGCGTGTCCGTCTACCGTGAAGCTGGACCCGGGGCACGGGCTGCATCGCGTCGCCATCGTCACAACATCAAGCTCCATGTAGAACGCTGAACGAACGTTGCCACCCGGCGCATTGCTGGAGGCTACCGCGTCGGGGCATACCATTGGCACACACGTGTTATCGCTGTCCACCTGCGACATTCAGAGCCATTAAAAAAATCTGTGGTTATGTTTGGTCGTGTTCAAGACTCACCTTGAGCATGCCCGCGGGGCAGAAGCAGTCGCCCTTGGAGCCCGCGAGCGATGTTTGGGGAAACGGGCACGCCGTAGGCGGATGCATACCGCCGTCGCAGTAAAAGCCGGCAGGGCAAGGGTCCCAGATCGCGTCGTACATATTGTAGGTGCAGTTGGTCACAATATGGTAACCCGGCTTGAACGTGGTGCAGTCCGTGCATACGGGCGTGCTGTCCGCAGTGCAGACACCAGCAAGATACTGCTTGTCTGCAAGGCATTCGTTCAATGATGTGCAGTTGCCTACTATACCGCGGCTGGTGCCTTCGCATGGCACCTTGCGGTAGGTCAGACCCGCAAGCAGCCGCTCACAGCTCGTAAAGTTGCACATCTCCAGGTTGAGGTAATTGCCCACCGGCACATCCGAAACCTGCTTCGTGCAGCTCACGCACCAGGACCTGTCCAGCACGGCAGGAAAGGCGGTAAAGTTCTGCAGGCACCCCCCACCTCTCACCTGCCATGACCCGGCCCCGCACACCCTGGCAGTTAGCGCAGCACACGACTGGCACACCGAGCCGTTGACATAGTAGTTGGCCTGATCACACGTGTACTGACACAATAATGGCCCTGCGCTGGTCAGCTGGTCTAGCGCGGCTGCGGTAAAGGACGCGGCTGCGGGCGGCGCGGCACAGCTGCTGCATACCACATCCGATCCATACGTCGCCGCTTGCGAGACGCTGCAGGGCGCAAGCCTAGAGCAAGATCCCTTTCCTATGCACGTCGTAGACACGAGCGAGTACGGGCAGCTGGACGTGCAGGCCTTACCAGCCCAGTCCACCATGGTGTTGGTCAGCTCGGCTGTCATCGTGCAGCCAGTCGCCTTGACCGTCAGAGCATCCCGCAGAGGCAATAGGCCGGGAGCGTACACGCGATAGCCGGTTGATGTCACAAAGGGCTTCAAGGCCTGGCATTGCCACGTATAGAAACAGGTGGAGGCGGACCCAGATTGCGCTTCGCCCTTGAGAGCCGAGCCAGCAGCGCAAGAAAAAGGACAGATACCAACACCGAGACTGCTGCCCAAAAAACGCTCGACTCCAGGCCCTGTGTAGGAGGCTGTCGCAGGCTTGTTGGTGCAGTCCGTGCAGACACCAGGGCTCGTCGCGCCGTCATAGTTTGTGCATTGGCTCCAACCCTTCAGATAGCGGCCGAGGGGGCAGCTGTCCCAGGCGGGGCATGGCACGCACGTACCAGCGTTCAAAAATGTGCCCATGCCACACGTGCAGTTTGCGATGGACCAACTGCCCTGCAACATTCAGAGTCACTAAACACGACAAAACACTACTAGTGTCGTGTAGCGCTCCCTTAAAGAGGGTAGTTGCAATACATAATAAATCCTATAACCCCCACTCCCACATAAAAAAAAAACATATGGTTGTGTTTGGTCGTGTTCAGTTGAACGGTTCTCACCTCAGGCGAATACGGCTTGCTTGCAGGGCATGCGATAGGCTCCACGCGAAGGGGGTGTGGACAGTATTGGCCGATGGGACAGGGCCCCGTCTTTAGCAGCGGCTCCAAGATCATTTTCTGATTGAAGGCATCGGGCAACATCGATAGCTTGAAGAGAGGACATTGCACGCAGTGTGTCAAAAGATACCCGCACTCAAACTCGTAGCCGAGGGTGTCGCGCCGCGACCAAGCGATTGACTCGTTGTTAGAGTCGATCGTGGCAAGCAGCATCGCTCGATTTGTGAGCAATTGGCCAGCGGGCGGCAGGCAGAACCAGGCCCCTGTCTTGCCGTCCGTGTGATAGCCGCTTGGACAAGGCTTGCAGGCCGCCTTGGCGGCCGCTTGCGCTTGGGTCAGCGATGAGTCCACTAAATTCCCATTGGCCACACGGGCATAGTAGCGAATAGACTGCGCACAAACATCATTGTAGGTGTTGACGGCGCAAGGCACAGTCGTCACATAGGTCGAGGTAAGGGGCCAAATTACGCCATCACCGCCCTCGCTGTGAGTGACCACTGGTAAATTCGAAAATTCAAAATTGCCGGCGGTGAGCAGCGGGAGCGCCCCAAACCAGGCGTAGCAGGTGGTGGCGACCGTGTTCCACGTGAGCTGATCAATGGGCGCTTCATTATACTCAGACCACCAGTACCCCGCCTGAAAGCGCGGGCACAGGTTGCAGCGAGTCAAGGCCGTTAAGTTGGTGGAGTCTGCGTTTTTTCGGTTCAGGTACTGCAGAATAGGCGATTGGCCCTTCCAGTCGCTCTCTCGCACAATCACCTGAAAGTACTGAGCGTTCCTGTGGCACGCAGGCGCGCAAAAGTGTTGCGCCCATAGCGCCCAGCCCTCATTGTTGACACCCGTTGTCAGGTAGTCGTGAAAAAATTGAGCCGTGAGAGTTACGTTGATGACGCTTCCGTTCACGGTCTGGAAATTCGACTGCAGCAAATTTTCTCGAAGCCGCCCGCGTCCCAGCGCAAAGTCTGTGGGCAACTTGCCCACTTGCAGCGTTTCTGTCACAATAAAGCGGTGTTCCGCGAAATTGTCAGCATTGGCAATGGCCGTTTGCGCCATCTTGACTTGGTCAGGATAAAAGTACTCGCCAATAAACGACGGCGGAAACAGCAACGTGTTCTGCGTGCACGCTATCTTCACAGCCCGCTTGCGATCGAGACATGGCCCGTACATGGGCGACCGAATATAAGGCGTACCACCATTCCCGTAAACTATTGGGTTGGCACCGTCGGGTGCGTTGTGATAGGGGCAAAAGGAGCACTGCGCCGATCCATTGCCGCGCACAGCCTCTATCTGATAGCGCTGTATTTCCTGCTGTGGAAACAGGGCAGTGATCATACCGTTGCTATATGTGACTGGCTGCACTGGGTCCAACGTCGAAACAAAGACCTTAAGGTAGCTGTATGGTGTGTTGTCAAATATGCTGCAGTATGTGTTGTAGTTGACATTATAGAGAGTGGGATCTAACTCGCTTGCGCTTGCCCCCCAAAGGCAAAAATACAGCAGTAGTCGCATCATTTACTAATTTACTACGTGTTGGTGACACCTCGCATATATAGCGCAAAGACCTTTATTATTCAGCCATCAGGGCTGCCCGTCGGGTCGGGCGTCGCCATAGCAGGCGATGGTACGACAACAGGCGGATTAAACTCGAAGAACACGGAAGAAACGGGCGATCCAGGCATCACAAGCACGTCGTCGCCGTCAGCATGCAGAGCAAAAAACGTGACGGCCACCAGAAAAAACCAAAAAACGAGACCACGCATCGAATTGACATTTTAGCTGGTATATATATATATATGATATTATTCCCATGGCTATGTGCTAATGGGACAATTTGTCATCGCCTTCAGCTTTCTTGTCGTGGTCCTGCAGGCCACCACCATGCTGCTGCATCGCCCCGCAAGCTCATGGACCTTCACCCTCGTCGCTCACAACGCTTTCACACCCGAAACCGCCCAGGGTATCACAGAAGTCCTTCAGGCCTGGAATCCCCATGCTCTGCTGCTAACCCTCAGCTGCATTCACCTTTTAATGTGCGTGTGCAAGACACAGCATAACAGCGAGATTAAGAGGCCTGACTCGCAGCGCACCATGCCCCTTGGCTACGGCGCCGCCCTCATCGTCCTCTTGCTTCTTGTCGTCTTGATTTTGACCGGGATCAAGCATACCAGCCTCGTCCAATATCCCACCATCCTCACAATCGCCGTGTTGCTTGGCGCTTTGCTCTGGTTTCTCTACAAATTTGAGGCTTACGCGGACGACGGCCTCTGGCAATTAGGCTTTCACATGCGCCTCGTCTCGATACCGCTCGCGGTTTTGAGTATCGCCACCATGGGCGCTCGCTTGTGGCCCGACGTCTTCACTCATGTTGTTTTGTTGGCTGCAGCGGTAAACTGCCTTCAATTGCAAAAACTGCACAATGCGTGGGCCCTGCAAATATGCCGCCTCCTCACCATTTTGCTCCCCACCCTTTCGCTTATGCTCGCTCGCATTCAGTGGGGCTACTCCGACAACTGGCTCTACGCTGTAGCCATCATGGGCTGCGCCGGCCTCTTGCCCCTCTACGTCTTCACCATCGTGGTGCCCGACGGCGACATGCAGCGAAACGAGAAGATTAGGCTCAGAATGGCTCACCTCTGCACTGCGGGCGCGCTGCTAAGCGTCGTCGTCAATCTCGCGATGTTCAATAAGCCCTAAGCTTATATACGTGATCACTGATCACGACAGGCTCATGCCCAACATGATCACTAGGCTGATGACAGACTTGACGCCAAAGTCAAGGTATTCCAAAGCGCCTTCTTCGCGCATCAGTAGGGTAGGGGGCTCAAGTGGCAGCAGGCCAGCGAGCCACTCCAGCGTAATCGTCACCAGCACCGCCATCACAATATAAAACGTCAGGGTCAGCGCGAGCGCAGCGACAGCCCAGCTCGCCAAGGACCACCGCAGCCGAAGGCTGCATTGCACCACAAACGGCAGAAGGCACAGCCAAAAGGTCACGAGCAGCTGAGAGACGTCCCCGCTGTCGCTTTCCACGGCCGCCAGCAAAGCGAGGCAGGCCAGGACAAGGCTGAAAAACACCGCAACGTGCGCACTCGTGTCGTTTACGCCCGCCGCAGCCAGCGCCGCCACAGAGAGCAGCGGATAGGTCAGCACCACATTCACGAGCCACACAGAGTCGCTGCTGCATTGTTTGGGCGCGGACCCCACGAAAAAGAGGCTCAGCAAATACATGCACTCGACTAAAAGCACATTGTTCATGGGCAGATCCCACGTCGGCTGCATAAAAAGATAGAGCGCCCCAAAAACGCCAATCACGCCCAAGGACATGTGCTTGAGCGTCGCTTGCATCTCCGATTGCGTCGAAGCCCATTTCAGCGTTAGGGCTAAAGATAATACCTGCATGGATAGGCACAAAAATGGAGCGTTCATCGCTGAAAATAGGCCAGTGCTCCGACTTTTGTACTCTTCCATCTTTCCGTCGAGCACCACGGCGTCCGATTTGGGTATGCAGGCGCCATCAACCCACAGAGTGCATCGCGTAGGCGACGTAATCCATCCGTCAATGCTCACTTTCTTGTCAGTATAGAGAGTAGCCATGAGGCCTGTTAGGACTATGGCTAGGACGCCGTGCAAGCACGGTAACACAATCACCTTGAGATTTTTCGCGGGTGCAGGCTCAGTGTCTTCTCTGCCGCCCCTATACTCAATCTCTTCTTCGTTCACAGTCTGCATTTTTGCCTACAAGGTAAACCTTAGACAATGCTTAAATAGGCTTGGCTTCTCACCTTCACTGGGCTTCTTTGAACCTAGACCGCTACGCGAATAAGAGTCTACTTATATACTTGGAAAATAGCAAAACCTAAAATGAAGGACAAAGGGCTGTTTATAGCTTTGAAATATGGAGCCGTCGCAGCGTTGGGCGCTTCAAGCTCATATGCGTTTTTTCAAGGCAAATACATGACTCGCAATCAGGCTTTAAAATCGGCAGAAGAGGTTTTGCAACAAAAAAGGGGAGCCTATCGAGTCTTAGATGAACAGCTTCGTGAAGGCACCATACGACTACAAATGGATAATCTCCAGCTTCAAAGGCAACAGGATATATTGCACTCTAATCCGCGCTATATCGACGAAATGGCCACACGTAGACTAGAGCGTAAGTCGGAAATCATTAAACAGTACCAGCGAGAGCAGGCCTTGAAAGACCTGCGACGCAATGACTAAGTGATTTAAATAAAAAAAAAAAAACGAAAGTGCCAAGCTGTTAACAGCTGGCTGCATAAGCGAAAACAAATGGCATTCGAGATCGCGAGAGCCTCAAAGCTCTTTGATGTTTATATCGAGGTGAGAACGGTTAACTTGAACATAACCAAACACGTCCACATACTAAAACAGCGCGCGCTGTGACAAATAGAGTGTGGTATAAGGTTAGACCTATATTAGACCATATATAAGGTAAAAAGGGTAGTTTCTTTTTTGACGGACGGTCACCGGTGCAAGCTGGAATTTGCAAAAGGGAACGGAATTCAGCGTGAGTCAAATGGCTGGAAAGGCGTCGAGACGTTTCTACAATGAGAATCTGAAAGAATCAGTCTATGATGCATGTCTGGTGGCTACAGTGAACCCTTTTGATGCGCTGAATACAATTTCAGATGACGAGTATTACCTTGATGATTCAGCTTCTCGCTACTGGACCCAAACCACATTTGTGCCTCCTGCCTTCATTGCACCACCAAGCCTTTCGCAGCCATTTCGTGGTTTTGATCCGGGGAAAAAGGAGGAGCCCTCCAACAAAAAGGCCAAAACACAGCAACCGGCCTGCAAGTCTCAAGAGTCTGATTGCAGTGACGATGAAGAACCCAAGCGAAAGGGAGCAACTCCATTTAAGCGTCTTGCAGCGCTCAATGGGCAACTTAGAACATATAAGGTGCTGATGCTACCCACAAGCCAGCAGAAAATTGAGCTGAAGAGGTGCTTTGCTGTTGCAAGACATGCCTATAACTATGCAAATGAGCGTGTGAAAAGAGCAAAAGTTCGTGCTAATTTTATGAGCTTACGAAATGAGTGGACTCGGAGGCCTGCGCTGCCGTGGGCTTCAACGCCAGAGACGATGGTGGCCACACGAATTCAGCAGGGTGCCATCAAACAGTGTGTGGATGCCTACACCAGCAACTATGCAAAAGTAAGACTTGATCCAGCGCATAAATTTGATGTCAAGTTTCGCAGCCTTCGCTCAACAAAAACAGAAGTTCTTGTTATTGAAAAAGACGAAGTGCCAGCAGCTCAGACAAGACGAATTCGCTTTCAAAGGATTGATGATATGCCCTTGAGACCAAGACGCTCAGAATGTCTTTTGCACTTTGGAAACAATTTGGCTAGATTTGGGGGCATAAGGCTTCAAGACAGCAAAAAGGTGATTGATATGCTGCTTGGCGAGGCTGCAAGGCTCAAGGAAAACGCCAAGGTTCAATGGGAAAAAAATATGGGCAAGTTTTATTTTATCTACACCTATGATCAACCAAAACTGGAAGACCCTGATCCAATGTTTGAGCATAAGAGGATTGTGGCCACGGATCCTGGTATCGCGCCGTTTCAAGAGTGGTATTCACCAACGTCTGGTGAATATGGCGTTTTGCTTGATGGTGATCGCCCGAAACTGCTCAAGCGTTGTCTGCAACTCGATAAGCTGCAATCGCGCATCAGCACAAGAAAGAAGGGGCATGACGTGATTACTTCGCAAAGACGACAAGAGCGCTGCAATCGGCGAAAGCAGAAGAAGCGCTACGCTCGGACAACACAGCGCTTAAGACGGCGTTTTCAGAAAACATGGCGGCAGCATCACAATGGCATAGAAAATGCTCACTATGCATCAGCCAATTTTTTGCTTCAAAAGCACGACATCATCATTCAGCCAATTTTGGAGGTGTCAAGGTTGGCTACAGGAGCCAATCGGGTTCTTCACGCACACACTGTGCGTGCAATGTATACGTGGAGCCACTATCGTTTTCGACAGCGCTTGAAATCAGCAGCGTCAAGATATGCTGGAAGGCATGTTTTCGAGACAACAGAGCCTGGTACTTCAAAGACATGCACCAACTGTGGTTTTTGGAACGCTGGCCTTAGATTGAGTGACAAGATCTTTGATTGTCCAAGATGCCAAATTCGGGTGGATCGACAGCTCGCTGGCGCTCGCAACAATTTCTTCGCTGCTTACGGACTAGCAGTAGGGATAGGCTGGGATGGTAGAGGTGGTTAGTCTATAGTTTAGACAAGGGGGTTATGCTATCCTCCTAGAACGAGTGCTAGACGCGATTAGAAATCTGTCATTTTTAATGATGGTCGTGTTTAGTAACTTTTGAAAAGCAGGGGCTCCTGGCGGTGTGGACGCACGGCATGGCCCCTGCTCTGGTCGCAACCCTGAACATGATGTCACTGATGGTGGCCCACATCTTCGTCATCTGCCTCTACCCCTTTCACGACACCGTCGCCTGCATGCTGAACGGAACAGGCGCGCTGGCGTGCCTTAGACTGCATCCTCTGTTCGACCATCGCACCAACGTCACACGCGACATGCTCGCCTTTCACAGCACGATCCAGAGCGTCGCGGCCGCGACTGTCAAAGAGTTGAAGGCCGTGAATTACTGGGGGTCCAAACACGGCAACGTCTCGGTGTGCGAGACGTGATGTATATATAAAGCTGTTTATATAAAAACGTCAAAAAATGGTAGATTTTTGTGCAAATAGCAACTCGGATGTGTCTGTGCAAAATGTCCGCGTTAAACCAGAACAATATGATTATTACGACATTTGGCATCAACCTAGGGTGAAAAAATCTTTTGAAAAGGCACAAATATTACTGGAGCCCCTGCTGCTTGACCCGTATGAAAATTCAGAACATGTTCTACAGACAACACTCACGTTTTCCGAAGACGCGCACGGCCAACGTACTGTCACTTCAGCCAACGGTAACGCATGGCACTTGCAGTCTGCGTGGCGCACAGAAGATGAAATGATGGCGGAACCCGAATTAACAAATTACTGGCTGAGACTGAAAGATGGAAACTTGGATAAGTTATATGTGTATAGCTACAGTAGTTCGTACCTTTATCTCTCAAGCGAGCGTTGGGTCATTGATGTCAATCACGACATTCATGTTGTGAGTGATACTGAATACAATAATTTTATTTTGTTTAACTTCCAAAAGTGATGTTTTCATGGCTATTTAGTATTCAAAGGTAATCAAACTTTTGTTCAAATTTTATGCCATCCTGGCGGATCTGAAGCCCCAGGCGCATTAAGGTGCTTAGTCCCATAATGTTGGCTGGGTCGTGTATATTCGGAATTACCTCTATTGGCGCCCTGAACTGTTGATTTTCACCATAGTGAATAGTTAGTCTCTCGACGTCAGTTTCATCTGTTCTCACTAGCCCATAGGTCTTAAGCAGCGCCCTGGCCTTCCTCGACAAGTAAAAGTACATTGGCGCGCCTGTGTCTAGGACGAAGGACAATGGGACGAAGAGCGTGTCGGAAACCTTGAAGGATACCCGCAAATGAAGTCGCCTGTTTTTTCCATTCTCATGGTAGAACGCGCTGACGGGCAAGGGGTGCTGTAGGGGTTTGAGGTCATCTGGGTGCTGATGGTGAACGTAGTCGGCGGGGAAGTCGTCGTCGGAGAGGAGAACGGTAGCTGTGCAAGCTGGCTCTTCCATCATTTTTGGCCTGTACTCTTTGATGTATTTCTAAACATAACATGCGCGTATATACCCCACGGGTTTTGAAGTGATTGCAGCCCTTCAACGTGTTATTTTAAGGCCAAAAACACTTTTCTTTACTAAATCAAGAAGGCTTCTGCTTTCGAAAAAGCTGAGCAATAGGCGAAGCCTCAATTGATGCCTTGCGCTTGGCTTGGTCCTGCGACATCGGGACGCTAGCAATGCCACCCCAAAGAATGTCTTTGGCCGTCTTGTGTGCCGTCAACTCGTCATCCTTGCTTGCCTTGTCTTTGCCTTTGCACAGGAGAAGGCGCTGGAGAGTGACAGCGAAGAAAACATTGTCGAGGGGTGTCTCCATAGAATGGAGGTAATAGGCACGATCGACCACCGTGGCAATGTTCTTGACAACATGCTCATAGGTAGCGACCTTGTCTGCGATTTGCTTGCAGCCATTAGTCGTCACGATATAGGCCAAAGCTTCTCCCAAGACTGGCGCAGTGCCAGGATCAAGCAATCTGAGCTTCCATGCAAGCACAACGTGCGGCAGCTTAATCCGAGAGCGCCACACTAGCTTGATCTTGGCGTTGATAGCTGCATCCACCTCAGCATAGGAAAGCTGTTCCTCGGCCCTACCGCCACGATAATTGGGCGAGAGCTTCTGTCTGATCTCCATGAGCTCCTGGCGTGTCATTGGTAGCGAACAGTCCTGAATGGTCTTCCTCAGTGTCTTGGAGATAGCATAGGCCTGAAGTGGAATTTTGTCCTCCTTGATGTCCAATAGGCGACGTTTAACCAGGGCGACGGCATCGACGATGTCGCCAGTGTGCAGAATGGAGGTCAAGCACTCGCGAACTATGTCCCTTACCATCGAGCATCCGTCCCGGCGCACACACTTTTGGAAAACACACAGTCAGTTCTATAGTAAGCAATAATGGTACAACAATATAAGGCATACCTGCATTCCCTTGATCTCAGTTGGTGGCTCCTCGCCCCATTTGTGCGAATCTGAATACAAGATGCCACCGTAGCGCTTCTTGCTTAATAGCAATAGCACTGAATACACCTTTTCAAATGAGATAGACTTTGGCGCTTGCATCACCTCATTTATAGCCTTGGCCACGACCTTTGCCTTTTCGATTGCTTCAGTGACAGCCACTTGTGTGTTTGTTGCATCAGACACCTTAAATCTGATAAAAATGCTATCGGTATCGCCGTATATGACCCTAGCATCGGGAAACAGCCGCTCTGCAATCCCCTTGGACGTCAGGATGTCGTTGCGGCCAATAGCTGTCACCGTGGCTGCAATCTGCATGAGAGGAAGCATTGACTGCGAGCTCCCAAGTGCGCCATAGATCGAGTTGGAGCATATCTTAAACGCCATCTCGCGAGCCTTGTTGACACGCTTGACCATAGGATCTGTTGCCGCTGCATAAGCTGCCTTGGCTCTTGAGCGACAGTTTCCTAGGTGTTCCACGATTTCTGGCACTAGACCTTTGATGACATCAGCCTTCACGAAGCGCTGACCACCGTGCTGTTCATATGCCACGTCTGAAGGCGGCATCGCTGGCGGCGGCGGTAGTATGGAACAATAACATAGGTTGTGAGCTCTGATGATCGCTGCATTTCAAAAAATTAGTAAATGTATACACATAAAAAAATAATGTGTTTTTCGCTCACAGGGGTACATAGAACTGAAATCCTGCAACGTTTCGGAGAAAAGATATCGTTTAAAAATAAATTAAAATAAAATAAAATTCAAAATAGATAAGCACGTACAAGAACTCCGACGAAGTGATGAATCCCACAGGTCGCATCCAAGACAGTGGCCCCCTCAAAACGATTGCGTGCAGCGTCTTGGGGCTGCTGAGGCATAAGAGGAAAGACAAAACCACGAGCCTTGGCTCGCCTCAGCAGGAGACTTGAGTTGCGAACCATGATGCCCCTTTGCAGCACCCAATCAAAGGGTATGCCAGCGCACCTGGCCATCTCTATAGTCTGCGTTAAACTGTCGAGTTTTTCCATCAAGTCAAGGGGTAATTGAGCGTCCTTGAGACAATAGACACCAAGCTCCTTTCGTCCAGCCGAGTCTC
>Ga0247842_10001598_pt1 | contig 37021 bp, 31 predicted proteins | sample LaCruzMarch2015__3_FD_192411 | JGI IMG/M metagenome (GOLD analysis project Ga0247842, IMG submission 192411) | Freshwater microbial communities from meromictic Lake La Cruz, Castile-La Mancha, Spain - LaCruzMarch2015_19m | ecosystem: Environmental > Aquatic > Freshwater > Lake | place: Spain...
CCTGTACCGAGTGCCCGAACCATTAGACCAAGACTAGCACTGGTCTTGCCTTTACCATCGCCGGTATAAACAATGACGACACTATCCTTTTGTTTAAAATCTTCAAATACCATATCAACATTATAAACTATAAAAAAACACCTTCTGAACGAAGGTATAATTTGGTGCGAGTGAAGAGGCTCTAACTCTCGACCTCTTCCTTGGGAAGGAAGCGCTCTAACACTGACCTGCCCGTCCTGCCTGGCCTTCTTGTCAGAAAGACAGGGGGCTCGGACAGACAGGCGGGACTACACTCGCATACAATTACTTCCAAAACGATCCGGCATTTAGACTATTGCACTTACAAGCCTGACAAAGACTGTGGTAATAATAGTAATAATACGAATCATAACCACCATATGAATAACCATCACGAGGGCAACCTTCTGCCCAACAACCAGAACAGCTGCAATAATAATATAATCGCTTGGGCGCTTCGTAAGTTGTCGTTGTGGTAGTAGCTGGTTGCGTTGTCGTTGTACCTGGAGTAGTAGTTGTATCTGATGGAGTGGTTTCAGATGAAGTATCCGTTTTTAGAAAATCTGAAACAGCTGGGCTAAAGCGAATATAACAAACACCTATAATTAGCACTACCAGAGAAAGACATACTACAGTAAATACTTTATCTGTGATTATTAGAAATTTTAAATTTGAGGTAATAGGTTGATGCTTGTGCTTATGTTTACCCTTATCATCATTGGCTTCAACAGTAGAACTCGGCAAATTTTGGAGTAGCCTTTTCTTTAAAATCAACTTACTTTGGATAGTAGCCACAACGATTAGAAGTACTATCAATACATAAATTCCAGCCGGTTTAGCCTCTAATTCTTCCACGAAAGATACAAAAGGAGCCCATAAATGGTTTGTAAAAATATGATAGATAGAATCTAGCATGTTTATATCATACACTAGTTGTGAAAAATACGCGGTATAGCAACTCAGTGAAAGTTTTCATAAAATGAGAGACGAAATAACTCGATGGAAGAAGATTTTGGAGGTTTCTCGTATGACTATTCAGTGGCATTAATAATACCGCAGTTGAAAACTGCGGTATTACCTGCGTGATCTTTTAATAAAGTCCATAGATTTTCAAGACAACGGCCTCTCTTTCGACGAGAGTTAATGCCTTTTCAAAGAAAATTTTTGCTTGCTCAATAGTTGTAGCGATTTCAAGTTCTTTCGAAAATAATTCATTTCGTTTTGCAAAAACAGCCTCTGATGATTTGGTACCATCTATCATCCTTCTATGCAACCTATCTGCTTGCTCAAAGGTCATAATATTATCAATCTCCTTTAGACAAAGCTCGTCCCTCTTTGCAAGAACAGCCATTTTTAATTTGCTGTCAGCTGGCGTATTGCAATACAACCTATCTGCTTGCTCAAAGGTTTCAATAATATCAAGTATCCTTAAGCAAAGCTCGTCCCACTTTGCAAGAACAGCTTTTTCAGATTCGCTGTCAATTGGCGTATTGTCATATAACAATCTCACTTGGTCAATACCTATAGCAGTTTCAAGTTCTTTCAAACAAAGCTCGTTCCACTTTACAAGTATTGCCTTTTCTTCTTCGCTATCTTTAGGCGCCGTGTAATACAACCTAGATGCATGCTCTGCAGATGTAACTGAATCAAGTATATTCAGAAAATACTCGTAACTTTTCTTCTTGTTAATTAATGATTTAAGCTCTTCTGGTGGTATACCGATGAACTTCGCAATTGCTTTAATGTTTTTCAATTACCTCAACTCCTTTTATGTTTTTGTTTTTGGATAGATAATCTATATGAATAAGGTTACCCTTATATTTTTTAAAGATCCACAGGTTTTTAAAGAACTAAAAACCACATTTTTGACAATAGCCAAACAGATTAATAGTTAATGTTACAATAACATTCAATTTATATAAAGTCAATTCCACTTTCAACTGAACTATCTTCCTTACGAGGAGAGATCAATATGAATTAAAATGATAGGTCAAATGACCTATCATCCTACAGTGCTTAAGCTTGGTGCGGGTGAAGAGGCTCTAAGCTCTCCCGACCGCGTCGCGGATCGGGAAGAGCTTTGCTCTCGACTATTGTTATCTTTTGAAGAGGTCGAGAGCTAGAGCCTAACTCATACCAACTAAAATACCGACTAAAAAGGTCGGTTTTTTAGTTGGTGCGGGTGAAGAGGCTCTAACTCTCGACCTCTTCCTTGGCAAGGAAGCGCTCTAACACTGAGCTACACCCGCATGTTTAAAAATTATAAGGGTAAATTGGCAAAAAAACAAGGGATTGGCTCCTCCCATCAGGCGGTCGGCTGAAGCCTCCCTATATCCGCTCGGTTACAAAAATGAACAAGTTAATTTTTGTTTCCCGTCGCTTCATGCACTGGGGTTCGTTTTGCTTCGCAAAACCCCCAGTTCAAGTCTAGAAAGGAACAAGCCAAATAAAATATCCCAGCCATAAAGGTTGGGATATTTTATTTGGTGGCTCCTCCCAGACTTGAACTGGGGACACAAGGCTCTTCAAGCCTCTGCTCTACCAACTGAGCTAAAGAGCCACACTTAGACATTGTAGGTGAAAAGTGATTACTTTTCAAGGTATAATAGAAGGATGCAACGAGTACCACTAGCCGAGAGAATGCGCCCAACCACATTAGATGGAGTTATTGGACAGACTCATTTACTAGGGAACGGCGAAATTTTACGTCAGATTGTACAAAACAAAGAACCAGTCAGCTTGATTTTGTGGGGACCTCCAGGAAGCGGTAAGACAACTTTAGCACGTATTATTGCAAGTGAAGTCAAAGCTGAATTTGTTGAACTTTCAGCAGTTACAAGTGGTAAAAAAGACGTCGAAAAAGTCATTGAACATGCTAAACAAAACTGGAATCTACAACTGCGAACTATTTTGTTCGTTGATGAAATTCACAGATTCAATAAAGCCCAACAAGATGCTTTTTTGCCCCATGTTGAATCTGGACTTATTACATTAATTGGCGCAACTACCGAAAACCCTAGTTTTGAAATTATAAATCCTTTGCTGTCGCGCAGTCGTGTCCTTGTATTGCAACCTCTCAACAAGGATGAAATTATCACAATTCTAAAACACGCAATAAAATCAGAAAAAATAGCTAAAAGAATCAACTCAAAGGCAATAGATTATATTGCTGAATTATCGGGAGGCGATGCTCGAATCGCTTTAGGTACGCTAGAACTAGCGCTCGGTATGGGTGAAAAAATAACTCCAGAAATTGTAAAAATTGCTGCCCAGAAACGTGTGCCTGGCTATGACAAAAAAGGCGACATGCATTATAACGTCATTAGTGCATTCATTAAAAGTATGCGCGGCAATAACGTCGACGCTACACTTTATTATTTGGCAAGAATGATTGATGCTGGTGAGGATCCTAAATTCATTGCTAGACGCATGGTTATTTTTGCTAGTGAAGACATTGGTCTAGCTGGCAATGGCGCACTAGGATTAGCCCTTAATGCTTTTCAGGCAGTCGAAAGGATTGGCATGCCAGAGTCTAGTTATATTTTATTTCATGTTGCCACGGCTCTTGCAAAAAGTGAAAAATCTCGCCAAACGACCGAAGCTATGAACCGTGCAACACAACTTGCTAAACAATATCTTGATGCTCCTGTGCCACTTCATTTGCGCAATGCCCCAACTAAACTTATGAAAGACATCGGCTATGGCAAAGATTATAAATGGGAATCAGACTTTAAACACAGTCAAGGTTTTTTGCCAGACGAATTGAAAAACGAAAAAATATTCTAAATTGTTATATTTTCTTGCGTCATGTATTTACTAAGTAACAAACAAATATTCGACTCCGCGCCACTGTTATAATGTACACCCCAAGAGTCAATACCATCAAAACATCGCATATCTTCGGGATCGTACATTTTTGCACGAATTACATTATTGCCATCGAACCACTGCATCCAAGCTTCGCTATGTTCTTTATCCGTTTCATTACCCGACAGTTGATAAGCACAGAGCCATGCCCACACCATATAAGCTGCATCAATTGGTTGTTGAGAATACATAGGAGCCACTTCTACACCCCTAGGTAGCCAACCGTTATTACCAATTGGACCTCGTTGTCTCTTGTAGGTGCAACGTTCCTCTAAAAACAGAAGAATTTTGCGTCCAAGCCGAGCAGCCGTTTCATCACCGTAAACTAAAGAGTAACGTAAAAATGCATATGGAATGATACCGTTACCATAAGTTAATATTGATTCAGGCCATGGCCAATCATCATCGGTATTATCAAAAAAAGTCTGTAGTTTTCTAAAATAATGTTCTGCTAAATCCTTACTCACATATATTGCGCCGAGTAACGTGTAAGCAAAACCACGTACATACTTAGTTTTATCTAAATATTGAGTTACATTTGCAATTAGAAGTTTCATTTCATCTGCGTGAAAATTTTTTGACAAAGCGTAACCTGCTGCCCAAATAGTTTGAGCAGTTGCGTCGTCGGAAGCAACTACTGGAATAAATTTTCGATCGGAATCGGCAAATCCATAAAAACTATTTAATGCTCGTGATTTCAAAATATAAGATAGTAATGTTTCAGATTGCTCATCTCGTCCAAGTGCCAACGTCAAAATTAATCCTCTAGCTGCATCATCTAAAGAATATCCTTCCTTGCGTAAAATATTCTCACCATCAGTATGTTGCCATATACCAAAGTCATCAATTAGATTGTCAAAATAAGGTGTTGAAGGAAATGTTCCCACAGCTTTATTCTCCAATAATTCCCTTTAATAAATCTAGATAAGCACTCCCGACTTTTTCCCAGCTCATAGAATCACCGAAGATCATAGCTTTTTCCCCAGTTCGCTGGCGAAGCGTTGTATCTTCAATCAGATTATTTACCTGATCTGTTATCGCTTGTGACGAATCAAAAGGAACTAAAAATCCACGACCGTCAGCGAGTACTTCTTTGGCATAGCGATACGGTGTCGAAATAGCCGCTAATCCGCAACCAAGAGCATATGCCAAAGTTCCTGATGCTGATTGTTCGGGATCTTTATGAATTGTTAGATATATATCGGCAATTGTAAAGTAATCAACCAATTTTTCAATTGGTAAATATTCATTAACAAATTGCAAAGATTCACTAACGCCTAGTTCAGCTGCCAAACTTATTAAGCTTTCTCTATAAACTTCGCCAACTGCAGCTAAAATATCTGGATGAGTTTGACCAACGACCAACAGTGTAGCCTCTGGATGACGTTCTATAATTTTTGGTAAAGCTTTTATTACTAAGTCAATAGATTTGTTAGGACCAATAAGGCCAGTGATTAAAAGATAAAATCGATCACTATCGAGCCCTAATTCTTTGAGAACTAGTTTTTTATCACTTTTTGTAGGCTGTGGCACACCGTGAGGTATGACTTCAATATGTTTTTCGTCAATACCATAATAAAAATTTAGAGTCTTCCTGGCGTCCTCGGTCATTGTGATAAGTTTAGCTGAACGTTCACTAATCGAACGCATCACATCGCGACGTACTTCATCTGGTTCCGGAATAACCGTGTGGAGAGTCGTAATAATCGGCGCAGAAAGTTTATTGATTAATGTTAATATAAAATCACCTGTTGGATCATGATGAGATTTGCCATTTTGCTCAAAATCTACCCAACTTCCACCATATAAACCAAATTCATGCTCAAGTAAGACTACATCTGGTTGCCATTCATTCATAACCTTTGCAGCAGCTTCGTATGACGATAAACTATCTTTCTTTAATACAGCAATCGCTCTACCATCATAAGAATAGGAATCTTTGACATCTTCGGCAGCAATTAAACGCCAATCAAATCCAGCATGATTATACATCGCCTCAATCAAATCACGACTATGCGTTGCAATGCCGCATTTTTTAGGGACATAAGAGCTTATGAGCCCAACACGTAATTTTCTTTTTTCCATAAAGTCACCGATTAACAAGATATACCTTCAAAAATAAATAAGGTAATAACAAATGTGTATTCACTTATTACCCCTTGTTGCTCTATAATAGCATAAGATGAAACCAAAACACAACAAAACCCCTAGAATACACTTTACGCGAATAGATGGCACACCCCTAATAGAACCAGATCTTTCTCTAGAATGGGAAGTTGGAGGTGTATTCGCACCAGCTGTCATACATGAAAATGGCGTATGGAAAATGTTATATCGAGCCTATGGCAAAGACATGATATCTAGACTAGGTTATGCTGAAAGCAGTGACGGTATAAAATGGCAAAAAGACAAGATACCACGCGTTTTACCTGATAATACTAACATCGAACACAGCGGTATTGAAGATCCGCGCATCGTAAATATTGACGGTCGCTACCTCGTTACTTATACCGCCTTTACTTTAAAAATACGTTATGTTCGAACAAGAATTAGAATATTAGAGACTACAGATTTTCATAATTTCAAACGTATTACGCCGTCATTTCGAAATCATTGGCGCAAAAACGACAAAGATGGAGTTCTATTTCCTAAAAAAATAGATGGCCTATATTGTATGCTTCATCGACTTGAGCCAAATATACAATTCAGTTCATCAAGAGACCTAAGGCGATGGTCTAGGCATACTACTGTTCTGTGCCCTTCTAACCACAGATGGGAATCGTTAAAAATAGGCGCAGGAGCACCGCCAATTAAAACTCCTATCGGATGGCTAATTTTCTATCACGGTGTAAGCGATACAGGGAAGTATTCAATGGGTGCAGCTATTCTTTGTAGTCATGCGCCAACTAAAGTACTCTATCGTCTACCCTTTCCTCTATTATCACCAGACACAGAATATGAAGAAGACGGTGTTGTCCCAAATGTAGTATTTGGTACCTCTGTGATTGAACTAGTTTCTGATTATTGTCTTTACTATGGTGCTTGCGATAGAGTGATAGCAGCTGCATTAATCAACAAATCTACTCTATTAAAAACTCTCTTGCAACACCCAGTTGGTAAATAAATTAAATCTTTGCTGCACGTTTGCGTTGATTTGAATCAAGAAAACGTTTACGTAATCGCAAACTTTTTGGCGTAACTTCTAGTAGCTCGTCATCTTCGATAAAGTCAATGCACTGTTCAAGACTAAGGTCCGTAAAAGGCGTTAATTGAACCGTTCCATCACTAGATGAACTACGCATATTCGTCAGATGCTTTGCCTTGCAGACATTAATCTCTAAATCTTCACGACGTTGATATAAACCAACAACCATACCTTGATATACTGACACACCAGGACCGACAAATAGTTCACCACGAGACTCACCCATCTCGAGAGCATATGGTGTTGTTACACCAGTCTCAGTAGCAACGAGAGCGCCATTTCGAATTTTTTGAAGTTTTGGTCCCAGCGGTTGATAACCATGTGGAAGTGCATTCATAATTACAGTGCCTTTAGTCGCAGTCAGTAATAAATTACGAAGTCCGATCAAAGCACGCGTTGGTAAAATATAAGTTACACGAGTAGTACCACTGCTAGTCTGTTCTTGCTTAATCATATTAGCTCGACGAGTACCTAATTCTTGACTAATAACACCCAAGAATTCTGGTGCAACTTCAATTAATAATTCTTCAATCGGCTCTTTTATAACACCGTCTTCTTTAACAGTAACTACTTGTGGACGGCCAACTTCGAATTCGTAACCTTCACGCCTGAGAGTTTCAATCAAAACTGACAGATGTAATTCACCACGACCAGACACTTTAAATCCAATACCATCATCTTCGACACGCAAACTGACATTTATTTCAAGTTCCTTTTTTAAACGATCACCAATTTGACGAGATGTATTAAACTGACCCTCTTTGCCCTTCATAGGACTAGTATTCGGACCCAAATATATGCTAATTGTTGGAGCTTCAATATCAATGACCGGCAGTGCCTCAGGGTTATCCTTGTCAGCAATAGTTTCACCAATATGTGCATCACTAATGCCAGTAAGCGCTACAATATCACCAGCAATTGCACCATCGATTTCTTCGCGAATTAACCCGCGATAACCAAAAATTTTATCAATATAAGTACTAATTTGTTGACCATCGCGCTTAATTAAAACAACCGGCAGACCTTTTTTTACCGTACCACGAATTACACGACCAATTGCATATTTACCCAAGAATGAATCGTATTGTAAAGCTGCAACTAGTAGCTGCAATGAACCTTTTGTATCGACAGCTGGTTCTGGAATATCGTTTATAATTGAATCAAAAATTGGAGTTAAATCAGCATGTTCACCCAAGTTATCTGGAAGTTTTGCCCAAGCCTTACCTTCACGACCAATCGCAAAATAAACAGGATAATATAACTGGCTATCGTCAACTGCAAGTTCCAAAAACAAATCCGATACTTCATCGATTACTTCGTCGATTCGACGTGATGGTTTGTCAATTTTATTTATAATAACAACTGGTTGAAGCCCAAGTTCAAGTGCTTTTGATAAAACAAATTTAGTTTGAGGCATTGGACCTTCTTGAGCGTCTACAATCAGTAAAACCCCGTCTGCCATATTAAGCGTTCGTTCGACTTCGCCACTAAAATCAGCATGTCCTGGTGTATCAATAATATTAATTTTGTAATCACCATAATAAACAGAAGTTTGTTTAGCAGTAATCGTAATGCCACGTTCGTGTTCTTGATCACCACTATCCATAATTAGATTTTGTTCCATTTCGGCTTGATTAGAACGAAAAGTATGACTTTGTTTTAATAACCCATCAACAATAGTAGTCTTGCCGTGATCAACATGGGCAATAATAGCGACGTTCCGTATGAATTTTGGGTCTTTCATAAAAATATACCCGACACACTCGGGCTCCTTGTCTTTTAATTATATCATATAATTGATAACTAATCAAGCATTATGGTGTGGTGGGCGCTGAGGGGCTCGAACCCCCGACCTCCTCGGTGTAAACGAGGCGCTCTAGCCAACTGAGCTAAGCGCCCATACCACTTAAAAAGTATACAGATAGAGACAGAGTTTTGCAAGTAGAATGACGGTTGCTATAATAGAGCCTAATGCGCGCGTGCTGTAATTGGTAGCCAGGCTAGCTTGAGGTGCTAGTGTCCGAAAGGACGTGGAAGTTCAAGTCTTCTCGTGCGCACCATCCTCCGTCGCCCTTTGGGCTATGGAGGATGCCCTACGTAGCTTTATGCGAAGTAGGGCTTATTCCTACGGTGTTTCGTAAACACTCTGACTACCGACTGACCAGTTTAGTATATCGCTATAACGATCAATCGAAGAAACCAAAACAATTGAGTCATTAGATGATTCAATATTGCTACTGTGAACATACTGTGCAGTTGATTGATATAACCCAATTGCTGGCACATCGGCTAGCCATTGTTTCGCAAAAGTAATGTATTTTGCATTACGTAATTCTGATTCAACACGAATACGAGCAGACAAAAGTGCATCATCACTAATTACATTCGAATAATTAGAAAAGTTAGAACCTTGGAGCGAAGCTTGTGATGAATGCCAGTATGCGTACACATCGGGATCTGCGCCGATATTTAATTGATATAGTAGTACATCAAAATTACGTAATTGAATAACATTTTGAGATACATCAGTTGGATCAATAATCTTAGTTTCAATTGTGGTACCTAAAGCCCGCCATTGTCCAGAAAGAGCTTCGAGTACACGTTCGAATTCGCTGTTTTTTATTGTTGCAACTGATAGTTTTAGTTCTTTGCCGTCTTTTTCACGAATACCTTTAACGTTCAACTTCCAACCATTATCATCAAGTATTTTTTGCGCACCTGCAAAATCATATTGTGGCGCTTTCGGCACATCACCCGTTAATTGATTATTAATAAACGGCAAGTCTAGAGTTGAAGTTTCGGCTGGCAATTTATCACGAATTGCTTGAGTATTAGTTGCTAATTGTAGCGATCGTCGCAATGTAGCATCTTTTAATAATTCGCTTTTTGTATTGATTATTGCATATAAACCACTTTGAATTGGTTCGAATGAAACAATATATCGTTTCAAATCTATGCGATCTATATCGACTGGCGATAAATCGGCTGCAGCATTAACTTCATTCATTGCTAAAGCATTTATAATTGAATCAATCGTGTCATAAGCATGTAATTGAAAACGTGCCAATTTGGCAGAACCACTATAGTAATCTTCATTTCTAATCATATGAATTACTTCACGATTAGAATTTATGTCCATAGTTTGTACGAAATTCAATTTAAATGGTCCACTGCCAATCGGGTTTTGACTAAAGCTATTTTCACGAATATTGCTGGGTATGACATCTTTGAGAATATGCTCTGGCAAAATTGGAAAAGTCAAAGCATGCTCGAATGCAGCATAAACAGACTTTAATTTAAACTCGATTGTTGTATCATCAATTGCTTTGACAGAAATATTTTCCCAACCAGAAATCGTTGAACGTACGCTAGGATTTTTTATTAAATTAACAGTAAATGCAATATCATTAGCAGTTAGCTTGGTACCGTCATGCCAATTTGCGTCTGACCGAATGCTAACTGTATATACAGTTTTAGTGGCATCAACTTTTATTTCAGTCGCTAAATCGTGATTTAAATGACCAGTTTTATCATAACGAAGAAGGCTTGAAAACATCAGGTAACTTGTTGATTGTTCAGCACTTGTATCTACAAAAATAGGGTTAAGTGTATCGATGGGGCCTAAGACCGCTTCGGCATAAGTTCCATCATTAGCTGGAACGATTGTTTTATAACTTTGTTGATACCACATTAACTGTAGTCCAGTTGCAGCTATTAGCAATCCGACCGCTATCACCCATACGATGACATTCAGTTGTACATCACGAACATTACTCCATCGTTTGATGATGAATTTATGCGCATGTCGAGTAGTTACATTCTCAACTTTGCGCATACGTTTTTCAAAAATTTGGCTATTAAAATTTACTTCTGGTAATTTAGGTAACTTAGACAATTTAGATAATCTTTGATGCCATTTACCACGGTTATCATCTGTCATATATCATTACCTAACGAAAGGCGGGCAAAATAAGCCCAGCTAATATCGATAGTATAAAAATAGTTGCAAAGACAATTGTAACTTCGTATAAATTCTTATCAATTCCACGACGAGTTGTATATAATTCGCCGGAACTACCAAAACCGGCACCTAGTGATGCTCCTCTTTGTTGCAATAAAATCGCTAAAATCATAAGTATAGCCGAAACGACTGTGATAATTTGCAAGATACCATCAATATTCATTAATTACATATCCTTCTTGTTCATATAACTCCTACGATTATATCACAGGAATATTAGTTTATGGTGAAGGAGTATATTGGTGCTCAATCAAATACAACTGTGCTTCAGTATCAATGATTATTTTCTTTTTGAGAGTTAGATTTGTGAACATAACTTTTTCTCCTAAGCTAGCTAATTATCGATTTGATTGTGTTATGTTTGTCGTTCCAGCTCCACCTGCTCCACCACTACCGCCAGTACCTACGGCACCTGCATTAGCAGTTAGTTTTCCAGCTACATATCCTGTTAAAGTTCCTTTATAGAACACGTTCACTGAACCTCCTCCTGAACCACCACCTCCTCCACCACAACCTCCTCCACCACAACCTATTCCGTCACCACCCTTAGAACCATTAGAAGAGATCAAACCACTTGCTCCAAAAGTTGAATTTCCTCCCACATAGAGAATCAGAAGTCCACCCGTCCCATTAGCACCATTATTTCCTGCTCCGCCACCAGTTGAACGACCAGTACCACCATTATTTCCTGCTCCGCCACCGCCACCACCATGATTGCCATAACCCCCATTTCCGCCAGCACCACCATTAGCACCACCACTTGTTTGAGTATAAGTACAAGCTACTCCGTCTTGCCAGTTTGTAGCACCATTAGAACCACCTGCAGCGCCACCAGAATAAGAAGTTCCAGCAGCACCAGCAGAACTCATACAGTTTATATTTCCGCCGCCACCGCCACCGCCACCAGTCTGCCTACCTGATCCACTGCCACCTACTGCACCATAATCACCAGCCGCTCCACCGACAGCGGTAAGTTGATACTCCGTTCCATCATTCAACAAGAGTACTTGTTGTCCAGCCGCCGTCGCACCTCTAGCAGTCATAGAGATAGTACCGTTTAAGATTAAGTCTCCAGTTACATATATAGCCATACCTCTTTTTCTAGTTGTAGCAGTTAGAGTTACTCCAGCATCAATAGTTAAGTTACCTTCAACTCTTACTCCTAGCATTCTAGTGTCAGCTGTAGCATTACCCCAGCTAGTATCAGCACTAATGACTTGATTGCCAGTTTTGACGTCCATTTCTAGGTCGATGTTAGCGTAGGTAGTGGCTATAGTAGTGTCTCCAGTTGCTAGAGTTCTTAAGTAGTAGTAGATGTCACCGGTGTTAGTGTATGTAAAGTTAGCTGTACAAGTCTTATCTTCATCCATCGTAATAGTATGACTAGCTGCACCACTACAACCCGTGCTACCTGTCCAGCTGACAAAATCATAATAATCATCAGGTGTAGCTGTGATAGTTTGTGTTGAACCTGAAGTAAAGGTACCACCTTCACTGACTGTGCCACCAGTTACTGCGATTGTAGTAAGAACTTGAACAGATCTGTAATAAGCGGCTGAACCTGAAGCGCTCCAATCACTAACTGAGTTAGTATTGAAACATTGAGCTTGAACTTCAACTGTATAAGTCTCCATACTAACCGAAGTAGTAAAAGCAACAGGCGAACTGGCTATCGCCACCCAACCAGAGTCATAACCAGCAGGAGTAATAGTGTATTTATATTGATAACGAGCTGTGTCACCAACTGGACAAGATGGCGTAGTCCAGGACCAAGTTGTAGTTGTCGTAATCGTATTATATGAGACAGTTGGAGCAGATGGAGCGATGGAGTTAGTTGTAGCACTAGCTATATTTGACCAACTAGTAGAATTGCCCCCAATTACAGCATTAACTCGATAGTAATAAGTGGTTGATATTGATAAACCACTTGATGTAAAAGCTGTACCTGATTGAGTAGCGATATCGGTTGGATGCGTGAAAGATGAATTGTCGTCTTCTTGTAGCGTATAGCTAGTTGCACCTTCGAAAGCACTCCAAGATAAATTGATTTCAGATGTAGAAATTGCAGAGGCAACTAAACCAGTTAAACCACACACACCTTGTTCAGCACCATTAACGCCACTAGATGAATCAATATGATACAAAAGACTCGTGTCTCTCGAACTGGTCGCACTAACACAATATGTCTCACCACCGTCTGTACTACCACCATTTAGAGTCACACCTTCGCTCGCTTCAAAAGTCGCAGGAACACTAGACGGATATGCATTACCAAACGTACGAGCATTCTCCATAGAACTAGCAACGCCATTTAGATCACTTTTTAATTGTGCAGTAACAATTGACGTTTGCCAATTTTTATAGCTAAGACCAACAATTGTCGATAGAACACCGATAATAGCGATAACTACTATTAGCTCCACGATAGTAAATCCAGTTACTAGACTAATTCGTTTCATGACTAGATTTTTATTACGCATATGCTTGCCTAAATTATAACGCTTTCAGATAAATTAGTAAAAGCCGAGTTTTCGCTGGCCCGATTATCGCCGTAATTTCTGATTCTGAAGCATTTTTTAATCCACGCATACTACCAAATTTGCGAATCAATTTTGAACGAGTTTTTTGACCAATACCTGATATTTTATCTAACGAACTAGAAGTTTGGTTTACGCGCCTAAGAGTTGTATGGTAACTGACAGCGAAGCGATGTGATTCATCACGAATACGTTGAAGTAATTTAATAATATGCGAAGATTTTGATAAATTTATTAACTTAAATTTGTTACCAGATTTAACGACAATTTGTTCCTCGCGCTTAGCAAGACCAATAAATGGGATATCATTCTGTCCACAATTATCACGAGCTCTTAAAGCTGCATCCAATTGCCCCTTACCACCGTCGACTAGAACTAAGTCGGGTTTACCCCAACTCTTCAAATTTTTCTGACTCAATCGTCTAGTTATTATTTCGTTCATGTTATAAAAGTCATCATTATGATCGATTCTCGTTTTAAATTTACGATACTGTCTCCTGTCACTAACACCATTTGTGAAAACAACCATACTAGCAACGACATTAGTCCCGCTCATATGTGATATGTCATAACCTTCAATACGAGCTGGAATTTTATCTAAGCTTAATAGATCTTTTAAGTCTGCAAGCGCTTTATCTTTACTAATATCCAAAAATTCCTTGTCGCCAAACATAATTCGTTGTTGTAACTCACGCAAGTTATGAATTTTATTACGAATAACTGCAGCCATTTCAAAATCACGTAAATTAGCGACCTTTTTCATATCGCGCTCTAAATCGGCAATAAGTGTTTTGCGATTACCTTTAATGTAACTAATCAATCTTCGCAGATTAATTTTATATTCATCACTTGTCATATCAACTGGCGATAAACCCAAATGCGCATCAAGGTCAAGCCTGTCGTTTAGGGAATTTAGCCTTGGAATTTTTGTATAATATGGAAAAATTTTGCGTAGATATCGTAAAGCTTTTTTGATAGCAAAGCTATTGTAATATGGTCCAAAATAATCTGCTCCATCATCAGCCGGATTACGAGTAAAACTAACATATGGCCACTGATTATTCATATCAATTCGTACAAAAATTAATGACTTATCATCACGAAGCAAAATATTATAACGAGGCATATACCGTTTGACCATTTCGGCTTCTAAAAATAGTGCATCAATTTCACTTTCAGTTTGAACCCAATCAGTATCGGCAATTTCAGTTACAAGCGCACGTGTTTTAGCATCTATGTTATGTGTGTTTTGAAAATATTGTTTGACGCGATTCCTTAATATGGCAGCTTTACCAATATAAATAATCTCACCATTTTTGTCTTTGTGAAAATAAACGCCCGGACTAAGCGGCAGAGTCTTTAGCTGACTTTGATTCATCCTGATCTTTACCGTCTGAAGAAGTACCTTCAGTTTGACCTTCAGTTCCTTGCGGATTATCTTCACCATTTTCGACTTCAACTTCAGCTACGTCTTCTGGTTCAGCGTCACCACCAGCAGCTTCATTGGCAGCTTGCAATGCACTTGGTTCATAAACATTGGCAATAACAAGTTCTAAATCTTGGTCTACATCGTCGAATTCAACACCGTCAGGCAGCTTAATATCACCAATAGTTAATCTATCGTCAATTGTGGCAAGATCAATAATTGAAAGCTCAAATGATTCTGGTAAATTAGCCGGTTTTGCTTTGATTGCAATATGCTCAATCGCTTGGAGGACAACTAAACCAGCTCGTTCTGCCGCACTCTCGCCTCGACCAACGAGTACAATTGGTACCTCGGTCGTAATAATATCGTCCTGTTTAATAGTATGAAATGCGACATGCCGCAATTGGTTTTTTACTGGATCGATATCTATACTTTTTATAATAGCTAATTTCTTTTTGCCACCAATTATTAAATTAACTGGTGTATGTTTACCCACCGTATGCACCAATTTAATCGTTTCGATTTGTGGTGACTGCGATAAAATCGGTTTGTCTTGTCCGCCATACACTATACTAGGTATGAAACCACTGTCTCGTAACTTAGCTACTTGTTTACCTTCTAATACTCGTTCATCTAATTTCAATGAAATATCGTTCACCTCTTTATCCTATCTCCAGTCATTAATAGTAATTACTGATATTCAGTATAACATTTTAATAGCTTAACATGTTAAAATACTAAGCGTATGATACCTGGATTCGATTTAGTGCATTTCGCACAAACTGCTGGACCTTTAGCTGCACTTTTAATTGTTGCAGCTATTGTTTTTGCTGAAAGCGGTTTATTAATTGGATTTTTCCTTCCTGGTGATAGTATTCTTTTTACACTTGGTTTTTTAATCCAAGGAACTAGTAGTTTTACACTTGACCTTAATATTCATATAGTAGTCTTTGTGCTTTTTATAGCAGCTGTAATTGGTGACAACGTTGGTTATATGTTTGGACGCAAGATTGGTCCTCATCTATTCACTAGACCAAATTCGCTATTGTTCAAACAAGAAAACGTTCAAAAAGCTCAAGATTTTTATGACAAATATGGCGGTAAGACAATCATCATCGCTAGATTTATCCCTATCGTACGAACCTTCGCGCCATTAATTGCAGGTGTCGCAAAAATGAATCATAAAACTTTTACGTTATTCAATTTAATCGGTGGTGTACTTTGGGCCGCTTTATTAACTTACCTTGGTTATTTCCTAGGTAAATTACTACAAAATATAGGCGTTGATGTCGATGCGATCTTACTACCAATTATTGCACTCATTCTAATCATTTCTATTGCGCCTGCGTTGTATCACATTCTAAAGGATAAAAAACAAAGGCAAGCAATTTGGAATGCCGCAAAATCACAATTACAAAAAATAATTAAACGAAAAAAATAAGGCTAAACACGGTGGCGTTAAAGATAATCGAAACTCCTAAAAAAACAACTGCATGGTCAACAAAACAGTGCATTATTGTTGCGATTATTAGTCTAGTGTTAGGTACAGCTATATTTATCCTTGCCTACGTCGGTATGTACCAAAACTCAGGTATAGGTGGATTCAATCAGCCAATCTTGTCTTTTATTATTGAGAATCGTGATTTTAATATCACGAATGTTATGAAAATTATTACTGTAATCACAAATCCATTGTCTTTTGCTGCCGTCATATTTGTTATTGCATTTATTTGGGCTGTCTGTAAGCGCGAAATTTGGCGACCAATTCTTTTAGCTGGTGCAATGGGTATTGCGACGGTAATATTCACATTATTAAAAGCTTTTATAATGAATGCACGTCCAGCTCAAACAAATATGATACTACCATTTGAACTAGACTATTCATTTCCATCTGGTCATACAATCGGTATAACAGTTTTTCTACTAGTTCTTGGCTATTTGATGTGTTCAAGACACTCTAGTGGTATTCGAAGTTTTGGTTGGATCACCATAACGATTATAGGCGTAAGTATAGTTGCAACTAGTCGCCTATATTTGGGTTATCACTGGTTAACAGACGTTTTTGCATCGATAGGACTTGGTCTCATCATACTGGCATTTACAATCTTTATTGACAGACTTGTAGTTCGTCGATTTAAAAACTAGAATAACGTTTTTAGATATTGTCCCGTAAATGAATCTTTTACTTTTGCAACTTGTTCGGGCGTGCCTTCGGCGACGATATTGCCACCACCAAAACCGCCTTCTGGACCCATGTCAATAATATGATCAGCAGTCTTAATAACATCTAAATTATGCTCAATAATTATCATACTATTACCACTTTCAACAAGTTTGCGTAAGATCACAAGTAGTCGTTTGACATCCGCACTATGAAGACCAGTAGTTGGCTCATCTAAAATATAAAGTGTTTTACCCGTTGCTCGTCTAGATAATTCGCTAGCTAATTTGATACGCTGAGCCTCACCCCCACTGAAAGTTGTGGCAGGCTGACCAAGACGAATGTAACCTAACCCGACTTCAACAAGAGTATCAAGTTTACGAGCAATAGCTGGAATGTTTTCAAAAAACTTGGCAGCTTGCTCAACTGTCATATCTAAAACATCGCTAATAGTTGATCCTTTGTATTTTATTTCAAGCGCTTGTTGATTATATCTTTTACCCTTACAGACATCACAGGTTACATAAACATCAGGCAAGAAATGCATTTCAATTTTAATTACACCGTCACCCTGACAGTTCTCGCAACGTCCACCCTTGACGTTAAAACTGAAACGCCCTGCTTTATAACCACGAATATTTGCATCAGGTGTCGACGCAAAAAGTTCACGAATTGGTGTAAATACGCCAGTATAAGTTGCAGGATTTGAGCGTGGAGTACGGCCGATAGCTGATTGGTCAATCACAATAACTTTATCTAATAAATTAATTCCCTCGACATTTTCATGTGCTCCAGGAACGACATGCGATCGATGTAGTCTAGCCGATAACTCTTTGGCTAAAATATCATTTACAAGCGTCGATTTGCCACTACCGCTAACTCCGCTGACGACAATCATAACACCTAAGGGGAATGTTACGTCAATGTTTTTAAGGTTATTTTCGCGAGCACCACGTACAACAATGGCACGGTCTTTCATGATTGGTCGACGTTTTTTAGGTATATCAATTTTCTCTAGCCCACTAAGATATCTGCCAGTTATACTGTCCTTGTTTTTGGCAACTTCCTCAGGTGTACCAATCGCCACAATATTGCCACCAGCAACACCAGCACCAGGCCCAATATCTAGTAAATAATCAGCATGACGAATTGTATCTGCGTCATGTTCAACAACTATTACCGTATTGCCTAAATCACGCAGATGTTTCAATGTCTCAATCAAGCGACCATTATCTCGTTGATGTAAACCAATTGAAGGTTCGTCTAGAACGTACAACACGCCTTGCAGACCGGAGCCAATTTGAGTTGCCAAGCGAATTCGTTGAGCTTCACCGCCAGATAATGTGTTGGCGGCACGTCCTAATTCTATGTAACTTAAACCCACATTACTCATAAAACCAAGTCGCGCAATAATTTCTTTCAAAATCTGTTGAGCGATGAATAATTCTTTGTCGTCCAGTTTTAAAGTGTTCTGGAATAAATCAAGCGCATCATCAACATCTAAATTACAAATATCCATGATATTCAAATCGTGGATAGTAACTGCCAGTACTACGGGTTTTAGACGCGCACCTTTACAGGTATAACATTGACGTTCGCGCATAAAACGCTCGATATCTTTGCGCATAAATTCACTTTCGGTTTCTTTATGACGACGCTCAAGATTTGGAATAACACCCTCATAAGTTGAATCGTAATCTCGACCATTGCCTAGTTGAACTGTATATTTCTGATCACCCGTACCATACAAAATTTTATTTAAATTGGCCTGAGACAACTGACCTACTGGAGTTTTAATACTAAAACCATGAGCCTCAGCTACTTTTGCCAAACGTTTCATATACCAAGCATCGCTATTGGCTCGATTATATGGACGAATTGCTCCTTCGGAAATAGTTAAATTAGGATTGAAAACTAAATCGGGATCAACTTCTAATCTGTTACCTAGTCCAGTACAAACAGGACAAGCACCTTGCGGAGCATTAAAACTAAACAGACGCGGTTCAAGCTCAGGTATATCTTCGTTCGGATGATCTAGACAAGCATATCTTTGGCTATAAGCCGTTAATGAATTATCGTCTGTATTTAAAACTTCAACAATACCATTTGCGATTTCGAGTGCTTGTTCAACTGATTGAGTAACACGTCCCAGCATATCAGTTGACATAGCGATACGATCAACTACGATTTCAATATCATGTTTGTAATTTTTGTCCAGATCAGGAAATTCGTCGAGAGCATAAACTACATTATCAACGCGCGCCCTAGCAAAACCTAGTCGATTGTATTGTTCAGGAATATGAGCAAACTCACCTTTTTTGGCTTTTACAATTGGTGCCAAGATCATTAATTTAGCACTTTCAGGCAATTTCATAATTTCGTCGATAATTGTCTCTGAGGTGCGACGTGTAACTGGTTTGCCACAGACCTGCCCGTCTTGTCCGCCAGACAGGCGGGCTGGACAGTGTGGTACACCAATCCGTGCGAATAATAACCTTAAATAATCGTATATTTCCGTTACCGTTGCAACGGTACTGCGTGGGTTACGGCTGGTCGACTTTTGATCAATACTGATCGCTGGACTCAAACCTTCGATATAATCAACGTCCGGCTTTTCCATCATGCCCAAAAATTGACGAGCATAGCTAGACAAACTTTCAACATAACGACGTTGGCCTTCAGCATAAATGGTATCAAAGGCTAAGCTCGATTTGCCCGAACCTGATAAACCAGTAATAACCACCAATTTATCACGCGGGATCTCAACATTAATATTTTTTAAGTTGTGTTCACGCGCACCAACGACTTTAATAACCTCTGACATAACCCGACGATTATACGCTCATTTAGCCTTTTTTTCAAGTGATGGCTATATTGACATATCGTGCTTATGATTGCATTAAATGCTTTATTACAGTATAGTTTAACCACATTATGAAAAGGGTTATTACCATCACTTGCCTAATCGCAAGCCTTATAATCATCCTCGATTCTATTGGTATAGGACATATGATAATGATGTTTTTGTGCGCTGGCATAATACCTGGTACTAATATAGAGCTTTCACCTGTACAAATGATCGTATTTATAGCAATCTTAACCAGTTTAGTTATTTTGCGTATTAGTTTGTCACCATTTTTGTATAAGATTAATTTGTCAAATATCAAACAGAACCAACGTAAAATCCGTCGTTTAAGTCGCGTTTAATTATCTGGGTCAATGGGCAATATGTTTTCTGCCCATAAATGTAATTCTTGTAATATGAAAAGTTTATTTTCGTCCGTAGTTGATGTAGACAGTTTTTGTAATGATTCGACAAATGCAGGTAAACAAGCCGTAATTCTACCAACGCGCCACTTTTCCCATTCGATAACCTCGTCTTCGGCTAAACTCTTTGGAAAATTACGAGCTTTGTAATGCAGCAACAACGGATCGAGTCGCTCATCGGTAAAATTTGGATGAAAATCGGCTAGTTCGTGTTCGGTTGCATTCCTGACGGTTTCAATACGCATTTTATCAATGTCTGGAACAAAACCATCGTAAAGTTGAGCTTCGGGATCAGATGATTTTTTATATTCTTCTCTATTCTCGAATATCGTTCGAATATTTTCGGCAAATGCTGGCACGGACAATAATGTATCTCTATTTTTTTCGACTATTTTTTGATCTAGTTTAATTTTATTCCAACCATCAGATTGTGTTAAAACACTCAGTGGAGCAACTGCTGGCGCACGATTATACTGGAGTTCTTTTACCGGTATTTTGACGAAGTCGTCAGCTTGACGTTCTTCCCACGAAGCATAGAGTTTTTTTGTTAAATCTTTTTGACTCATATTAATGAACGGTGTTGGATCGTAACGCAAATCATAAATTATTACATTACCATTTTTACCAGCTGTTAATGGAAAGGCGACGGTCGCCTTGTTATAGGCTGAATCGAATCGTCCACTGATATAAACAAATAACTGTTTGTCATCTAAATTAACAAGTTTTTTAACTTCATTCTTATCACGCATTTTGAATAAATAATCGTACAATTGCGGTTGTTTTTCATGAATAAGTTTGGTTATTTCAATTAATGCCTGCACATCACTTAGGGCATCATGAGCTTTAAAATGACCAATATTATTTGCATTACTAATCAGCTCAAGTCGATTGGTCGGTTCACCTTTTTCGTCAACTGGCCAATTGATTCCTTCTGGCCTTAGTGCTCTAGTCATACGCACAACATCTAATAAATCCCAACGAGAACGGCCATCTTTCCAACTCCATTCATATGGATCATAAAAATTACGCCAAAATAAATGACGGATAAATTCATCGTCAAATCGAATATTATTAAAACCAATCGCGATGGTGTCCGAAGTGAATACGTCATTTATTAAAATCTTTACAAATTCGGCCTCAGTGTAGCCATCGCTAACTGTTTGTTGTGGCGTGATACCAGTCACCATCAATGCTTCAGGGCTAGGCAATGTGTCGTCATTTAATTTGACTAACATATTAAAAGGTTCACCAACTGGATTTAAGTCCATATCAGTACGGATACCAGCAAATTGCATAATACGTGCCTCACGCGCATTCAACCCACTCGTCTCAAGGTCATAAAAAAAGAAAGTTTTAGACATTAAGTTTATTATAACATTAGTATAACAACTCCTTACTCTCGCGGGTCCTGTCGTCCGGTTTACCCCACCGTTCGCTGTCCAGCGAAGTCACCCGTTTTTAATTTAGCGTATAACTAAAAAACTGAAATTTTTCAAAATATGCTAAATACGTTCAACACCACTTGGTTTAGTACCAACAGATGCGGAGCGGTAGCGGAGGCCAAGCGCCACGTGCTGACCTGATGAAGGTCACACGTAGAGTGGCTGTTGGTCTAAACTTAGTGGTGTTGAACGGTAGAAAAGAAAAAAGCCTATTACTGTTCTAAAAAAGTAAATCTATTATCGCCAATGTGGATGAAGCTATTGTCTTCGGCGCCTTTGCGACGTAATTCGTGAGAAATGCCAAGTTTTTTCATGATATCGCGCAGGCGATTTACGCCTTCATAATTGCCAAAATCGGTTCGACGAGCGAATTTTTCAACTTTTTCACCAGTAACAACGAAATACACTCTGTCGTCTTCTTCAACTCTTTCAACAGTCCAAGACTCGGCAATTTTATCTTTGCCTAGTGATATCGTCTCTATCTCTTCTTCACCGTCGTCAATTAATTCAACCGTCTTGCGAGACTCAATAACTTTTTGATGAAGTGCTCGTAAAACCTCGGTTAACCCCAGATGTGCACTTGATGAAATAGCAAAAACCGGCGTTTTACCCGCAACTACTTTAACAGCCTTAATTTGCATTTGAACTATATCATCGTCAAGTCCATCAATTTTCGTAATAGCAATAATTTCAGGACGATTCGTCAAATCAAGATTATAATTGGCAAGTTCAGCCCTAATAGTTTTATAAGCCTTGGCGACATCATCCGTGTAAACATCTATCAAATGCAGCAAAACTGCTGTCCGTTCAATATGACGCAAGAACCCAGTTCCAAGACCTTTGCCTTCACTTGCACCTTCAATAAGCCCCGGAATATCCGCGATCAGTAAACTTCCATCGTCAATATCAGCTACGCCCAAATTCGGCGTAAGTGTCGTAAAGGCATAATCAGCGATTTCGGGACGAGCATTACTGACAACCGATAGGAATGTTGATTTGCCAGAATTAGGAAAACCAACCAAACCAACGTCAGCCAATAATTTCAATTCCAATTCTGCTTCAAAAGTTTCACCAGGTTCGCCTTTTTCGGCCATCTTTGGCGTTTGACGAACTGAACTTTTGAAGTGAGCATTGCCAAATCCACCGTCACCACCCTTGGCGATAATTACTTCTTGAGCATTCTCAGTAAGATCTGCGATAATTTCGCCGTCTCTGCGTACAATCGTACCCACAGGAACTTTGACATAAAGTGGTTCACCAGACGCACCGTGTCGATCGCGTTTTGAACCATTTTCACCAGGTGTCGCTTTGAGTTCTGGTTTGTAACGAAAATCAACTAAAGTATTTAGATTCTCAGTCGCGACAAAAATAACATCGCCACCTTTGCCACCAACACCACCATCAGGACCACCTTTATCGACGTAAATCTCATGACGAAAACTAACGGCTCCGTCGCCGCCCTTACCTGCGCTAATAAATACTTTGGCGGTGTCGACAAACATATTACAACTATTATACCAAAATCGCCTCTGAATTAACAGAGGCGATTAAAAACTAATGATTAGTGTATGTACTTATATAGTACAGCTTGACCAAGAGAAATAGTACGATTATTAACCCTGTTCCATCCACCATAGGCTGAGTTATTCATTTCACTAATTATTATAGAATCATTTGTGACGCTTTCTACGACTGCAACATGACCTAACCAACCACCTTCATCCACAAGTACCGCGCCCACAGATGGCACGTGGTCATAGCCAGTAGGGCTCCTATATGCCCAAGTATTGGCGTTACCCAAAGAACCGCTAATTGGGATACCTAGCTGCATACGTCTCTCAGAGGCGTACCATGTACAATATCCTATAGCGTAGCCATTACCACTAGAAGTAGAAATTGAGCTATAAAAAACAACTGGTGCGACATAACCAGGACGTTCATTCTCTGGAAGCGTTCCGCTTGGCAAAATAATTTTAGAGTTGGGAGTCAACTCAGTTGCTAGGTCAAGATCGTTATAAAGTATCAATCTCGTCTTATCGACACCATACTTATTAACAATCGAATCAATTGTATCTCCAGATTTTATAGTATAAATAACGCTATCAACAGGTGGAATCTGTAACACTGAACCTTCAGATAACAAGTCAGAGGTTAAATTATTTGCCCAATTAATAGTTTGAGCAGATATACCAAATTTGATTGCTAGTGAACCCACAGTATCACCAGCTTGAGTTGTATAACTAGTAGCCAACCGATTCGTAGCACCAGATTCAATAATCTGTGGTTTAGTTGTATTTGCGCCACTTGATTGAGTAAGCTCGCTCTTGGTTTGAGCCGACACTGCCAAGTTAGCTACTGAAGTAGCAATTGGTAAATTTGTTATCTGAGCAACGCCAGCAGCAACATTAGTTGCCACTACATCATCAACTGAAGTCTGATCAGGTTGGCTCAGGGAATTAACGCTTGCAGCATTAGAAACCACGGAAGAATTCTGTGGTTCATGATAACCAATAGAAACCACAGCAACAATGAGTACAAAAATACTCGCATAAATGGCGATTACTGATGGTTGAATTTTAGACATCGTCTTGCGACGAGGCTTGATCGCTTGAAAAGCGCTCACGGTTGGCTGATTACGAATTATTATTCTCCTGCCACCTGCATCTCTACAAGGGCTCTACCTTACTTTGTCTTTTTACTCGCTATATAACGGGGCACATGTCGACCATTTGCACTCGTGCGACATTTATCGGTAGGCTCATTCATAATTTCGTTTCCACCCGCAGATCCAGTTTTTTACACTGCATTAGTAGACGAAATCACAAATGTGCTAACAATCAGTTTACCAACTATTGTAATTAATGTCAATTTATTGCGTACTACAATTTTCTTTACAGTGATCTAGTACATTTGCTTCGTGTTCAGCATTTGTGCGAGCAAAATATGTCACGCCATCATCACCGCTCAAGAAGTATAAATAATCGCCCTCAGCAGGCTGAGCGACCGCCAGAAGCGCCGAAAGACCCGGTGTGGCAATTGGTCCAGGTGGCAGTCCAGGATAGCGACGCGTGTTATATGGCGAGTCTAGATTGAAATCACGCGCTACCCCAGTTTTATCAGCAATATATTGATATGTCACATCTGAGCCCAAATTCATGCCCAGATCTAATCTTGAATAAAAAACCTGAGCAGCTTTTTTTTGATCCTCGGGGTTATTGACTTCACGCTGAACAATTGAAGCTAATGTAATACCTTGATACAAATTTAGATTATGACTTGAAAAGCTGTCTATCAGATTATTGTCCTCAATTTTTGCATAAAATTCGTCAAAAGTACGTTGCAAAATGTCGCCAACCGTTACGCCAACGTTAAAATTATAGGTTTCACCATAAATATAGCCCTCTAAATCGGTGCCAGCAGGTTTCCCAACAAATAGAGGACTTTCGTAAGTATCAGATAGAGCAGCAGAAATCTCTGAGTCTGTATAAAATCCAGTATTTTTCAGTGCCGTCGTAACATCATACTTTTTTTGTTTGTCGGATTTATCTATCAAAGTAGCACCAGGATAAAAAGTAATGTTGAAGGTATCAACCGTACCATCAACGAAGTGTTCTACAATCTGTTGAGTCGTTTCGGCCGGTGACAAAAGATAGGTGCCAGCCTTTAGAATATCTCGTTTGCCCGATAATCGCAGATAAATATCAAAAGCTGTTGCTGAACGGATAATCGATTCATCTTCGAGTTGTTTTCCAATCTGAGCTGGCGTACTGTTCAAATCGATTGTAATCTTTTTAAGCAGGCTAGAGTCGTTACCAACTGAGGTTAGATTGACGTTATACCAGATAATTCCACTAGCCGCCACACCGATGATAACCGCAATCAATACGCAGCTTATCCATAGTATAATCTTGCGAATCGAACGTTTTTTGGGAGTCGTTAGACCACTAGTTTGATTGCCAATCGGCTGAGGTGTTAACTTTTTGTCTAATTCAGGCATTATTAGACTCGAGGTAATCTTGTAATATTATAGCTGCCGCTTGAGCATCAACATCGGATTTTGAATAAGGACGGTTATATCCAGCCAATTGCTGTTCAGCAATTACACTAGTCAAAGATTCGTCTTGAAATACAATCTTAGGGGCAATGTTCGACAATCTGTCAGCAAATTTCTCGACGATTTTAGTCTGAGCAGTCGGTTCACCTGATTGATTACGAGGATAGCCTATAACTAAAATATCAGCATTTTCTCTATTTAGGGTTTCTGCGATAGACTGTATTTCATTACCATCGACTTCGATTGTTTCGAACGGTATAGCAATACGAACAACACTATCGCCAACTGCGACGCCAATACGTTTTTCGCCCACATCAAGACAAACAATTGTAGTTGGTTTAGGCATTTTCGAGTCTGAACTCAACGACAATTTTATTTATATCGTTTGGTACGGTATTAACCCAGAAGTACGAAAATTTAGTATCAACATCATTAACTCCCTCAATAGCACCAATAAGTGATTGAATGTCACCGTATCGTTTGCCTTTGACTTGTTCTTTGATGGATGCCTCGTCAATATTTGGTCCAATTTGACCGACAGTAGCAACGTTTACGGTAGCTCCTTTATCAGTTTTCAAATATCCAGATAATACAACTTTATCAATTCCGTCATTATAAACACGTTGTTTTTTTGTATCACTAATTTGTTTATTCAAAGCATCTGTCAGATACAATTTAAGTTCAGATTTAGCAATTGCAGTAATTGAATAAGTGGCTTGTGAAGTTAATCTAGCTTTACCCGTAGCTTCAGCACCAATTGCAGGAACAGACACAGCCTCGGATCGCTCGATATTAAAGCTATCAGTAATTACGTATTCACCGTTAGTGAACTGACTGATAAGTTGTTGTCTGACACTATCACTAGATAAATCAACCAAAGTTTGACTAGCTTTTTGGACATCAGATGCAACTACAATTTTTGCTATTCTGGTTGTGCCACCCGTCATATCATCTCCATTGGCGTATACATAGCCACTTATGCCTGTAATTGAATAACTAGTGGCATCTATGTTGTAGCTTAATCCTGATTCTTCAGCAACGACTGGTATCACAATAGTTCCAGCACCTTCTCCAGTTTCTTGACAAGTAGATGCCGAGCCTTCAAGACCAGGTACTACTGCTTGACTAATGTTTACAAAGTGTTCACCCGAACTAGCAACAAATATCGTATTTGCTTCTATTGTGATAGCCTGGCTTTTATCACAGTTCTCAACTGTTATGTTGCCTTTGGCTTTTTCACCAAGATCTTTTTCACCTGTCGCAGTAAATTCGACACTCACGTCCTTTTTGGTTTGTTTTGAAACAGTTTGAATAATATTTTTTTTGACGTCTGTTGTTTCTGTGCCACCTAATTTTACAGCCACACTGACTGGTGCTGGCGACGTTTTAGCAGTAATAATTACTCTAGCAGCAGGGGCATATTGTGTTGCCCAGACCAAGAAAACGGTTAATAAAATAGCTAGTGCAATCCCAAGGAAAAGTTTTTTACGAAAGCGTGGGAAATCTGGCACTTTAACACTATTTTTCGTAGGATTTTTCGATGATTTAATACTCTCGTCTTCAATATCAATAGTATCAATAACCTCAGTAACATCGTCATCTTGTTTTGAATCAGCGGTTTTAGCTAACTCGCCTATCGGTAATTGTGCACCATCAATCACGTCTTCACTATCATCAACTTCAAGATCAGCAATCTCTGCAATCTCAGGTTTACTCTGCAGGTTTTTGGCAACTGGGATTGATGCTGATGCAGAAAGGGCAATTAACGCATCATTATTAGTAATAATCACTAGATGTTTATTACCATTTTCAGCCATACGAGCTAGTAATCGCAAATTAACGGCACTTTGCAATATGCCAATACGTTTAGGTGGAACTAATGCAACAATTTTTTCTTTGCTATCTTTAATTTTGCCAATAATAGCCGTAATATCGTCTTCGGTGTCAATGTAAATTACGTCTTTATTCACCCCGTTATAATTCCTTTCCAAACCTAGATTTTCCCGTAGATTTACACCCTAGTACTAAGTTGGTATTAGGTTTTGATATTTCAGTAATAATTATTACGGGGTTCATATTCGAAGAATCCGGTTTAACTTATCTTTAATAGTGTCATTTTCGCTACTGCCAATCATTGTATCATAGCCAACCCTTAGAAGACCCATGGCTGTAATGTAAGTATGGTCGTTGACAACACCTGTAGAATCAGTAATTCCGATAACTTCTGACGGATTAATATGATGGACGGTGGGCTTTTTGGTAAATGGTAAGTCTTTGTGCCAATCTTGTTTTTGCAAAACTGTAACAAGTTTAGCTAAACTAGCACCACCGCCACAAAGCAAAATACGATTTGGCAAATGATCAGCTGAATTAAATTCATTAAGAGCTAATTCTACACCAGCTATCCAAACTTCGAGAGTTTTATCGATTGCCTCGTTGACGTCCTTTACGACACTTGGTTTAATTTGACTATTTTCAATATTTACCTTTAATTTTTCGGCGTCATCGTATGATAAATCTAATTCACTAGCAATTGTATGTGTAAAACTACGACCGCCAATACCAAATGATTTAGTACCTTCTACGCCACCATCATTAACAACTGCAATGTCAGTCGTACCGCCGCCAACATCAGCTAAAATTGCCGTGAAATTACTGTTTGCATCAGTTCCGAGGACACTTCGACTAACTGCAAACGGTTCAGCTGCGACTGCTAAAAGTTCAAGTGATAATTCTTCGGCTACGCGTTCTAACGCACCGATATGAACCATTGGTGCAAATGCTGTATAAATTTGAACAGCCACATCATGGCCTTGAAAGCCAATTGGGTTGCTGACTTTATAACCATCAATATGAATACTAACAAGGGCGCTGTTGACAAGTTTAATCTCGACATCCGGATTACCAGTTTCAAGCGCGATTTGTTTTTGAGTTTTGGTTTGAGCACGTTCTTGAACTTTTTCGATAATAAATTCCATTTCAGCACTATCTAATGGACGATCTGGTTGAGGACGGCGATAGCGAATTGTGTTGGTTACACCTTTGACGAGCTCTCCAGCTATACCAATTACGACATGTTTAGCCTGAAGTCCGGCTTGGCTTTCTGCTTCGGTCAATGCTTCTTCGCAATTACGTACTACACCCGAAATATCAGCAATCGCCCCAGAATACATGTCGCTAAGCTCTTGATGGGCACGACCAACTCCAACAATATTTAACTTGTCACCATCTAATTTAGCAATCAGAGCCTTGACATATTCTGTTCCAATATCGAGAGCAACGATATAATCGTTCACCACTTTGTTTTTTAAACCATTTCGTAATTTTTCAAATACCATAAGTGTATACCATTATATACTAACCGCGCTTATGGTCACAGAGGATAAACTATTTTGTATTCTCGCGAGTCCTGTCGTCCGGTCCGCCCCAGGTTTTCAAAAATTGATTACAATTTCTTGCAAAACCGGGTCTGCCCCGCCGAACGCCACCCGTAGATTTACATTTTATCACTGTAAAAAATTAAACTAAAACAGCTTTTATGCGACGAACACCGGCGGAACTGGACTCTTCTTTGATGATTTTAAATTTTTTGCCGCCTTCGGATAATTCACCAGTGTGATTTATATGAGGACCCCCACAAATTTCTAGGCTGAATGGTTTTTCGTTGTCGGCAGCTATCTTATAGACCTTAACTTTATCGCCATATTTGTTATTAAACTCACCAACTGCACCAATAGCACGAGCTTCGTCTAATGGATATTCCGTAAAACTAACTTTTAAATCTTCTTCTATTTGCTCGTTCACAATATCTTCAATTTGCTTTATCTGATCAGGGTTAACCTTTTCTGGGTATTTAAAGTCGAAACGAATTCTTTCCTCATTTATATTAGCGCCACACTGCGAAACTGAATCGCCCAAAACCATCCGAAGCGCCTGAGCCATCAAATGCGCCGTGGTGTGATATTTTTTATGAATATCAGTTTGACCTTCTAAACCACCTTTGAAAACACCCTTAGTCGCAGTTTGGCTACGCAAACGTTGTTCAGCCATTTTAGCATCAAATTCTGTGCGCCAGTTTTCGGATAGACGAATATTTTGCTTAAACGCCTCCTCGGTTGATAATTCTACCGGAAAACCATAGGTATCATAAAGCGTAAATAGTTCCGCGCCGGTCAAGCCATTGCCAGCAAACTTTCCTAATTCTCGTAGGCCTTTGCTAAGTGTTTGGCGAAATATTTTTTCCTCTTTAACCAAAATTGCGATGACTTCTTCACGTTTTTCGGCTAGTTCTGGATAATCTTCGTGATATAAATCGGCAATCACTGGCACAACTTCTTGCATAAAACTTTGTTCAATGCCTAGATCAAAAGCAAACCGAATTGCTCGACGAAGTAATCGTCGCATCACATATCCTTGCTCTTTATTGCTGGGGATAATCCCGTCAACTGCTAGGAATGTTGCGGCACGCAGATGATCAGCGATTATTCGCATACTTTCAGTGTGACTTTCATAATTTTTGCCACTAATTGACTGTAATTTTTCGATAATTGGCCAAATCAAACTAATTTTAAAGATATCAGGACTATTAATCACAGCAGCAGCAATTCTTTCTAATCCACCACCAAAATCAACATTTTTACTAGCTAATGATTCAAAACTACCATCATCGAGGCGTCGATATTGCATGAAAACTTGATTACCAATTTCCATAAATCGGCCACTATCACTGTTCGGATGTGCCAAACCAAAGTTTTCAGCGTGATTTTGTGGACCAAAATCATAGAAAACTTCACTGTCGGGCCCACATGGATCACCAATCGGCGTTTTGTCTAACCCACCACCTCGAGACCACCAGTTTTCTTTGTCGCTATAAAAGAAGATACGCTCACCTAGGTTAATACCCCGTTTATCACCGTCCGATTGGCTGCCAATCTCGACAATTTTAGCCTCAATTCCCTTTTCGTTAAACACTTTTTGCCAAATATTTGCCGCTTCATCATCGCGAGGAATGTTGTGTGCCTGGTCACCAATAAATACCGTTACATAAATTTTATTTGGATCCAAACCGACTTTATCAGTCAAAAACTCAAAAAACCAACGAATTTGCTGTTCTTTAAAATAATCGCCCAAACTCCAGTTTCCCAACATTTCAAAGAATGTTGTATGTCGATTATCGCCAACATCATCTATATCTTGCGTTCGAAAACAAGTTTGACTATTAGCCAATCTGACACCATCAGGATGAGTTTCACCTAGTAAATATGGTAAAAGTGGTTGCATACCACTACCGGTAAATAAAGTCGTTGGGTCGTTATTAGGAATTAATTTGGCACGAGGAATAATCGCATGTTCACGCTCTTTAAAAAAATTCAAATATTCATTGCGAATTTGCTCTGCATTCATCTCTGTTGATTTTAGCATTATTTTTATCCTACCGCCATACAATTGAAAAGCCTCACTCTAACCGAGTGAGGCTTTATAGAAAATAAGAATGGCGACTAGTCTTCTAACACATCAATCTTTAGTTGACAACCAGCCGAAGCCAGCATTTCTTCCAATTTAAGTCGTAGATCTGAGTCAGATATAATTTCATTCAAACTATACTCTCTAACTCCAATGAAATGAGAATCTAACCAAGATGGATCATCTGCAATAAATATGCTATTTTCTTTCTCTCCACTTCTAATAACTAAATCTTTAACTGTAAAACAAATTTCTTTTCTTGTGTCCTTTGATATTACAGACTCGTTATCATCGACCGAATAAACTGACCAAGTAAGATCAAGAATGGTACCGATAATATAAAGAGTATAAAGATGATTGTTGAGTTCAGTCATATTCTTCTCCTCTATTTTAAAGTACAACCACTATTCTCTGTGGCCGAGATCGGTTTTAATTATGAGCATTATCCCATAAAAACACGATGTTTATACCATAAACCGATTTAGAATATTCGTCAACAATATTTAGATGTTAGACGATAATTCCACCGCCAATACAAACATCATTATCATAGATAACGACGGATTGACCAGGAGCTATGGCTCGTTCGGGATTATCAAGTTTTAGATTCACAATATCATCCTTTAATTCAAGTAATGCATCAACTAGAGGCGCTTGATGACGTACGCGAATCTGATATTTACCATTTTTTGGTGCATTATTAATCCAATGTAAATCATTCAAATTAATTACGCTTTTCCAAAGTGTATCGTCATTTAGATTGGTCGTAACATAAACTTCATTTTTATCCATGTCTTTGCCAACAACATAATATGGCAAACCACCACCAATTTCCATTCCATGGCGCTGACCAATTGTGTAAAAGATCGCTCCGTCATGACGACCCAAAACTTTACCAGATTTGCTGTCTTTAATCTCGCCCGGTTTTTGATCAACATACTGACCAAGAAAATCACGAATCCCAACTTGACCAACAAAACAAATACCCTGAGAATCTTTTTTAGCTGCAGTCGATAGGCCACATTCCGTCGCCATTTTGCGTACTTGCGGTTTCGTAAACCCACCAATCGGAAATAGTGTTTTACCTAGCGCTTTATTTGTAATACGATACAAAAAATAAGTCTGATCCTTTTTTTTATCAACAGCCATTTTTAAAATACTCACATTTTGGTCATCTTTTCGGCTACTATTTCCAATAACACTGCTTCGCTCCAGGTCTGAATTGGGCCCCGGCGCCACTTCAGACTTGGGTTCCAGGGTGTCATTAGAAATAATAGCCGAGCGATTCGTATGTGACACAATGCAAGGATTTGGTAGTTCGTCGATTGATTCATCGGAAACCCTGGAATCCGAGTTTAATAAGGCGCCGGGGCCCTGATTCAACCCGGCATGAAGCAGTGACGATGAATTGATAGGCGAACTACCATCACGGAAAGAAGACTGCGCGTAATGCCCAGTCGCAATCATATCGGCACCATCTGAGAGAGCAGTTTCAAGGAATAATTTGAATTTTACCTCTTGATTACACATAATGTCAGGATTCGGTGTACGACCTTTTTTATATTCGTTTATCATGTAATCGACGACTTTATGTTTATATTCATTTTCGAAATCAAAAACTTTAAAATCAATTCCTAATCGTACTGCGACTCGTTTAGCATCAGCTAAATCATCAGCCCAAGGACATTTCATACCTGGTAGATCCATGGTCCAATTTTTCATATAAACGCCAGTCACATCATAGCCTTGTTCGACAAGCAATGCCGCAGCCAAAGACGAATCAACACCACCGCTCATACCAACGTAAACTTTTGTTTTATCGTTTATCACTATGCGCCTACTGTATAAAAAGCAATAATTTTCACGATTTCACTAACAGCCAACCACCAACCACGCGGTGTTGTCCACCACCAAGCTGACCAGTATTTATCGTTTTGATCTGAGTGATTTAATAAAGTCACACTATCGGTGTACCGGCTAAATTCCAAACTAACACGACGTTGATGATATCCAGAAGTTACCAAGATAGCACTCTCTATATCACGATCAGCAAAAATCTTTTGAACATTTATTGCATTCTGTTTTGTTGTTTCAGCGTCTTCATCAAGTAAAATAACTGATTCTGGGACACCTGCCCTTGTAGCAACTTTTTTCATAGCGACTGCATTACTTGGACCGGTTTTATCTTGTGCAGCACCAGAAAAAATCAGTACATCGGACCAACCGTTTTTATACAAATCGACTGCTTCCCTAGCTCGAGCTTCTGTATCACCTCCGCTAACTGCAACAATTGCATCAACAGATTGACAATTAAAGCTACTGTTCGGCATTTTTTCACAATTTTTGAGATCGTCAGGTTGCAGATATATACTAAGCCCAATAGTGGATGCAACGACAATAACTAAAAAAACAATAAGCGACCTAATCATTTATTTAACCGTTCGTATTCTCTTTTAATTTCTTTAACCATAATATCACCCGCAAGTTTTATATTCTCAGTAGTAGATAAATGACCAAGTGTAATTCGGATGCTACCATTAGCTAGTTCAGATGATAAACCAATCGCTTCTAAAACATGTGATCGCGTACCTTTATTAGCAGCACAAGCACTGCCCGTAGCGACCAGTACACCTCTGTTTTCAAGAAGAAAAATTAGTCGTTCACCATCTAATTCTGGAAATGATATATGTAAATGTCCAGCCAAACAATGTTTCATATGGCCAGATATTACCACATTTGGAAACGCGCTAATCAGTAATTGTTGCAAATCATCTCGCAATTTTGTCAGACGTTCTAATTCGTGTACACGATGCTCTGTTACTAGTTCAAGTGCACGCGCAAATCCAATCACTCCCGCAACGTTTTCAGTACCACTACGAAATCCACGCTCTTGTCCACCACCAATAATCTGTGGCGAAAGTTTTACATGGCTAGCCGCCCATAACAACCCAACTTGTTTTGGACCATAAATTTTACCAGCATTTAGCGTCAACATATCGATTCCAAGTCGTGCAATATTAACGTCAATTTGTCCCACGCCTTGTGATGCATCACAGTGAAAATAAATTGGCGTACTGTCATCACGCATTAAACGAGCTTCACGTTCCAATTTAACAACTTGTGCAATATCACGAATTGGTTGAATCGTTCCCAATTCATTATTAGCAAGTGATACACTAACCAATTGAGTATTCGGTTTAATCGCCATTTTTACTGAATCGGTTGAAACGAAACCGCGTTTATCTGCCTCTATAATCGTATGCTCATGAATTTTAGCGCAAGCTAATACTGCATAATGTTCGATATTAGGAACAATGACATGACCGCTGACACTGTTAAAAGCTAAATTAATCGATTCTGTTGCACCGGCAGTCATAATAATTTCACCAGGCTTAACACCAATTAAATTAGCTATTTTTTGTTTAGCATCTTCGTACGCACATCTGACGGCGACAGCTGGCGCATAAGGACTAGATGGATTATAAAAATTATCAATGAAATATGGCTGCATTACAGCTAAAACACGTGCATCCATAGGTGTAGCAGCGGCATGATCAAGATAAATTGTTTTGTTATCCATTGCTACTCAATTATAGCGTTTATGCAGCTTTTTTGTCTGGAGAAAGGTCAATATTATATATCTGACTCATCACATATTTATGGTACATATCTGTAGCTATCATAAAATTATTAAATTCTTGACCTTTTATAAATTCGCATTTCATGCCCGTTTTATTGCTGACACGTAATATGCCTTCTGGACGTACTTCATAATGAAAAGTAATTGATTGTGTAGCCCCAATTGAATCAGTTATACATTGATAAAAAAACCAACTTTCACGATTGTCGTTAAAAAACTCTATATGTTCATTAGACGACCTTGGGCCAAATAACGTAGCACCAATTGCACTCTCTTGTCTTTTTAGGATATCTTCTGTAAGCGGTTCTGTGCGACGTATTGACAAATCTCTCTTAAAAAGTCCTTTAGCAATTGCTTTAATAAAGTTATTTTCAGCGGTTTTGTGATGAAGGAAATTAGAATTCAGATGATTTTTACGGGCCTCGACTATACTTTCAGATATATCATAAAGTATTTTTGAAGCTGGATTAATTACACTTTCAGCTTGACGCTGATAATAAATCGGCGCTTCACTAGCCCCTGTTTGATATATCTCGTCAAGCTCATTATAAATGGGTTGAGAATTCGAATTGTGGAAATCGGATGAAATCGAAGATTCACCGCCCGGATTTTGTGACATAAATTTATAAGCCTTGTTTTTAGGTTAGTATATTATTTTAATTCAAATAATGTACGAGCATTTGCGGTTGTAACAATTGCAACTTCGTCGGAAGAAATTTTACGAATCGTTCCGTGATAATCAGCAACACTCCTCACAAATGCAGGCTCATTTACCTTACCACGAAAAGGGACTGGTGTCAAGAAGGGCGCATCAGTTTCAAGTAGTAATTTATCGAGAGGAAGCGCAGCAAACATCGCTTTTTGCGATTCATCTTTCGTAAAAGTACTATAACCATTAACTCCAATATATAACCCTCTTTTTAGACCTTCCTGCGCATTTTTCATAGTGTCAGTAAAACTATGTAATTCTCCACGTATTCGCTGTCCAGCGAATTGAAAATTATCAAATATCGGCCAAAAGTCGTCAAATGCTTCGCGAATATGAAAAATAATCGGCAAATTGTGTTTCAACGCTAATTCAATTTGAGCTTGAAGCGCCTGAATCTGAATATCACGCGGACTATGATCATAAAAATAATCTAGCCCAATCTCGCCAACTGCGACAATTAATGGATTGGCTGGAGTTATGAGTTGTTCTAATTCGTTCCAGCCTTCTTTGCTATTATGTGGATGTACACCAATCGAATTAAATACTCCGTCGTGGCTAGATGCAAACTCTATCGCTCGACGTGAATCTGATACACTTGTACCGATACAAATTATTTGATTAACATCATTGTCATGAGCATGTTTTAGTGTCTCGTCAATATCAAGCGGATAATCGACATCGTGAATATGACAATGCGTGTCAATTAACATAACCTAAGCCTTTGGCTTATTGGGATCGAGTGTGTGTTTATAGATTTTAGGAAATAAAACATTTTCTGTGGCTACAATTGATCCTGATTGAAAGACTTTATGAATTTTGTCAGCAGTATCAGGTAAAAATGGCACTAATAAATCACCAATTTGCGATAACGCACCGACTGCATATGCTAAAACCTCATTCAAATGCGACTCGGCTTCAGAATCTTTACCAACATTTTTTGCAATTTCCCATGGTTTAACATTATCAATATACTGATTAAGGCTACGTATCATCAGCCATACTTCGTCAATCGCCTTATTGAATTCGAGAGTTTCTATGGCTTTATGATAAGTGTCCATATCATGTTCACCCTGCGGCGTCTCACCAATTACACCTGATTGATAACGAATGACCATACCAGATACGCGCTGGATTAAATTACCCAAATCGTTGGCAAGTTCGGTGTTATAAGAGTTTTCGAATTTTTCCCAAGTGAAATCGCCATCATCAAA
>Ga0247842_10001600_pt1 | contig 37002 bp, 33 predicted proteins | sample LaCruzMarch2015__3_FD_192411 | JGI IMG/M metagenome (GOLD analysis project Ga0247842, IMG submission 192411) | Freshwater microbial communities from meromictic Lake La Cruz, Castile-La Mancha, Spain - LaCruzMarch2015_19m | ecosystem: Environmental > Aquatic > Freshwater > Lake | place: Spain...
CAGCAAGCGATTAAGGAAAGTAAAGCTGCAGTTAACCTTAATCAAACTAAAATTGTTAACTGGGAAAATTTAGCTGGGATTTACCGCCAACTCATTAATTTTGCTCAAGGAGCTGATCAATGGACTATTACTGCTTTATCTCAAGCTATTAAACTTGACCCTAATAATCCTAATTTAAAATTAACTTTGGGCGGTATCCATTATGCCTTAAAGAATTATGATGAGGCCATTCGTTTATTTCAACAAACAGTAGAAATTAAACCTAATTTTGCTAATGGTTACTACAATTTAGCTGCGGCTTATCGAGAAAAAGGTGATTTCAAAAAAGCTCATGAAGCCATGCAGATCACTTTAAGCTTTGTTCCTCAAGCTTCGGAAGATTACACTAAAGCTAAAACTGAATTAGACGAACTAGCTAAAAAAGTTTCCCAAAAAGAAGCCACTCAATCAGCTCAACCACAAGTTCAGCCACAAGCCACAGAACAACCTTTAATAGAGCCGGAACCATTTCCTTCTCCAGTAATTACTCCGCCAATTGAACTGCCTGAAAATCCTACCTCCCCAGAAGGAACTAGTAGCGGTCAAACAATTCCTGGAAAAATTCCCCAACAGGAAATTAACCCAGCTCCTTCTGCCACTAACTAATCTTTAGAGAATTCGCTTAAAAGAGTTAGAAGTAAAACAATTATTTTTTAATTTTAAAATATCCTCGATACCCCATCTTTAAATTCCTATCTGGATTATATTTATTGTAAAGTTTTCCGAATTTTTCTTCATCCAAATAATATTTGCCGCCAACAAATTTATTTTTAAAATTTTTAACAGCCCTGTAAAGATTTTCTAGTTTCAAAAAAAGATCATCTTTTCTCAGCTCTTTTAATTTCTCTGAATTAGTATCAATTATTGAAAAAAAATCTAAAAGCGATAAATCTGTTTTTAGCAGGTGCAATCTTCTTTTTAGCGCTTCAGTGGCAATTTCTTCACAATAGACTTGACCAATCAGATAAATAATGGCTCTAGCTTCATTTAATTTTCCCCAACTAGGTTTTTTCAAAATGTCCTGGTAACGTTGCCAATATTTTTCTAATTCTGAATCTATTTTATCAACCTGAAGAGTGTAGGTATATTTAAGTAGTTTTATCATAGTAATGATTTCTCAGTGGAGCTAGCCGGAATCGAACCGGCCTCTTGGCAATGCGAATGCCGCGCTCTACCAACTAAGCTATAGCCCCAAGATTTTAAAGTGGACCTGGGGGGAATTGAACCCCCTTCTGTTCCATGCCATGGAAATATGCTACCGGTGCACCACAGGCCCTTAAAACAAAATAATTATAGCATTTCTTAAGCTAAATTACCTCTAATATTTATTATTTCCGAAATTTTATTTTAAGAAGCTTAAAGGATTCTGACCTGTACCATTTTGTCTAATTTCTAAATGGAGATGAGGTCCAGTTGAACGTCCTGTGGACCCCATTTTGCCGATGACCTGACCTCTAGCAACCTTCTGACCAGCAGATACATAGACTTGAGAAAGATGACCGTACAAAGTCTGGAAACCATTACCGTGATTAACAATAATATGATTACCATAACCACCAGGATTAGGCCAACCAGCCAAAATAACTGTTCCCCCATCAGCAGCTAAAACATCAGGTAAACCAGAATTGGCAATATCCAATCCTTTATGATACCAAGAATAACTCTGAGTAATTCGACCAGCTGTAGGCCAAAGGAATTGACCAGTTCCCAATCCAGCTCCGGGAACAGTCGCAAAAACTCTTTTCGGTGCCACTGGCACTTCTTTAGGTTCAATACCATCAGGCACCATTAAAGTTTGACCAATAGCTAAAGCAAAAGTTTCATCATTAGCAAAGGAGTTATAAGGCCAATCAACAATCACCTGAGCATCAACCTGAAGCTTTTTAGCAATACTATAAATAGTCTCCCCTGGCTTAATTTTATATAAAACTCCAGTTACTGGCAGAATTCTTAATTTCTGCCCAGGTTTAATTTCTTTAATTGATTTCAAATCATTTTCCCAAATAATTGTGTCCACAGAAACCCCAAATTTTTCGGCAATTGTGGAAACGGTATCCCCTGGCTTAACTTCATATTCAAGAGTTTCAGCTCTAGGTTTTTGGGAAATCAAAGTTGAGGTTCCTGTTTCCGCCATCGCACTTGATAAAACTGGGCTAGCTGGTAATTCATTTTCCCAAGGGTTATTAAAATTTTCTGCAATTAAGATTGGGCCTAAAGTCACTCCACCTAAAAGTAAAAAGGCCATGCCGGAATGAACAAATGGTCGAACAAAACGACCTCGCTGTTTATATAATCCAGCGGCTACTCCTGATTTTGTTTCTTCAAAAAAATGAAAAAAATTGAAGAATTTATTTTTAAGATAAAGACCTAAACAGATAAAAAAGCTTTTGAGGTCTTGCCATAAGGAAGGCTTATCCATGGGAAAAAGGATAACATAAAAAACGGAGATTTACAATCAAAAAAGGAGAATTTAGCCTTGACCAAGACCCTTTAAAAACTCTTCATTACTTTTAGTTTTAGCGAGTCTTTCCAAAATAATTTCTGTTCTTTCTTCAGCTCCAAGCATATCAACCATCTTACGAACAGTAATAATTTTTGGATAGATTTTTTTATCATAGAGGAGTTCTTCCTGACGAGTTCCAGAACGTTGAACATCAATGGCTGGATAAACTCTTCTTTCTGCCAAAGCCCTGACTAGATGAAGTTCCATATTACCAGTACCTTTGAACTCTTCATAAACTAAATCATCCATTCTTGAACCAGTTTCAATTAAAGTTGTCCCTAGAATCGTTAAAGAACCACCATTCTCGATATTGCGGGCTGCTCCTAAAAAGTGTTTAGCAGGAAACAAAGCCGCTGGATCAAAACCACCGCTTAATGTTCGGCCTGAAGTTGGAATTGATAAATTATAAGCTCTGGCTAAACGAGTAATAGAATCTAATAAAATAACTACATCCTTCCCCATTTCTACTAGTCTCTTAGCCCGATCTAAAGCAATTTCTGCAACTCTGGTTTGGTGTTCTGGTGGTTCATCAAAGTTAGAAGAAATAACCTCTCCTTTAACTGAACGAGAGATATCTGTTACTTCTTCTGGTCTTTCACCAACCAAAACCGCCATTAAATGAATTTTAGGATAATTAGTAGTTATCCCATTAGCTAAATCTTTTAAAAGCCAGGTTTTACCAGCTTTAGGTGGAGAAACAATCAAGCCTCTTTGACCTTTACCAATTGGTGAAATCAAATCAATCATTCTAGTAGAAAGAGGTTCTTTACCAGTTTCTAATCTAATTTGTTCATTAGGATAAATTGGTAAAAGGTTTTCAAAATTTTCTCTTTTACCCATTTTTTCAATATCAACTTCATTAACTTTTTCTACCTTTAATAAACCGTAATAGCGTTCTTTTTCTTTAGGCGCCCGAACCTGACCACCAACCATATCCCCTGGTCTTAGATTAAAACGTCTAATTTGAGAAGCAGAAATATAAACATCTTCATTTGAAGGAGAAAAATGGGGTCTTAAATAACCATGGCCTTCTTGAGAAACATCTAAAATTCCCTCCATATATTGAGTGGGAACTCCAGCATCCGGGATAATCCGATTATCAACAAAACCATCAAAATTACGACCATTCTGACTATTATCAGGGTCGTTTTGATTGTTATTTACTATTACTGGTTGTTCTTTTTGATTTGACGGGGTTTCTTGGGGTTGTTCTGGCTCATTTAAACCAACGACCTCATCCACGGTCAAACTTTGTTTACTAATCATCTTTAAATATAAAGGAAAAACATAAATTCAGAAATTTAAGAGGAACAAATTCTACTCAAATTAAGCTTGTGCTTAATCTTAAGAACAATTAAACCAAATCCCTAAAGTTCTTGTCAAGTCCCAGAAAAGGTAGGTGGAACGCCTGCCCTACACTCCACCCACCATTTCCAGGGCCGAGAAGATTTTTAAAATCTTGACAACCCTTTTAATCTATGCTATTTTCAAATTGATTGTTAGATCACCTGTCCTGGACTAACAATCGTATTGCAGAGAGCATTGCTAGTCGTACTGACCTTAAAAATTAGTAGCGATAGTAATGCTCTTTGTTTTTATCATAATTTTTTACACTTGTCAAGCCTATAATAAAAGTTAATGGAAAATAAGCTAAACCTATAGAAAATTTACCTTTAATTTTAGCTTCAAAAATCACTCTTTTAAACAAAAAATGGCCTTTGTGGATAACTTAAAAATAGGGTTATTCTTAACTCAAAGAAGTCTTCTTCTCTACTTAAGATTTTGTGTCACTTGATTAATGGAGTTATATTTTTCTGGACTAATAATTTTGGTAAAACCCAAACGTTTGGCTTCTTTTATTCTTTGATTATTTTGACTAACATTTCTTACCTCCCCTAATAAACCTAGTTCACCAAAAACAACGGTTTTAGAGTCAATAATTATATTTCTAAAAGAAGAATAAATTGCTAAAGCCACTCCCAAATCAGCAGCTGGCTCTTCAATCCTTAAGCCACCAGCCACATTAACAAAAATATCAAAGCCACCTAAGGGTAAATTTAGTCTTTTGGATAAAACCGCGCTTATCAACTGCAAACGGTTGTAATCAACCCCAGAAGCTACTCTTCTGGGCATAGCCAATTGAGTAGAAGTTACTAGAGCTTGGATTTCTACTAAAACTGGCCTAGTCCCCTCCATGGTAGCCACAATTACCGAACCAGGTAAATCTTTTTGTCTTTGGGATAAAAAAAGTTGGGAAGGATTTTCAATTCCCACCATTCCTTTGTCTGACATCTCAAAAACCCCCACTTCATCAGTGGCCCCAAAACGATTTTTAGTGGTTCTTAATAAACGAAAAGCGCCAAATTTTTCTCCTTCTAACGATAAAACCGTATCCACCATGTGTTCTAAAATTTTTGGTCCAGCTAAGACTCCTTGCTTAGTTACATGTCCAATTAAAAAAACAGCTATATCTAACGATTTAGCCATTTTGAGTAATTTTGATGCACACTCTCTTACTTGTCCAACTGCCCCGGAAGAACCAGTTAAATCTTGGGTATTTAAAGTTTGAATTGAATCAACAATTAAAATTTTGGTTTTTTCGTTACGGTTTTTACGAATCGTTTCCACAATAACATCTACATCAGTTTCTGCTAAAAAAAGAAGATTCTCTCCTTTAACCTTTAATCGATCAGCTCTAATTTTAATCTGATGAAGAGACTCTTCTCCAGAAACATAAAATCCACCAACTCGCTCACCTAGCTCTAACATTAAAGTTGATTTACCAATCCCTGGCTCTCCAGCAACTAAAATTACTGATCCTGGAACAATACCTCCACCCAAAACCCGATCAAATTCTTCCAAACCAATTTTAATTCTAGATAAACTGGTTGTTTTAATTTGAGAAAGTTTTTGTAAAGAAGCAATTTCTGCCCGATCAGATAAAAAATTTTGTTTTGAAGTGGGAACAACTGTTTCCACAAAAGTGTTCCATTGATTACAGTTTGGACATCTCCCTAACCATTTCGGTGATTCATTACCACATTGCTGACAAACAAACTTAGTTGAAACTTTTGACATAAAATCCCTAATTAAAAAAGGCAGTTTAAAATCTTTTATTTATAGGCAATCGGCTTTTCGCTCAAAACCATGCCCAAACTCATTTTTCGACCTTCTTTATCAATTGATTCAACAAAACAATCAACTTTATCACCTGGTTTTAAGGATTTTTCCGCTGGGATTTTAGAAACATGAATCAAGCCTTCAATGCCTTTGCCTAAAAGAACAAAAGCACCAAAAGGAGCCATACGAGTAATTTCACCTTTAACTCTGGATTCAATTGGATATCTTTTTTCAATTTCTTGCCAAGGATCTTCTAAAAGCTGCTTGATGGAAAGATTCAGCTTGCCGGTTTTTTTATCAACAATCAAAACCTTAACTTTAACTTTGTCTCCTTGCTTGTAGAATTTACTTGGATCATCAACCTTTTCCCATGAAATCTCTGATATATGGACTAAGCCTTCAAGCGGATAATCACTTTTAACCTTTACAAAAAGACCAAAAGGCATTACCCCGGAAACTTCTCCAGCAAATTCATCACCAACTTTAATTTTTTCTAAAGATTCTTTTTGTTCTTCAATCAAGCCCTGTTCAGAAACTTCTTTTTCCGATAAAATCAAACGGTTCTTCTCTTGATCAGCTTCAATTAATTTAGCTTCGAAATCTTTACCAATTAAATCTTTAATTTTCCCAGACCATTTAGCACCAAAACAAGAAGAAGGAATAAAACCAGCCAAACCACTAACATCAACCACCAACCCACCTTTATTAATTTCTTTCCCTCGGACCTTAAAAGGCTCGCCACTTTTCATTTTTGCATCAAAATCAGACCAGACAAAATCATTTAAAGTTTTTTTGAAAGAAAGTAAAGGATAACCTTTGTCATTTTCTGGCTGATAAACCGAAACTGTGACTTTATCCCCTACTTTTAGTTTACTAACATAATCTTTAGCGGTTTTAATTTCCTTATTAAGAATCAGGCCCTCGGTTTTCCCGCCGATATCAACCCAAATAGTTTTATTGCTTTTTTCAGTAATCGTTCCTTCAATAACTTCCCCTTTTTTAAAACCATGGAAAGAATAACTTTTTAACAAGTCATCCATTGTTTGGGGAGATTTAACTGTTTTTAAGTCTTGGGATTCTTTTTTAGATACGGGTAAAGAAGCTTTTTCTGAAGCTTTTTTAATTTTATTAACTTTGCTTTTGTTTGACTTGGTCACTCATAATACCTCGCTTTCAACCGATGTAGAGTCATTTTAACCTAAAAAGCTGATTTTAACAATAAGCTTTTGAAGAAAAATGATTTCTTTTTGACAATTTTTAAAAAATTGCCATAAAAATTGCCCCGGCAATGAGGTATTTTCGCAAAACCTTGCGGATTTACTATCGTCCCCGCTAACGCCTTTGACGACCCTGTTCGGAATGGGAAGGGGTAGTTCGACGTCGCTCTAATCACCGGGGCAAAAAACTCTCTGAAAGGTGAACAGAAATTCCTATTAAGAAAAGCTACTTTGCTCGATCGATTAGTACTGGTCAGCTTAATGAATTGCTTCACTTCTACCTCCAGCCTATTAAACCCGTAGTCTCCGGGTGATCTTGTCTTGACCGAAGTCAAGAATGGATATCTTATCTTGGGAGCGGCTTCCCGCTTAAGATGCTTTCAGCAGTTATCCACTAGGAATGTAGCTACCCAGCGTTGCTCTTGATAGAAACAACTGGCACACCAGGGATTCCCTCATCGGAGTCCTCTCGTACTACCGACAAATTCCCTCAAATATCCCACGATTACTGCGGATAGAGACCGAACTGTCTCACGCGTGTAAAACCCATTATTACTAATGGCACAGACTATATCTTCTTCCGTCCTCAAAATGAGGGTTAGGAGTTGGCGTATGATAAATGCTATAAATTTTTCTTAAAAATTCAAGAAAGCAGCATCTATCTCAACTTAACATAAAGTTAAGTATCAGTCGTTACGGGGACCTTTAGCAAAAAATTCTTTAACAGTTAAAGAAGTATTCTTCCTTTTTTTGGAATAATTCAATTCTTTAAACTGATCAACAAGTTTCCCTATTGCTAACAGATTTTTTTGGCCAAATTTTTTTGGCCAAATTTTCCCAATCTTAAAAGCAACCTTAGCATGTTTTCTTTTAAGCCGTAAATAAGGATAAAGTATATACAATATCTCTATTACGTAGTTTTTGCCAACGATTGTGTATTCAGTCATTTTGTCTTTTCTATCACGAATATATCCGTATTTTAATTTGGACTTAAGCCAAACAAGAATTTGTTTATTTATCGTTTTTTGATAGAAGACAATACTCGCTCTAACTTGATATCCAAAAATATAATCTTTTCTTCTAACAAGTTGGAACATTATACATCCATCGCCGTCTAAAAAGCCTGAAATATAGGCCTTTTCTAAATCTGTTAACATAGTTTTTGCTATTGGTCTTCCCACGGTATTACCCTAAAATCCAGTTCTAAAAATTTTGAGGGTTTCACCGTTATTAGCCAAATTTATTGTAGCATATTCCTATGCTAGAGCGCAATGTTATTTACGTTCTGAACCCAGCTCACGTAGCGTTTTAATGGACGAACAGACCAACCCTTGGGGCCTTCTTCAGTCCCAGGATACGCTGAGCCGACATCGAGGTGCCGAACCGCGTCGTCGATGTGGACTCTCGGACGCGACCAGCCTGTTATCCCCGGGGTAGCTTTTATCCGTTAAGCCCGATCCGCTACCACGGCGGATTCGGGGATCACTAAGACCAACTTTCGTTCCTGCTCGACCTGCCAGTCTCGCAGTCAAGCCGGCTTATGCCTTTGTACATTCAGCGCGATTTCCATCCGCGCTAAGCCGACCTTAGTACGCTTGCATTACCCTTGAGCAAGCGACTGCCCCAGTCAAACTACCCACCAGACACTGTCCCAATATGCGTTTGCAGCATACGTTAGTTAGAAAAACATAAACAAAAGAGTGGTATTTCACTGACGTCCGAAGACTCCCACCTATTCTCAACAATTCGTTTAAGCCCTTCAATGTCAAGCTGTAGTAAAGCTCCACGGGGTCTTTTTGTCCTGCAGTAATTAGGCCGCATCTTCACGGCCATTTCAATTTCGCCGGGGGAGAGTTTAAGACAGTTGTTTACTCGTTACACCATTCATGCGGGTCGGAACTTACCCGACAAGGAACTTCGCTACCGTAGAACAGTTATAGTTACTGCTGCCGTTTACTGGGGCTTCAGTTCATCCGCGATGCGGACTCCCCTTAACCTTCCAGCACTGGGCAGGCCTCAGCCCCTATACTTCAGCTTACGCTTTTGCAGAGACCTGTGTTTTAGTTAAACAGTCGGTAAACAATCTTTTGCTGTGACCCTGACAAGCAGGGTAGGACATCTCCAAATGTTACGTCCAGCTTTTTTGCCGAGTTCCTTAAACTCCCTTCTCCCGTTCGCCTAAGACTTCTCGTCTAGTCCACCTGTGTCGGATTTCGGTACGGTCTTTGTTATTTCTCACCACGAAGATTTTCTTGGAGACTCAATCCAGTAAGATCACCCTCCTTGCGGAAGATTTTTCATCCAACTCGCATAAACGCTCTGACGGATTTTCCAATCAAAGCTGGCTTGTTGTTCAAACGTCAAATCAATAAGACGCCTTACTTATCGAATCCCGTCCCTCCCTGATTGATAACGAAATAACAAAGGTACAGGAATATAAACCTGCTGTCCATCGGCTACCCCAGTTTACTGAGCTTACCTTAGGACCGACTAACCCCACGCTGACGAACATTACGTGGGAAACCTTGGACATTCGGCGGGCCGAATTCTCATCGGCCTTTCGCTACTCATACCGGCATTCTCACTTGATACCGCTCCAGCCCAGTTTACACCATGACCTTCACTGCAATATCAACGCTCCCCTACCACCCGATTTGCATCGGATCTCCATCTTCGGTACTTATCTTAGCCTCCTAAATTTACGGCGCAAGATTCCTCGTCCAGTGAGCTGTTACGCTTTCTTTAAAGGATGGCTGCTTCTGAGCCAACCTCCTGGGTGTTTTTGGAACCTCACTTCCTTATGACACTTAGATAAAATTTAGAGACCTTAGATGAGAGTCTGGGATGTTTCCCTTTAGCCCCATCGGCTTAGCCCGACAAGACTGACTGCCCGCGTAATTACAACTGTATTCGGAGTTTGATTGAATAAAAGATCTTTCGACCCTTTACCCATTCAGTGCTCTACCCCAGAGTAAAATTTAGCGGACGCTATACCTATATATATTTCGGGGAGAACCAGCTATCTCCAGGTTCGATTAGCATATTACCCCTAACCACAAGTCGTCCCAGCATTTTGTAACATACAAGGGTACGGGCCTCCCTCACGATTTTACTCGGAGATCACCCTGCTCATGGTTAGCTCACCTGGTTTCGGGTCATCCGAAAACCGCAAAACGCCCTATTCAGACTCGCTTTCGCTGCGCCTCCCTCTGCAAAGCAAAGTTAGACTAGCGGTCATCGAACACTCGCCGGTTCATTCTTCAATAGGCACGGTATCATTCTGCAAGCAGAACTTTACCTGTTTGTTAGCAGACAATTTCAGGTTCTATTTCACTCCCTTTCATAGGGACTTTTCATCTTTCCCTCACGGTACTAGTTCACTATCGGTCCGTTTGAGTATTTAGCCTTAGCTCGTGGTCGAGCTTGATTCCCACAAGATTATATGTCCCGTGGTACTTGGGAACAAAATAAGGTGATTTTGGATTTCGAATACAAGGCTTTCACTTTCTTTGGCAGCCTGTTCCAAGGCTTTTTTCTATCCTCAATCAATCCTATGTTTTCTGCCCCGCAACCCCCAGAAAATCTGAGTTTAGGCTTCTCCGCTTTCGCTCACCGCTACTGACGGAATCTCCCACTAGGTGGGATTTCTTTTCCTCATCTTACTTAGATGTTTCAGTTCAGATGGTACCCCCCTTAACATCAAAGATGCCAAGGTCCTCATAAAGAGGGGGTTTCCCCATTCGGAAATCGCCGGATCGCAGGTTGCTTGTCACCTCCCCGACGCTTTTCGTTGACGGCAACGTCCTTCTTCGGCTCAAACAGCCAAGACATCCGTTGTCTGCTTTAGTAAAAGTAGCTTTTACTTTTAAATCATTCAATTTAAATTAATAGGAATTCTATTCACTTTTCAAAGAGCCATATTGCCTTGTCTAAAAGACAGTGGACTCAGGGAGGATCGAACTCCCGACCTCTTCATTGCAAATGAAGCGCTCTACCAACTGAGCTATGAGCCCAGAAAATTTAATTCGCTCATTTATAATCCCTAAGACCAAAAAAGCTGGCCAAGCCAGCTTCACTTAAAGTGCTTTCAGTCAAATCATGTTACACGCCAAAGGCGTTTGAACATTAAAAAAAATTGATTTTGACTTCGCATAAAGAAATTAAGCTGTCTTTCGACAAAATAATTTTAACAAAGAATCTAAAAAGTGTCAATGAGAGTAATCCGAAGGACTAAGTGGGCGATCATGGAGTCGAACCATGCACCTCTTCTTTATCAGAGAAGCGTTCTACCGCTGAACCAATCGCCCGAATCAAAGCTATTTTAACATAAGCCTAAAATAAAATCTATGTTTTTTTGCCAAAAAATTAGGCGGAAGGTTCTTTTTTAATTAAAATAATTAAAAAATAGGTTCCGCCTAAAAATTAAAGTTTAAATTGTCTATGCAGATGTAAAAATAGGAATTTTTTCTAAAATGTAATTATCGCTATGATAAATATAAATTGACAACTTATAAGAATTGTCTTTTATTAATTCATAGCAATAACAAATAATGTCACCTGGGTTAATATGCTTGGTAATATTAATTATATCAACCAGATTATCTTCACTATCTTTAACGCTGATCGTTAAATTCTTCTGTTTACTAAGCAAAAAATAAGCAGAAGACTCAATTTTATCCCCATTAATAAAAAAATTAAATTCGTTATCATTAACGGAGCCTAAATTTAAGATAACCGCTTGATTATCTTTGGCTTCAATAAATACTCCTTTATCCCATATATCCTGACTGAAAGTTTCTTTCTCAGTCCCTATTTTTCTCAAGATTTCTGTTTTAAATCCACAGCCTACAAGAATAACTAGCATTATTATCAGAATTACTAACGCTATACTTGCTATTATTTTCCCTTTGTCTATAACCATAATTCTCTTCCCCTTCTCTTATATTTTGCTTATTTTTTTTATTTGATTTTAAAAGAACAATTTAAAACTTTAACTGTAAAAATCATAGCAGAAAAAGGCTTAAATGTCAAGTTATAGGACATAAAATAGGCAAGGAAAAAGCGGGGGTTACAAAATTTTAATTTTTTAAAATTAAAATCAGATAACGTCCCCGCTTTATAAAAATAAGTTACTCGCTACTAAAAATGTCTATTTTCTCTTTATAAGAGATAAAACAACCGCAATCGGCTTCATATCTCTCTATAAAAATATAGATACCATAAGGCTCATAAAAAATCTTAACGATATCTCCTGGCTTAAAATGCCTAGTAATATCGAATTTTTTAAATTCGCCATTAATCTTGATAATAATTTTATTATCAAGAGGAAAAGATTTACCCGAAGAATATTCTTGATTATTCAAAGATTCAAAACCTGAACTTTCTTTAACATAAATTGAGTTTATGTCTTTATTCTCCGAATAAATTTTGTAGTTTTCTCTACCCCTCTTATTCTCATCTTGATTAATTTCCGTTGGAACACTAAAGTTTACTTTAGCTTGATAAAAAATCGCTTTAGCGACTTTTTTCACAAAACGAAAATTCGCAACTAAGAAAATAACGGATACTAGAATTAGTATAATCCAAAACCAGATTACTATCTTATTTCCCTTACTCATGACTACATCCCTTTCTACAAAGATTTTTACGATTTTTACTTTTTAAATGAGCAACTTATAGCCTAAATCATAGCATAATAACCCCTAAAAGTCAAGTTATAGGACATAAGTTTCTTTCATTTTAAATTACTTAAAAATTTGCTAAAATGAATTAGGTTATAATCACCTTATGGTTTCAAGCAAAGTTTTTTTTGAAATAAAAGTCCCGAGAGAAAATGAATATCTCCCTGCTTCTTCCTTGGCTCTTTTTTCTGGATTCACTAAAATTTTATCTTCTCCTTCTTTTTTCGAAAAAATACGAGGAGACAAACCAGAGTCAATTGCTTTGGAAATCGTTTGCGACCAACAACAGCAAATCCATTTTTGCGCGGCTTTAGATGAATCGGTTGTCCCTTACTTTGAAAGCCAGATTCTGGCCACTTATCCAACAGCGGTTTTAAACCGATTGCCTGATTATCTTGCTTCCTGGCAAAAACAAAATATGTCTTTCGGCCAAATGTTTTTAAATAACAGTTTTTACTATCCTTTAAAAGGTTTAAAGGACTTCACTGAGACTGACCCTTTGTCTAATCTTTTAGCCGTTATGGCTAAGGGTAGTGAATCGGATAAGGTTTTAATCCAATTCATTATCCAAAAAGCCCCCAAGGGTTGGCAACGACAAGCTCAATCAGTAATTGAAAAAGGAATTAAAGTTAGTGAAACCGAAAGAAAGCCTTTACCTGGTGAAACTTTAATCCGCCAAAAAATTCAAGAAGAAGGTATAACTGTTGGTATTCGTTTGGCAGCATCTAACCAAAATATTTTTAAATCTCTTATCGGAACCTTTGCTATTTTTGCCAGAGGTGATGGTAATAGTTTAGTCTTTAAAAAACCTCCTTTATTTAAAAAAGAAAAATTCATCCATGCTGTTTTTAATCGCTCTTCTGATTTTGTCTCTCCTTCTCAAGTTTTGAGCCTCTCAGAAATAGCTGCCTTATGGCATTTACCAGGAGAACAAACCAAAATTCCCAATATTGCCTGGGGAAGACAATTAATCACCGAAGCTCCAGAAAATCTCCCCTCTTCCCTTAATTTAACAGACGAGCAAAAACTTGAAGTTAATTTCTTTGCCAAAACTGAATTTAAAAACCGGGTTGTTAACTTCGGTATCAAACAATCAGATCGCCGCCGTCACATGTATGTTATCGGAAAAACCGGTACCGGTAAGTCAACTCTTATTGCCAACATGGTTATTGATGATATGAAAAAGGGCCATGGTCTGGCTGTTGTTGACCCCCACGGCGATTTATCGGAAATTATTCTTGACTATGTTCCTTCCCATCGAATTAATGAAGTTTGTTATCTTGATCCATCAAACCAAGAACATCCTTTTTCTTTAAATATCCTGGAAGTTAAAGACCCAGCTCAGGCGGAATTAATCACTTCTGGAATTATTTCTATTTTTTATAAACTTTACTCTTTTAGCTGGGGACCTCGTTTAGAGCATGTTTTGCGTAACACCCTTTTAACTTTATCTCAAACTCCAGGAAGCACTTTAGTTGATATCCCCAGGCTTTTAACTGAAAAAGCTTTTCGTAACCAAATAGTTCAAAAATTGAACGATCCTGTTTTAAACAATTTTTGGCAACATGAATTTGACAAAATGCCCGATAAACTCCAGCAAGAAGCCATTTCGCCTATTCTAAATAAAGTTGGCCAATTTGTTTCCTCTCCTTCTATCCGCAGAATTATCGGTCAACCAAAATCAACTATTGATCTGGAAAAGATTATGAATGAAGGAAAAATCCTTATTCTCAACCTTTCCCAGGGTCGTTTGGGCGAAGATAATGCCGCTTTATTAGGAGCTATGATCATCAGCAAAATTCAGCTGGCAGCCATGAATCGGGTAAAAATCGCTGAAGAAGAACGTCGAGATTTTTATCTTTATGTCGACGAGTTTCAAAACTTTGCTACTAGCTCTTTTGTTAAAATCTTATCAGAAGCCAGAAAGTATCGTCTAAACCTTTGTTTGGCTAACCAATATATGGCCCAGATTGACCTACCGGTCCAAAAAGCCATCCTAGGTAATGCTGGTACTTTAATCTCTTTTATTGTCGGCTCTGAAGACGGTTCTATTTTAGAAAGAGAATTCGGCGGCATTTTTACCCAAAAGGATTTGGTCGGCCTTTCTAATTTTCAAGTCATTATTAAATTAGCTGTTGATAATCTAACTTCTAGGCCTTTCTTTGCTTATACTCTCCCCCTACCTAAATCCAAAAATCAGGGCCGGGAAAAAGTTATCAGAATTTCTGCTGAAAGATATTCTTATATTCATCAGCCTAAAACTGAAAAAACTCCGTAGATTAAACATTATTTACCCATCAAAAAACCCTCGGATGAGGGTTTTTCTTTTTTGACAAACAAATTGTGGTAGGAAACGATAGTTATTTTTTAGCGAGTTCAACTAACAAAACCTCCGGTGTTGTTTATGATATGCAACATAAAAAGGCAAAATGAAAAATCATTTTATTCTTTAAAGCCGTCATATCAATCGTTTCATCTCCAGAAAGGAGGTGATCCATCCGCTCCTTCCAGAACGGATACCTTGTTACGACTTAGTGCTCATTACCGATCTCACCTTAATCCTGTAAAACAAGACTTCGGGTGCTACCGACTTTGCTCACTTGACGGGCGGTGTGTACAAGACCCGAGAACGTATTCACCGCGGCCTTCTGATCCGCGATTACTACCAATTCCGACTTCATGAGGGCGAATTTCAGCCCTCAATCTGAACTGAGGCGAAATTTGAGGGATTAGCTCCACCTTACGGCTTAGCAACCCATTGTTTTTCGCCATTGTAGGATGTGTGTAGCCCTGGATATAAGCGCCGTGCTGACTTGACGTCGTCCTCTCCTTCCTCCTCTATAATATAGAGGCAGTCTTCTATGAAAAAGTAACATAGAATAAGGGTTGCGCTCGTTACCCCACTTAAGGGAACACCTCACGGCACGAGCTGACGACAGCCATGCAGCAGCTGTCCAAACCTCCTTGCGGATTTCTCTGGTTTCCCAGAAATAGAACGCTTGGATTTCAAACCCAGGTAAGGTTTTTCGCTTCGTATCGAATTGAACCACATGCTCCACTGGTTGTGCGGGTCCCCGTCAATTCCTTTGAGTTTTAGCCTTGCGGCCGTACTCCCCAGGCGCCTCGCTTAACGCGTTAGCTTACGACTCCTCCACTTAAAGCGGGGAAATCTAGCGAGGATTGTTTACAGCTAGGACTACACGGGTCTCTAATCCGCTTTGCTCCCCTAGCTTTCGTTCATCAGCGTCAGAAGTATCCCAGGTGATCGCCTTCGCCCTTGGTATTCCACTTAATATCAACGGATTTCACCCCTACACTAAGTGTTCCATCACCCTCTGATACTCTCCATTTTGTTAGTTTTTTTGGCTTGTCCAAAGTTGAGCTTTGGGCTTTAACCAAAAACTTAACAAATCGCCTACGAAACTCTTTACGCCCAATAAATCCGGATAACGCTTGCACCCTACGTATTACCGAGGCTTCTGGCACGTAGTTTGCAGGTGCTTATTCTTTCCGCCATATGGCGGGATAAAAGGAGTTTACAACCCGAAGGCCTTCATCCTCCACGCGGTGTCGCAGCGTCAGGCTTTCGCCCATTGCGCATGATTCCCGGTTGCTGCCATCCGTAGATGTATGCTCCGTATCTCAGTAGCATTGTGGCTGACCGACCTCTCAGTCCAGCTACCCGTCAAAGCCTTGGTAAGCCATTACCTTACCAACAAGCTGATAGGACGCAGGCTCATCTTTCGGCGGGCAGTTAAGCCCTTTTTCCTTACGGAGTTATGCGGTATTACCCCCGCTTTCGCGGGGCTATTCCACACCAAAAGGTAGATTCCTACGCGTTACTCACCCGTCCACCACTCCTTTAATAAATTTCTTGCGAAGCTCATTAAAGAACGTTCGATTTGCATGCCTAAGGCGCACCGCTAGCGTTAATCCTGAACCAGGATCAAATTCTCAAAAAAAATTAATTCCTACCACAATTTGATTGTCAAAGTACGCTATTTTTTTGACTAAAAAACCCCGCCAAGCGGGGTAAAACCCTAAACTTCTTGGCAAAGTTTCTTAAGTCATAGCTCCAATATTTAAACATTTTTTAGCTTGATTGTCAATTACTGCTTGGCAAGAGTTAACCACTAATAATCCCTCCACCAAGAAGCTCATTCTTATAATAAAAGACCGCTGATTGTCCAGGAGCAATGCCTCTTTCTGATTCGAATAAAATAACTTTAGCTTCTAAACCTGAAAGCTCAATTTTGGCTTTTAACAACTTACCTTGATGTCTAACTCTTACTAATAATTGAGGTTTAGAAATTATCTTTTGATAATCAGATTTTATCCAATTAAGATTTTTAACCCAGAAATCTTTTATCTCAGTTTCTTGGCCAAAACCAACTATTAATTGATTTTTAGCCACATTTTTACCAATTACATAAAAAGGTGGAATTGCCCCTTTTTTAATATTAACACTCTGTTTCTGTTTGTCTTTAATTTCAAAACCATGCCGCTGGCCAATAGTGTATAAAGGCAAACCCTGATGAACCCCAAGATAATTTCCTTCCAAATCAACTACTTCTCCGGATTTAATTTTTTGAGGAATGTGCCTTTTCAAAAAAGGCCGGTAATCATTTTCTGCCAAAAAACAAATTTCTTGTGATTCTGGACGTTGAGCTACCGGCAACTTCCATTTTTCCGCTAAAGTTATCACGTCTTTTTTTTGATAAGTCCCAACAGGAAATAAAATATGAGACAGCTGCTCTTGTTTAAGATTATAAAGAAAATATGATTGGTCTTTATTTTTATCAAGACTTAGGAAAAGACGATCATCGACTATTTGTAGATAATGACCAGTAGCTAAATAATCAAAACCTAACTTACGGATATAATTAAAAAGCTCACCAAATTTAATAAACTTATTGCAAATAACGCAAGGATTAGGAGTTAAACCATTTCCATAATTCCTCAAGAAATCATCAACTACTTTTTTTTTAAAAATTTGACTAAAATCCACAACATAAAAAGGCATCCCTAATTGATGAGAAGTTTTTCGGGCAGCTTCTAAAGAAGCAGTGCTACAACATTTATTCTCTAAACTTTTATCTTTAGAATATTCACTCCAAAAATGCATATGAAAACCAGCGCATTGGTGGCCAGCTTTTACCAACATTGCTGCTGCCACACCAGAATCCACTCCTCCAGACATAGCAATCGCTATTTTTTTATTTTTAAGATTTATTTTCGCCATTTCTTTTTTCTAATTTTTCCTTGAAATTCTTTATTAATTCTTTCAAAAACAAATCTCTTTTTTTCATTTCCCAACGAGGAAAACCAATTTGGTCATTAATCTCATAAAGCCAAGGCTGACCGTTTTTATCTAAACCAAAGTCTAAACTAAAAATCGGATTATCAAATTCTTGATAAAATTCTTTCGCAATTTTTTTAACAATTCTTTTAACCATTTCTGGCACTAAATCATAGTCAACCTCAATTAAAGTTCCACCAGCAGCAGCATTGGCTTTGAAACTTCCTTGAGGTGGAATTCTCACATGGCACCAAACTGGTTTTTGATTAACAATTGCAACTCTCAAATCATGAATTCCTGAAACGATTTGCGGGATTCCATAAGAGCTATCAATAAATTCCTGAACAATATATTTTTTGAATTTTAAAGGAAACTCGAAATTTAAAGCTTCTTTTTTCGAACCGATAAAAATCCCTAGGCCCTTTAAGCCATTAAAAGGTTTTAAAACCACCCAGCCAGTTCTAATTTTAGGTAAAATTGAAGCTAAATTTTCTTTATTATCTAGCCAAAAAGTTTGAGGCATATTAGCCCCAATTTTCTGAAAAGCTAGCCATTTATCCCAACAAAGAATTTTAAAATTCAAGTGATTAACAATAATCATTTGTAAATCGTCATTAGGAGGAAATTTCACTCCAGCTGTACGATCATAAACCAAATCAATTTTAATAATTTCTTGTATTAATTCAAATTTACCTTTAATAAAAAGCCAACCACCTTTAAAAGTTCCTTGGCCTTGATAAGTTTTACGAGTCAAAATATAAACTATAAAACCTTCTTTTTGCAGAAGCTCTAAAAAATGAAGATAAACCGGTAGTTTTTCGCCAATATGGCTTAAGGGGCTTTGGCCTTCTAGATCTTTAGAAAAGCAGATTCCGATTTTTTTACCAGCAAGATTATTAGCCATTAATTTTTTCCAATTCTTCTTTAAAAAACAAGGCGATACTATCCAACTCTGGAGAAATTTTAGGATCATAAGTTAATCCAGGGCCACGATTAACTTCTAAAAGCCACGTTTGATTTTTTTCATCAACTAAAGTATCAACCCCAGCAATTTCTATTTTTAAAGTTTCAGCAGCTTTTAAAGAGATTTCCTTCATTTCCTGAGATATTTTTTTAATATCAATAAATTCTTCCTTAGCACCTAAAGCTACATTGGCCCGAAATTCATCTGGATTATTTTTTATCTTTTTTTCAAAAGAACCAATTTTATTACCTAAAACTAGGATACGATATTCATCTTGTCCCAGACAATATTTTTGAAATAAAAATTGGCTTTGAGAAAAATCCTTATTTAAAAGTTCAAAATCCTCAATTTTTTTAATCAGAAAAACACCCTCTCCTCGCTGTGAAGAAAGCTGTTTAGCTACTAAAGGCAATCCTAATCGCTTAATAATTTCTTTTCTTTTTTCAAAGATTTTGGTATGCCAGCAAAAATAAGCCGGAATTGTCGGCAAGCCAGCTAAAGATAAGCGGATGTAAGAAGTTAATTTGTCTCCAGCTACACCCATTTCCTTAAAAGAAGTATCAAAGAATTTAATATTAAATGAGTCTAAACAAAAAGCTAATGTTCCTGCCAAAGAAAGAAACTTACCGCCAGCTCGTCGAAAGTAAACTAAATCAAAGTCCTTGACTTGATAGTCAGTTCCCTCAATAGCAATTTCCACTTTTCCTTTTTCAATATTAAAAACTAAATCAGAAAAACGAGCTAAAACTAGCTTATCATTTGAAGACAAATTTTTAGCAATGTATTCAGCCAAAAATTCTTTTTTCGGACCGATATTATCAACAAGGATTAATAATTTTTTCATTTTTTTAAACTCTACCTGGTTTGATTAAAAAACCCTCCAAATCACGCCTACCAATAATTAAAGAAGTCCTTAAATTTTTTCTGGTAGCAATATTAGCAATCGTCTCTATCTTCCTCCCAGCTAAAAAGAAAGTCAAATTAATAACTTGCCTTTTTTCTTCCCCTAAAGAGCTTTTATAAATTTTCGTCCATAAAATATTACTAGTTTTCATAATCCCTAAATTTTCTGCCAAATCTTTATCAATAGAAGTTTTCCAAGCACCGGTATCAATTTTAGCCTTAACTTCAAATTTCTTCCTATCTCCAGCTAAAACTTTAACTGTTTCCCAAACATCAATGGTTTTAATACCCTCTTCGGCCATTACTCGATCAGCAAAACGCTCAGCAAATATTGATTTGGCAATACGAACACCATGTTCAGCATCTTTAACTTCTAACCCTTCTATTCTCTCCAGCCTTTTTTTCAAAGGTGCTCTGTTGGCATTTTGAATTTCCAGTCCTGGACGAGCATTTAATTCTAAAATCATTGGTCCTCGATTTTTGTCCAAAACAATGTCTACCCCCAAATAACCTAGAGCAGGAACTGCTTCTTGAGTCTGAACAGCTAGAGTCAAAATATTGCTCCAATTAGGAACTTTTAGTCCATTTATCTTTCTTTTTGTCTCTGGAATATATTTAATAAAATGACCTTCCAGAACACCATGAGTGGTAATACCAGTGGCCAAATCAACACCAACACCAATCGCTCCCTGATGAAGATTAGACTTACCTCGAGAAGCTCTAGTTGGCAATCTCAACATAGCTGCCACCGGCACTTTATTAAAAACAATCACTCTAATATCCGGAGCTCCATGCCAAACATATTTAGCAAATATTTTTTGTATCTTAATTCGTTCTTCAATAAAGGCAACGTCCGAACCGTTATGAAGACTAAAACGTCCCGATAAAATTTCTAAAGCATGAAATCTCAAGTCTTCAATTCTTACTAAGGAATTATCCATTAGATACCATTCTCCTGCCCATTTAGCTTTCTTTTTAACCATCATCACCCCTTGCCCGCCAAAACCTTTTGAGGGCTTAAGAACAAAATTTTCCGGCAAAGTTTCCCAGGGAAAATCCATAATATCTTTAGGGTTTCTGAAAATTGCTAAAATTGCCGGGGTTGGCAAATGATTTTTTCTCAAAAGCCTTTTAGTTAAAAGTTTGGAATCAGCAATCCTCCGTCCTTCTTTTTTGTTGCTAGACAAAAAAAGACGATTGCGAGCATTAAGACCTAAAACATTATTGCTGGTCATTTTTTCAAAAGCTTGCGGAAGCGATGATATTCAATTAAACGTAAGCCGGTAAATTGCCCTATCCAAAGATTTAAAGCAGTAATAAAAATTATCATTAGCTCGGGATAAAGAAGCATCGTCTTCTTTAGAAAAAAAGCATTAAGAATTAAAAAGGAAAAAGAAGCTAAAACTAAAGTTTCTAAAGTTGCCCGAATGGCTTTTTTAGGAGTTTTTTTTAGCTGAACTTCAGCTAAATTTTCGCCGATTAGAACTAAGATTAAAACTGGTACTAAAGCAGAATTAAGAAAAATCGCAGTTTGAAATCTTAAAGATAAAAAGAGAAAAGGCATAAAAGCTAAACAGCCAATCAGTAAAACCAAAGACATTTTGGCCATAAAATGAATCTTTAATCTTTTTAAAAGCCAGATTGCTAAAATTTCAATTAATAGAACCGCTAAAAAAATGATTAAACCGGGAACAATGCCGGTAGCTAAAAAAGCCACAGCAATCATGGCTGGCGTAAAAAACCCTAGGCCTTGAATGCCAATAAGATATCTAGCAACAGCCACTAAACTAACAGCTAAAGGCAAAAGCAGTAAAAGTAATAAAAATTCTAAGGAGTAACCTTGGGCCACTCCCCAATGAATTGTCTGGCGTAAAAAGTTGGTTATTCCCAAAGCGCCAAGTTGTTGATTAAGAAAGATTTCTTCTAACATAGAGAAAATGATAGTTAATAAAAATTATAAGGAGATTATTGTACTTGTTCAACCAGATCTTTAACTGAGGCACAAACTTTTTCCGGTTGACCATTGGTTAGTTTACAAACCAAGGTAATTAAAAAATTTTCTTCTTTTTCAGTACCAACATCTTGAGCACTTCCAACTCTTCCATATTTACAACCAAGAATAAAAAAGGGAATGCCGTTTTTATGAATATTACTGTATTTACTTAAGGTTTCTGTATCTTTACTATCTAATTTATTCAATTTATCCATATTGTCACGAAAAACAATTTGATCTGGAAAATTTTTAACTACAGCTTGGATAATTGGATACTCCCATTGGCAATGAGAACAAGTAGAAGCACCAAAATAATAAAATATTGGTTTCCCATTTTCCTGACAAACTTTATCTTCAGTAACAACAAATCTTTTAAACCAAGTCTGGAAAAGCTCTGATTCAGAGACTTCAGGAGTTGGCTGAGAGGTTGTTGGGGTTGTCACAATTTCATTATCTTTATTTTGATTATCGTCTTTTTTCAAATTCTTAGATTTTATCCAAAAAGCACCACCAAAAAAAATAACTACTATTAAAAGAATAACTAAAACTAAGGTTGTTGAACTGAAATTTTTCTTTTTTTCCATTAGCGCCTTTTTTATTCGGTTGATTTTATCGCGGCTACCGGACAACTGTCAATGGCTTCTTGAATTGTTTTCTCCTCATCACCCATGGGTTCAATAACCTCAGCCTTACCGTCTGAGCCTAATCTAAAACTTTTGGAGGCGATTGAGGTACAAGTTCCACAACCAATACATAAATTTTTATCGATAGTAATTTTCATTAAACACCTCCTTTCAAATATTGATAAGCATTGTAAGCTGCTACAGCTCCTTCGGCGGCAGCGGTGATTATCTGCCGAAATTCACCTGAACTATTAGCCACATCTCCAGCAGCAAAAACTCCAGAGATATTAGTTTTCATTTGCTGGCTAACTTTAATAAAATGCTTTTCATCCAGTTCAACCCCTAAATTTTTAACTAAATCAGTACCTGGAATACCTCCAATTTCTATAAAAATTCCATTCAACGATAAAAGTTCTTTATCTTGATAACCCTTATCTAATTTCAAACTGGTAACTAAATTACCGTCACCCACTATCTCTAAAACATTAGTTTCATAGATAATTTCCACTTTAGGTTCTTTTTGAATTTTTTCTATCCAAACTGGTTCAGCTCTTAACGGTTTTTTACGATAAATTAAATAAACTTTTTGGGCAAAAGCCGCCAAATGGGCCGCTGATGTTACTGCGGCATTGGAACCACCAACAACCGCCACAATTTTATCTTTAAAAAAAGCGCCGTCACAGGTCGAACAGTAAGAAACACCTTTACCTAGATATTGAACCTCACCAGGAATATTTAGTTTTTGTCTTTGAGTACCAGTAGCAATTAATAAACTTTTAGCTTCTAATATTTCGTTATTCTCAGTTTCAATTTGAAAATTTTGGTCTTTTTTGGATAAAGAAATGATGCCAGTATTTTTGATTTCCGCTCCTAAACTTTTTGCCTGCTCAGTCATTTTCTGACCCAATTCAACACCAGAAGTTTGTTTAAAACCAGGATAATTTTCAATCAATGGAGCCCAAGACATGGTTCCGCCTAAGGCACTACCAACCAAAAGATGATTAACTTTATAACGACTGGCATAAATCGAAGCGGTTAAACCAGCTGGCCCAGTTCCAATGATAATTAAATCGTAAAGCATAAATGTTTTTTTAAGAAATTATTTTTATATAATTTTCTTTACTCTCCAAACCTACTTTTCTGGTAACTTCTTTCCCCTCTTTAAATAAGATAACTGTAGGAATACTCATGACTGAATATTGACTTGGTACCTGACTATTTTCATCAACATTCATTTTACCGACCTTAATTTTACCTTCGTATTCTTTAGCTATTTCCTCAATAATCGGGCCAACCATTTGACATGGACTGCACCAAGGAGCCCAAAAATCAACCAAAACTGGGCTTTTACTTTCTAAAACTTCTTCTTTAAAATTTTGGTCATTAAAAGTAACCATTAAAATCCTTTCCTTTTTTAAAAAATAAAAAATAGATTAAGCAGCCAACCAACCGCCATCAACGTATAAAACCGTGCCGGTAATATAATCGGCTTCATTGGAAGCTAAAAAAGCAGCAGCAGCCCCAATATCTTCAGGCCTTCCCATTCTACCTTTAGGAATTTGGGTCAACATCCCCTGTTTTACCTTTTCATCAGCTAAAGAATCTTTAGTCATATCAGTATCAATCGCTCCTGGAGCGATCGCATTGACATTAACACCTTTCGGCCCTAGCTCAAGTGCTAAAGCTTCAGTCATCCCTATCACACCCCCTTTAGAGGCCGTATAATGAGATATTTGTGGATAAGCAATACCAACACCCCCAGAAGAAATTGAAGCAATATTAATAATTCTACCCCCTTGACCCATTAATAAAAGAGCTTGTTGAGCACAAAGATATTGTCCTCGAAGATTAGTATTAATCATTTTATCCCAATCCTCAACGGTAATTTGTTCAAAAGGCTTAAATTGTAAAATTCCGGCGTTATTTACTAGAATATCAAGCTTCGCCCATTTAGCTTTTATTTCAGCAAACATTTTTTGAATACTATCTAAGTCAGCTACATCCCCTTGGACAACAAACGAATCTTTTCCCAAAGCTTTGATCGCCGCTACGACTGCTTCTGCTTCTTGTGACTTAGAATGATAATTAATTGCCACGTCTGCCCCTTGTTTAGCCAAAGCCAAAGCAACCCCCTGACCAATACCACGAGAACTTCCAGTTACTAAAGCTTTCTTGCCGGTTAAATCAAACATCATAATAAACTTATCATAACAAATAATTAAAAAGAAAACCAAGAAGCAAAACCATAGGTACAGTTACAACCACTAAAGCGATGGCAGCTTTTTTACCAATATTAGTTAAAATAATACCAAACTCTGTAAAATCAGTAACAACACCGGCCATTAAAAAAACAAAAACATTACCGAAAGCTCCAGTTTTCTGGAAAAGTTCAAAAGCCATTGGTGCAGAACCTTCAGAACAAATCTCGATAATTGTTGCCAAGGCTAAAGTTGCCAACATTCCCAAAAAACTTGGACCAAAATAACGATGGAATAAAGATTCTGGGACAAAAGAACCTAAAATCGAGGCTAAAAAGAAACCAATCAAGACCCACCAAAGAACCATTTTTGCCAAAGACCAAAAGCTAACAAGCATTTCTCTAATTAAGCTAGACCAACCAATCCAATACCATTTTTCTAACTCCCTTTCTTGGATTTCTTCTTCTTTATGGCCCTCAATAACCCCTTTTTGTTCTAAAAAACGAAAAATAAAACCAGCCATAACCGCTACTAAAATCGCCCCACCAATAATTAAAAAAGCTTTGGCCCCAAATAGAGCGAATAAAAGAATCGTAATCGCCATGTTAGCCCAAGGGGCTGCTAATAAAAAAGCTAAAGTTGCAGCAGTTGAAGCCCCTTTTTTATATAAAGAAACTGCAATTGCTAAAATTCCATGAGAACAAGCTGAAGCTAAAAAACCAAGTAAAACTGCGATAAAAATACTTTTTTTGCCTTTGCCTAAAAGGTTAACCATTAACTTTTCTGGAACCAAAGTCTGGATCAAACCACCAATCAAAAAGCCTAACCCTATCGCCCACCAGGTTAACTTTAAATACTCAAGAAATTTTTCAAAAAGAGGGATTAAAAAATTAATCCCTAAAGATAAAAGAACTAAATGAACTAGCCAGAATAAAAAAATAACTGTGCTAACTAAAAAAAGCGGTTCTTTAAACCAAGGCCTAGAAGCATGACAACAGGCTTTTGAAAAATGGTTATCTATCATTTAAAAAGGCTTTATAGGTTTTAAATATTTCTAAATTCAAAATCTCTTCTGGAGATATTTTTTTAGCATCATATTGAACTTCAAAAAGGTTAGGAAACTGAAAATAAACACTCTGTACTCCAGGTAGTTTTTTAATCTCACCATTAATCAAAGGCGCATGTCCTGGACAAGGAATATCAACTCTTAAAGTAACTAAAGAAAGAGCTGTGTTCTCAGCAAGAACACTTGGATTTCGATTTGAATTAAAATTAGCCAACACTGGAAAAATAATGAAGAAAAAAAGTAAATTAATTAGGATTGTCGCTCCATAAAGAGTCAATAAATAATTAGCTTTTCTTTTTATCCCGGTAAATGATAATAAATGAAGATTTTTAAGATAAAACCAGGCCGAAAAAGTAGCAAAAAGGACGGAAATAGCCATTAAAATCTGAAAGAAATAAGGGAATATTAGTAACTTTTGTAAAAAAACCGTAGCAGTGGTAGCTCCGATAATACTAAAAACAATAAAGGCAATACAAAACGAGTGAGGAATCAAACCATAAAACAAGCCTGACCAAAAACCTTTACCTTGTTCTTTCTCTAAACTTAATTTATCTTGATTTTTTGATTGGCAACAATCTTCCATAGTTTTAAAATTTTTTTTATTTTTCTTCTTTAAAAATATCAACAATTTCCTGATAAACTCTTTTCCGTTCCTTTATACTTTTCCCTTTGATTGCATCAGCTACGCAGGTCTCTAAATGATTATGAAGAATCATCTCATTAACTTTTCTTAAAGCAGAAATAACCGCCTGGTTTTGACGAATAACATCAATACAATAACGACCTTGCTCAGCCATCTTTAAATTAGCTTTTAAATGACCAATCAAATAATTCATACGATTGAGTATTTTCTTGTCAGTCATAAATTAACAATACCCCCCTATAGGGGGTTTGTCAAGCCCTATTTTTTTACAGAAAAAGCTGAAAGGAAAGTTAAATTAAAAAGAAGTTTAAAACCACAAATGTCAAACCCATGATAACAACAAAAATCTTCTGATTTTGATTGGAAATATCGTTTTTAGCCTGCCAAAAAAGCCATTTTTTTAATCTCTCTTCTCGACCTAATAAAAGATGAAAAATTTCATCTTTCAACAGATGAAAGGCCATACCCATCACTAAACCCGCTCCAAGCAAATTAGCGGATGAAGTTAAAACAAAAAAACAAAGAACATATAAAATCACCTGGAAAAAAGCGTTATGAAGAGGCATTCTGTCCCTTTCTCCGACTGTATCTCCGATTAAAATTAAAGCTTCTTTAATCTTCCTTTGTTGAAAAAAACGCTTTACTCTTTGACCGGTCAGCTCATGAGGATTAATTACTAGAAGATAAAGAAGATGGTCGATATCTAAAAGAAAAATGCCGATTAAAGCCCCTAACCAAAGCCAGATTAGATTCCATTGCCAAGTCCAGCGTAATAAACTAACAGCTGTTAACCAAATTAAAGTCAATAAAATTAAGGTTATTTTTTCTTTTTTAAACATTTATTTTTCAAAATTACCTAAACTCTTATTTGAGTATAGCATGAAGTTTATCTTTAAATTTAACTCCTTCTTTTAAAAGAAGTTGATATTGTTTTGTCGCTCCCCCATGAGCAAAATTAAAAGCCACTCTCCCTTTTTTATTAACTACCCGATGACAAGGAACTTGCAAAGAAGAATTGTAATGAAGAACATTTCCTACTGCTCTGGCAGCTTTAGGCTTGCCTAAAATTTGAGCAATTTGTCCGTAAGTCATTACTTGGCCTTGAGGAATTTTTCTAACTAAATCGTAGACCTGGAGTTTAAAGCTACTTTTTATCATCTAGCTTTTCTTTTTTTAGCTCTTTGATTTTCCACATAAACAAACGGCCGGGATTCTTTACATGACTGGCATCTTTAACAAAATTACGGGCTTTTTCCAAAATCCCCCGAGGTAATTCCTTAGCCATTTTAATGTATAGAGCTTTATGGTCTAAATCATGAAGCTGTTCAGCTAAATAATAGCCATAATCCTGAAACTCACGGGAAATATATTTATCTTCATTCCAGTTAAAAGAGGATAAAATATCTTTGATTGCTTGTGGGCCTTTGTCGTCTTTCATAAATAATATTTTCAGCCAACCTTACTTGTCATTAAAACGATTCATGGCGATAGTAATATCTTTTTCCAAAGCTAAATTTAAAGCCTGAAGAGTTTTTTTAATTAACTTTTTAGTCTCACCTTTTTCCTTTTGATTAAAATTTTCCAAAACAAATCTTTCTACTAAATGATCAGTCCCGTGACCGGGGTGACCAATACCCAAACGAAAGCGAATAAAAAGATCTGTTCCCAAATGACTAATAATCGATTCTACTCCATGATGCCCAGCCGCTGCTCCGCCCAATCTAATTTTGCCTTTACCTAATAATAGATCAATATCATCGTGAATAATCCAAATATCCTCAGATTTGATTTTATAAAAATTAGCTAATTTTTCAACAGCATAACCCGAAGCGTTCATCATCGTTTGAGGCTTTACTAAAATAAAGTGATTATTTCCCTGATTTTTTAATATCAGTTGAGCATTGAACTTTTTTTCCATTTTCCAAGTAAGATTTTCTGACTTTGCCAAAGACTCAACCACCATAAAGCCTAAATTATGGCGGCTATTTAGATATTTATCTCCAGGGTTACCCAAACCAACAATTAATTTCATTTTTGGTAAAACTGACTAACATTAAAAAATATTTCTGGTGTTTCAAGATAAAAGACTTGATCAGCCAGATTTTTTACTTCTTCTAAAGAATCTTTAGCAATCATCGGCATAGCCACAACAATTTTTTTTGGGCTAAAAGCTCTAATTTTTTCTATCGCTGTTTTAAGTCCTTTTTTTTCTAAGGCTCCGTCATCAATCAAAAAAACAATTTTATCTTTTAAATTCAGGTCATTACTTAAATCTACCAAAGGTATCTTTAAAACTTCAGCCATCATCTGAGCAACTTTACTCCCATCAAGGGAAAAAGCTAAGGCTAAAGAAGAAAATTCCGTAGGAAAGATTGAATCATCTAAAATTTTTTGTGCTAATTTTTGACCTGCCTCAAAACGATCGGAGAAAATCATCAACTAAAGTATAGCAAAAAAGAAAAAAGAAAAAGAGCACCAAAATAGACCTTGGTAAAATTGTTTTCAAAAAGATTTATTTAACTTTTTTTAAAAGTTTTTTGGCTAAATCACTTACCCAAGGTAATTTGAATTCTTCGCCCTGATAAGCCTTAAAAATCAAAACTAACCATAAAACAAAACCAACAATCCAGGCTAAAGGAGCAATCATCCACAAGAAAGGAATTATAACCACAATTGTTAAAATTCCAAAAACAATTACGGATTGAGCCGCGTGGAAACGGACATAAGGATCTTTTTCAATTAAAAGAAAAACAATCCCTGTTAACCAACCCAAAACATAAGATAGAGCCGCTGCTGTATTCTTTGGTAAACCAGTCATTAATCTTCACCCCCTTTCTTGACTATTATTAATATCAGAATAAAGTTTCTATAAAAGCCTTGTCAATCAGTAAAAGACTAAAAAAGACTCATTTGCTCTTTGGGCTCAGCTTTTTCTTCTTCTTTTTTATCAGAGGAAATTTTAACCACTCCAAAAACACCGTCATAGCCTGGATCAACATAAATCTCCCCTTTCCTAACTTTATCAATCGCCGAAGCTATTCCTTCTCCAAAATTTTTATTAATAAATTCAATTGGTGTTTTTAATAAAATTTCAAACTCTGAGCCAAAGGTATTAATCATTTGTAAATATTGATCCATTACTTTTTGACTGGAAACTGCAGAGTGAAGGGATTCAGCAATAATTTCCAAAAGAGGCACAATCATAAAATAGGGTGGCCGACCTTTTTGCGATTCAATTAAATGATTACGTTCGCCAATAACTTCTTGTGAAGAACGTCCCGCTAATTCTTCCACCCGGTGCATCACTCCCACTGTTAATTTTTTGCCACAAACCGGACAAATTGTCCCCAATTTTACACTTTGTTCCGGAGAATGTTTAACGTTACAAAGCCGATGTCCAGTCCAGTGATATTTGCCTTCTTCAGGATAAAATTCAATTGTATAGCCAATCTGCTGATTAATAATAGCCTGCCTTATCTGTTCATAAGAACGAAGAGGCTCATTAAGATTAAAAATTGTTGCTTCCCGACCTAGCTTCTGCGGACTATGAGCATCAGAAAAACTAAGAATACTTCTGTTATCTAACTCTTCAATCCGCCAATTCATGGCTGGATCAGATGATAAACCAGTTTCAATTCCATAAATCTGATTAGCAAAATCGCCGAAACATTCTTTTAAGGAATTAAAACCGGAATTGGAACCATATAAAGAATACCAAGGTGTCCAAATATGAGCCGGAATTACCAAACAATCTTTAGAAACAGAAAAAACTATTTCGCAAATCTGTTGGCTAGATAAACCGGTTATCGGCCGGCCATCGGACATTAGATTCACGCCACGCATTCTTAAACGATTATTAATTTCTTCAACAGTTTTGAAGTTTGGTGCCAAAACAACATTATGAATACGGTGAGATTTCCCTCCTTGGCTATAAATAGAGGCGATTTCTGCTGAAAAAATGAAAAAAGGACTTTCCTCCTTATTTGTTTGGTTTAGGTCTTTATTAGCCTGATAGAGGCCTTTCCCTACCTCCTTAAGGTCCTCTTTAAGTTCTCTTAACCATAAAGGATGAGTAAAATCTCCAGTACCTAAAAGACCAATTCCTTTTCTGGCTGCCCAAAGGCTAATCTGAGGAACCATCATCTGAGGGGAAACCGCCCGCGAATATTTACTATGCAAATGCAAATCAGCAATAATCTCCATAAGTTAAAAAAACTTAAATTCTAAAAACACAAAAATTAAATAAAAAAATAATAAAGCTCCACCCTCCCAACGGTCAAGACGTTTTTTTGTCCTCATAAAAAGATAGAAAATAATAAAAATTCCCAAAAATGCCATAGTTGATGATAAATAATTATTAATTGACTGAATTCTAATCGGAGAAATTAAAGCCGCTAAACCGATAATCAAAGTTCCATTGGCAACAATTGATCCTAAAAGATTCCCAAAAACCATGGTTGACTGTTTTTTTCTTAAGGCTTCTATTCCAAAAATCAATTCCGGTAAAGTTGTTCCTAAAGAAACAATTAAAAGCCCTATTAAGAGCAAGGGCAGATTAAAAGACAGAGCCAACTTAACCGCTATCTTTACCAGAGCATCGGAAGCAAAGAGCATTAGGGCTATACCTAAAAAAATCCAAGCCAATTCTTTTTTACCACCGCCAATTTTTATCTTTCTTAGAACTTTTTGATGATAAGGCTCTTTTGATAATGAATGATAAGGATGTTCATTAAAGACTAAAATTTGGTAAAACCCATAAAGAATTATTAAAATAATACCGTCAACTCTAGATAGGTTTTTATCTGCCAGTAAAAGCATCGGGCTGGTTGCAGCCAAAAAAGCATAAAAAACATCCCGCCGCAGAAAAGAATCCCTAACAAAAACACTACCACCAATTAAAGCCGCTCCCCCAATAACTAGAGAAATATTAGCAATGTTGGCCCCAATAATATTTCCCAAAGAAAGAATCGCCTCACCTTCAAAAGCTGAAGTTATTCCTACAAAAAATTCCGGCAAACTAGTAGCTAGCCCCAAGACTAAGCCCGTTAGAGCAAATTTACTTAATCGAGTTTTTCCAGAAAGCGAGGCAAAATTAGTAACCAAAATATCAGTTGCCTTAACTAAAAGAAAAGAAAGAAATAAAATAAAAATGATATTTAAAACAATTACCATAAAATTTATTTAATTATACTGCAGGTTGTTTTTTCTTAAAAGCAAAAGTTTTTTAAATAGTTCTATAGAAAGTAATGTTAAAATAGCTAAAATTATAACTAAAAACCATTCTTTCCAACCTAAAGGTTCTGTTTTAAGAAAAAATTGTAGCGGTGGCCAATAAATGGATAATACTAATAAAAACAGACTTATAGCCAAAGCGCCTATTAAAAAATGGTTCTGCCAAAATTGATAATGAAAAGCTTGTTTTAAAGACCGGGCGGCAAAAGCAAAAAATAAAGAGATAACTCCCAAAGTAGCAAAAACTAAAGTCTGGCTAAAATAAAAAGGTAAAAAACCTTTAATCCCACCAATTATCAATAAAAATAGAAAAAGCGGGCCAAAAAAACCAGCGATCACCAATAAAAATTTCATCTGGTTATCAATAATGGGACTTTCTTTTTGCCTTGGCGGTTGGGTCATTAAATTTTTTTCTTTAGGCTCAAAAGCTAAAGCAATGGCTGGCAAGCTATCTTGGAATAAATTAATCCATAAAATCTGAACCGCAGTGATTGGCAAAGGTAAACGAAAAAAAAGACTGCAACTAATTAAAATCATTTCAATAAAACTGTGTGATAAAAGATAAAAGATCACTTTTTTAATATTCTCAAAAATTGCTCTACCCTCTTCTACTGCCTGGACAATAGTAATGAAATTAGAGTCTAGCAAAACCATTTCCGCATTTTCTTTAGCCAAATCAGAAGCAGTTTTAACCACAATGCCGATATCCGCTTCCCTTAAAGCCGGAGCATCATTAACTCCGTCACCCATCATCGCTACTACTTTATTATTTTCTTTTAAACTTCTAACGATTCTTAATTTTTGTTCCGGAGTTGTTCTAGCAAAAAGAACAATCTCATTAACTGTTTTTTTGAGTTCTTCATCACTCATCTCCACTAGCTGACTACCTTCCAAAGCTTTCTGATAATTTTTAACACCTATTTTAGCCATGACTGCCAAGGCTGTTTCTAGATAATCTCCAGTAATGACCTTAACTTCTATCCCTGCCCGTTGACATTCCCTTAAAGCTTCTTTAACTCCTTCTCTGACCGGATCCTCATAAATTAAAATTCCCAACCAAATAAAAGATTTTAAATCTTCTTTTTCAATCTTATTAGCCTGATTTTTTAATTTTTTATAAGCAAACCCCACCAATCGATAGCCTTGTTTCCCGTAATACTTAAATTTTTTTAACAGCTCTTCTTTTTCTTTAAGAGAAGCAAATTTTGATTTGTTTAAAATCGCTTCAGGAGCTCCGGAAAAAAACAAAAACTTTTCTCCTGTTTTCTTTTTATTGTGCAAAGTAGCGATATATTTATCTGAGGGATTAAAAGGAATTTCGTCCATCCTTGAATATTTTTTTTCTAATTCCTGAGTATCATTTTTATCTTTAATAATTTCTTTTTTAGCCCAATCCATCATTGCCACTTCTAAGGGATCCCTCATGTCATTGCAAAGGATTGCGGCTTCAATTAATTTTTGTTTTTCTCCTTTAATTAAAGCTTCAACCACTTTCATTTGGCCTTCAGTTAAAGTCCCTGTCTTATCAGCACAAATAACATTCACTGACCCCAAAGTTTCTGCAGCCATTAACTGCCGTACTAAGGCTTTTCTTTTTAAAATCCGTTGCATTCCCAAAGAAAGAATGACAGTTAAAGTTATAACTAAACCCTCAGGGATAGCAGCCACCGCAACCGCTACACTGATAGTAAAAATCTGTAGAGTTTCATAACCTAAAAATTTACCTAAAAAGAAAATAAAAGCCGACAAACCAGCAACAATCAAAGCCAATGTTTTAGCTAAATGACTAATTTGGGTTTGTAAAGGCGTTTTTTCTCCATTAACCTCCATAATTAAGTTGCCCATACCTCCCAAGCGCGTTTTCATTCCTGTTTTTAAAACCTGCATTTTGCCAATACCAACGGAAACGGTTGTTCCCATAAAAACTAAACTTCCCTGTTTCTCAACAGCTGACTCACTAACAACAAAAGATACATTTGCTTTTTTCCCAATCGGCATTGATTCTCCGGTTATGATCGCTTCATTAATTGCCAGATCAGTACCCTCAACTAAAATTCCATCAGCCGGAACTCTAGTACCGATAGTTAAGATAACTAAGTCACCGGGAACTAAATTTTTGGCGTCAATTATCTGGGTTTGACCATCACGAATAACTTTAGCTAAGGGAGTTAATAAAGATTTTAAGGACAGCATTGATTTTTGCGACCTTTGTTCCTGGTAAAAACCCAAAAGAGTGTTAACTGCCACTGCTGCCAAAATAACCGTGGTATCCGTTAAATCCTTTAAAAAAAAGGTAACTAGACTAGCAATCAATAAAATATAAATCAGAGGAGACTTGAACTGATTTAACAAAATTTTAAAAGAAGATAAACTTTGTTTTGCCTTTAATTCATTTAGACCAAGTTCAGATAGACGTTTAGCAGCTTCTTCTGAGGTTAATCCCTTGGCAGGTAAATTATTCTTATCCACAAATTTATTCTAACATAAATTAGCCTTGAAGCTGATAAATTTTTTTAGCTTCCTTAAGAGTGGTTGATTGATCAACTGATTTATCATCACGGAAACGAACCAAACGAGGAAAACGAAGAGCATATTGGGCTGTATGTAAAGGCGATTTAGTGATATTATCAGCCTCAATTTCCACCACAATTTTTGGTTGGCACCAAACATCAGGGGTTAAATTCTTAGGAACTGAATAAACATCAGGTTTTTGTTTAGACACTACTTTCTGTCCTCTTTTGGTAATTTCTCTCCATTGTTCATCAGTTAAACCGGTACCGATTTTAGAAATAGTCAAAATTTTATCAGAGTTGATTGACTCTCTAACTCCAACTAAAAAAGCCCCTGAACCGAAATCAGTTCTTTTCCCCTTGCCTTTAAAATAGCCCATCACAACACAATCCAAAGTGTCGGTTAACCCCCCACCTTTTTTCCCTTTTTCTTGTTTAAACTTTACCCAAGTAAAACCTCGTCTCCCCGGATCGTAACCAGCTGTCCATTTTTTAACAACCGCTCCTTCTAACCCTTTTTTTATTTGTTGATGATGAAAACTTCTTATTTCTTCAGCCTTTTCGGTTACAATTTGTGGAGATAATTTAATCCGTTCGGCTTGAGGTAATAAGACTTTTTCTAAAATCTGCCGTCTCTCATTTAACGGTAAAGTTAACAAATCTTGGCCATCTTTATATAAGATATCAAAAACAAAGTATTTTAAAGGAATTTCTTTGGCGGTATCACCAATTAAATATTTCCTTTTTCTCTTAATGGTTTCCTGAAAAGGCAAAAACTTGTTGGTTTTAGGATCATAACCGATAGCCTCACCGTCAAAAATAACATTTTTAGCTTTAACTTCTTTATCCAAAGCTTGGGTGATATCAGGGAACATAGCAGTTACATTTTCCAAATTGCGAGTAAAAGCTCTGACCTTAAAATCACCAGAATGTTGCCAATGAACTTGCAAACGAGTGCCGTCATATTTCGGCTCAACTGCTACTTTCCCCATTTTTTTAATCATCTCTTCAGGATTATCCAAACGTTGACATAAGGCAGAAACAATTGGGACTCCTAAATCAATTTTAATTTTTTTTAAGCCTACAAGGCCTTCCTTTTTAATAATTTTAGCAATCTGGCCAACATCAGCCCGAACGTTGTAAGCTTCTTCAATTATTTGGCGATTTGTTTTATCCCCACCTATCATCCAAGATAAAGCGTCAAAAATCGTTAATTCAGAAAAACCTAAACGTAATTTACCCAAAGGAATTCTTACTATATATTTACCTGCCGAACCATCCAAGTCATCCAAAAGACGAATCATAACATTAATTTTCCTTTCAACCGAACCACCACCTGACTCTTTGGCCATCTGTAAAAGTCTTTCATAGACATCATCAACAGAAAGAGATTTTTTTTCTTCAATGGCTAACCTTAAGTTTTCGGTTTTGAGCTTTTGAGCTACTTCACCCAAATCCCCAATGCGCTTATACTCTTTTCTAATAACTGTCTCTGAAAGATTAGTCGCCCGAGCAACAACCCGAATCATTAATTTTTCGGCGAAATTAAAATCCAAACCAGCATAAGCTGGGGCTAATTCTCCTAAACAAAGGTAACAGATTTTATCAATTTCTTTTTCTGAAGTTTTTTTAAAAAGCGCCGCTAAAATCTCAGTGATTTTATTCCTTGAAGCTGTCGCCTCCAACTGGGCAAGATAAAAAACTAATTCTTTAAATTCCATATTTTATACTAGAGCAGATTTTGGGAGAGAAACAAATAGGCAAAAACAACAACCACCACAAATAAAAAGCCAAAAATAATTGAAGTCCAACCCGCTTTTTCATCCTTTAATATTTTATTTAAACCTTCGCCGACTAAAGTCAAACCAAACAACGTCGGTAAGATTAAAATCATGTACAAAAATTGAGGATCGTTGGGATTCACTTTATTTCAAAAGGTAACGGGCTGCCTTTGTTTTACCTTCCTTTCTAAGGATACCTTTTTTAACTAGATAATTAAAGTCACGAACCAAAGTATCATCTGAATACTCTGCTAAAAGGTTACGAGCCTCAGGAGTGGTAATCGAACCATTGGCTTGAAGATATTCCATAAGTTTAATTTGTCTTTCATTTAAAGGTATTTGGGTACCAATTTTATTTTTAATTTTGAGATCTGTAGAAATCTTTTTAATTTTTTCTTTAATACGAGTTAATTCCACTGCCATTGCTTGAGTAAAATAAATCAACCACGGGGTTAATTCACGATCAGCTAATTCCAAGCTTTGATTAGAGACATCCGATAAAGCCTGATAATAAGAAAAAGCATCTTTATCAAAATATTCTTCTAGAGAAAAGAATTTTTTAATATCATAATTTTCCAGAAATAAAACTAAGGTGGCAAAAGCTCGAGCCGTTCGACCATTCCCCTCCACAAAAGGGTGAACAGCCACTAAATAATAATGAGTGATACCCGCTTTTAAAACCGGATGAATTTTTAAAGACTCAGAACTATTAAGCCACTCAAAAAAATCTTCAACTAAAAAAGGAACCTCTAAGGCCGCTGGAGGCCTAAAAGTTACTTCGCCAGTAAAACCGTTTTTAACTACTACTTGAGTTTGACGATAAGCACCTGTTTGCTCCTCTTTTAAAAGGCGTTGACAAGTTAAAGAATGGATTTTTTTAAGCATAGACTCGGCATATTTATTTTTTTCGTTTTGATTACGACCAGCCTGCTCAATAAAACTAACCACATTGCGATAGTTAATAACTTCTTGAATATCTCTTTCTCTGGCAATAATCGTCTCCCCTTCAATCGCTCTTTTTACTTCACCAATAGTCAAATCATTTCCCTCTAAATGAGTACCATAATGAACGGTTCTGACTAAAGCATCTTTAACAAAGCGGGATTCATAAAGAGGAATTAGTGGAGCATTTTCAATAACTTCTCTAGCAGCTTCAATTAAACCAATGTTGGCTAAAATTTCATTCGTTATGATAAACTTAGGAGAATACACTAAAATTATTATTGTATT